>ERZ888423.1941-NODE-1941-length-16566-cov-5.377264_pt1 | contig 16566 bp, 17 predicted proteins | sample MGYA00520523_ERZ888423 | MGnify/ENA primary metagenome ERZ888423 (study PRJEB32303, sample SAMEA104408611) | aquatic metagenome | biome: Brackish water; feature: Pelagic; material: water | place: Baltic Sea | collected 2014-06-08T10:24:00 | depth 30,27 m ...
ATGGGCACGTGGTACCAGGACTTAAACCGGTCCATGATCAGGGGGAAGGCAATGTTGTCATACACAGACATATGGGGATAGAGGGCATAGGACTGAAAAACGAAGGCTATCTTTCGTTCTTTGGGCTCCAAGCCGTTGATCACTGTCCCGTCGAATTCGATAGCGCCGGAAGACATGTCAGCCAGTCCGGCAATAACTCGGAGCATCGTGGACTTCCCGCAGCCCGAGGGGCCCAGGAGGACGAGGAACTCGCCATCCTCTATCTCCGCAGAAAAACCGTGAATCACGGTCGATTTGCCGAACTTTTTTGTGACGTCTTTGAAGGAAATGTGGGGCATTGTCTAACCTTTCACTGCTCCAGCAGTCAAGCCGCTGACGATTTGGCGCTGAACAAGAAGAAAAAACACAATTGCAGGCAGAGTAAACAGCAACGCGGCAGCCATCACCGTCGATAACGGAGTGGAGTACTGCCCCATGAACTGAGCGAGACCTACCGATGCCGGCCAGAGTTCCTGTTGTCGAATAAAGGTATTGGCGAAAAGAAACTCATTCCACCCATCGAAGAAGTTGATAACCGCCGCAGCTGCGAGGCTGGGAAGCACAAGGGGAACCACAATCATTCCCAACTGGCCGGCAGGGGAGCAACCATCAACTCTCGCTGACTCTTCAATCTCGTAGGGAATCTTGTCAATCGCGGTCTTGATGATGAACACCGCGACCGGCATCGAGAAGGCTGTGTTGGCTAACACGAGGCCGGTCAAACTATTGAGCAAGCCAAAAGTGGCGAAGAGGGCAAACAAGGGAACAACGAGAAGCGCCTCAGGCATCATCTGGGTAGAAAACAAGACAAAACCGGAGATGCCCTTCCCGTGAAACTTAAAACGACTCAGCCCATATGCCGCCATCACCGCGAGGATAAAACTCAAGACTGTTACGCCCGTGGCAATGAAAGCCGAATTCGCCAACAGACCAAAAATGCCGACGTCCTCGAGCTTTTGGGGAACATCGCCCGCCCGCTCCAGGTGTGGCAAGAAGTCCTGTCCGGTTCCAAAGAGCTCCGAATCCAACGCCAAGGAGGTGTTGAACATCCAATAGATGGGGAATGCGGACACCACAACAAAACCGATGAGTACAAGTCTCGACGTGAGAATCGCGGCAAACTTGCGGATATTCTTCATCACTGACTTTCTGCCAAGCTGGCTCGCCTATCAACGACAAAGAAAACTACCGTCACGATCAACGACAAGAGTAGCCCCAGCACACCAATGGCTGCCGCCATCCCCAGCTTCTGCGACTGGAACGCTTGCTGATAGATATTGATTACCAGCACGTTCGTGGTCTCCACGGGCCCGCCACCGGTCAACAAGTAAATAATCTCGAAGCGGCGGATCGACCAAATCGTCATCAGGAGAGCTACAACCCGGATGGTTGGCATGAGGTGGGGCAACACGATGGCCCGAAAGGTGCTGAGGACATCTGCGCCGTCAACTCGAGACGCTTCATAGAGCTCCTCTGGTACTGACTGCAAAGCCGCCAAAACCACCAGCATGACAAAAGGCGTTACTTTCCACAGTGTCGCAAGGATCACCGAAAACAATCCGTAATCCGGATCTCCGAGCCATCCGACTTCTCCGATTCCCAGGACAGCAAGGGACTCGTTGAAGATTCCACTCGATTGGTTGTACATCCAGAGAAAAATCAGTGCCACAGCGACATTGGGGGTCGCGTAAGGAAAGGTCAATAAGGCCCGAGTGAGTGCCCGGCCTCGAAACGATCTATTGATGAGAACAGCAGAGAGCGTCCCCAGCATAAGAGAGAAGATGACGATCGCCGCCGAATAAAAAACGGTCACGACAAAAGAATTCCAAAAACGTTCGCTCGTGAGAAGCTCGGCATAGTTTTCTACACCAATCGGTTCTCCCCCCTGGGGATTTATCAACTTGGTGTCGGTGAAGCTCAGCTGAACCCCGCGGCCTAGCGGAATCATGACGAATATGGAGATGTACAACATCGCTGGCCCAATGAAAAGGTAGGGAAGTGAACGGGTCCACGCGCGAGAGCGCAAACTCTGGGGGCGCTTTGTTTTCTTGCGATCAGTGAGAACTGTCATTCTTGCCAACCCTCCCGCCTTACCGTCGAAAGAGGTTGTGGAGGCCTGATTCCAGGCCCCCACAACGCTCTCATAATCTGCTAATCACTCCATCAACCACTTCGATGGAGCTCTTTCGAGGTATTACTGTGCGGCTGCCTGAGCTTCCGCGAGTGCCTCTGCTGGATCCTGGCCCTGAGTAATGACCCTCTCAACAGCCTCCAGAATTATCTGGTGAATCTCCTGGCTCCTGAGTTCGAATCCGACAATCAGCGGGCTCCTCGAGCCAGAGCCAGCTGCTACATAGGTTTCCGCCCAAGGGTTCGCCGCCAAGAAATCAGCGGAGAGAGGGGCGTCTGTTGCCAGAGTTCCCGCACCCATTGAAGGTCGGATAAGGGTTTGAGCTTCCTCCGTCACAAACCAGCGAATGAAGTCCTTCGCGAGTTCCTTGTTCTCACTATTGGCGTTGACCGCCAGAATGAGCTTCTGGTGAACACCGCCGTTGGGGAACGGAACCGGAGCGGAAATTATGTCCGTTCCCGTAATTGCCCCACCCGACGTGAATGACAATGCAGCACCGCCATTGTCAATCATAAAGCCCAAAGCGTTTTGCTTGAACTTGTCCCTGAAGGTAGATGCGTCGTCGCCAACTGGCATGGCTCCGGAGTCATACATCTGTTTGAACGCAGTAACAGCAGCGATGTTCTCGGGGCTATCGATTGTCAGGTTGGTACCATCCGACCAGCTACCACCGTATCCATACGGCCAGTTCTGGAAGTCGGCAGACCATCCGCCAAACTCAGCGATGCGGTGGCGAACGGCAAAACCGTCAGCATCCGTGTTGTCTTCAACCTGCTGGGCAGCAGCAATCAGCTCCTCCAGAGTCGTCGGCATGTCGGTAATTCCGGCCGCGTCTAGGACGTTCTTGTTAGCCAGGAGAGCGTAGTCCGCTTGTTCCCACGTGACACCCAACTGCTGTCCATCAACAACCATTGGCTCGTTGGACGAGTTGATAGCAGCTCCAGCGAGCACGTCATCGAGAGGTTCCAGCAAGCCGGCATCAGCAAAAATCTCAAACTGACCATCCAGAACGACGAACACGTCAGGACCCTCACCTGCACCCATAGCGGTGCTCAGAGTGGTGGCGTAGTCTCCGAACGGGGTTGCCTCTTGGGCGAACGAAGCGCCAGGGTTAGCCACCGAGTAGGCGTTAACAGCCTCCCAGAGCGTTTCGCCTCGTCCGGTCTCTAGCCACTGCCAGTTGGAGAAGGCAAGCGTGCCTTCGGGAAGAGCTACTTCCTCAGAGGAAGTTTCTCCTGTGTCGGAATCAGTAGAGGCAGACGGAGTCTCCTCTGCCGACGCACAACCCGCGAGTACGAGCGCTGAGGCGCCCGTCAACGCGGCGAGAGATCGCACTCTCTTGAATCGGTTGATCATCATGGACCTTTCTCTTGGTTAGTCCTCAGCTACCGGTCAGGAGCGAGGGATGTATAGTATCGTTGCATTAGATTACGCAATATGCAACCGTGTTGCGCTATGTGCAACGCGACAGGCTGCCGTCGCAGTTCAAACCGAAAGAGTTGAGGATGGGCCCAATGCCGAGTGTGTTGTGTGTTGGCGAGACAATGGTGCAGGTCACGCCGACTCGGGGGGGTCGCATTTCGACGGACACAGATTTTCGTCTCGTGGCTGGAGGTGCCGAGTCTAATGTCGCATCAATGCTGGCAAAACTGGGGGTGCATTCAGCCTGGGTCGGAGCCCTTGGCTCGGACCCGTTCGGTGACATCATCCTTTCAAGCCTTCAGCAGGACGGAGTCGACACTTCGTTCGTGAAGGTCGTCGACGCCAAGAAGACGGCCGTCTACTTCAAAGACGTGTTGCCCGATTCAACCAAGGTTTTTTACTACCGAGAGTCCTCAGCGATGTCTTTCGCTGGACCGGAGCTTCTGGATTCCGCACGCTCCCAAACCTGGGACATCATTCATATGAGTGGAATTACTCCCGCGTTATCTTCAAGTTGCGAGAGCCTTACCCGCGAGGTGATTGCAGGAAAAGGCCTGGGCTCGGCTCTGAAAAGTTTTGACATCAACTACCGTCCAAGTCTTTGGACTGAGGGAAAGGCCGCGCCGCTATTGCAAGAAATCGCAAACCAATGCGACATCGTATTTGTGGGCTTGGACGAAGCGGCTGAGCTCTGGGGTGCTCAATCAGTGAAGGATGTTAGGGAGGTCCTTCCGGATCCCGGTTGGCTAGTCGTCAAGGACTCTGAGAATCTCGCGACCGAATTGAACGCAAAGGGAACTTTTGCAAAACCGGCAACCGGAGGAGACATCGTCGAAAAGGTGGGAGCTGGAGACGCGTTTGCCGCCGGCTGGCTCGCGGGTTTCCTGGACGACCAATCAGCTGACACTCGACTCCAAATGGGCCACATAATGGCTGCACAAGTGCTAAAAAGTTACTCTGACACCGCAAATCCCCCTTCACCGAGCGGACTTGCGCGCGCACTCGGGTCGGAAATCTCACAGTGAAAGCAATTTGTCTCAAAGAGAGCATGACATTTTCTGATGTCTCAGACTGTTGAGCGCGCGCTGCAAATCTTGGGCCTAATCTCGGCCTCACCCAGATCGTTATCCCAAGTTGCAGAGAAAATTGGAGTCCACAAGAGCACGGCTCTGAGATTGCTCCAAACTTTGGAGAAAGCGGATACGGTTCGCCAGAACTCAGCGGGCAAATATGTTCTTGGTTTTGGGCTTATTCCGTTAGCGGAAAGCGCCATCAATCAAATTGACACCCGTGGAATTGCCCATCCGTTTCTTGAGGAGCTCGCCTCGGAGATTGGACACACTGTCCACCTCGCCCAGCTGATTGACAAGCGAGTCATTTACGTTGACAAAGTCGATGGCGGCGGGACTGTCGCCATGGGTTCAAGGATTGGACTTCCTGCGGACCTTCATTCTGCAGCCGTGGCAAAAGTTATTCTGGCTTTCACGCATGAAGGGCAGCTTTCGACCATGTTGGACTCGATTTCCTTCAAAAGATATACGGCAACGACAATTTGCTCGCGTCGAGATTTACAGGTAGAGCTTGCCAAGTCCTACCAACGAGGATGGGCAGAAGACAATGGTGAAAAAGAGGGTTACATCAACTGTGTTGCAATCCCTGTGTTCGACTCTTCGCAGCGTGTCTCACTCGGAATTTCTGTCACTGCTCTCAAAGCCGTGGCAGGCCTGGATTCGTTGAGGAACTTGATTCCCCGTGTCTCGGCCACCGGCGCTGCGATTTCTTCCCAGCTGGGATGGAAAGGCTCATAATGGGAAACCAGGAGGACTTTTTTAACGAACACCTCTCGAAGACACCCATTATTGCTATCCTCCGTGGCTTCTCCGAAGAGAGGGCTGTCGAGCTCGCTGAGGAGGCCTGGAATTCAGGGATTGAGCTTGTCGAAGTACCTATTCAGGATGAGTCCGGCCGAATTGCTCTAAACGCGGTTGCGTCTCGCGCTAATGCCCTGGGTCGACAGGTGGGTGCGGGGACAGTATTGAAGGCCGATGATGTGAATTTTGCCCACTCAATAGGGTGCTCGTTTACCGTAGCTCCGGGATTTGACCCCCAAGTGGTCGAGCGTGCGACATCGTTGAATGTTTACCATCTTCCTGGGGTGGCCACCGCGACGGAAGTCGCTCATGCTCAGTCTTTCGGCCTTATGTGGCAAAAAGCGTTTCCCGCCCGCGAGCTTGGGTTCGGATGGATTGCGTCAATGAAGGGCCCCTTTCCCGCTGTCAAGTTTGTTGCCACCGGTGGAATAGATGCATCAAATCTCTCAACATTCTTGGATGGAGGCGCACATGCGCTCGGCATCGGCTCCGCTTTCAGCGATCCAAAAATTCTTGAAACCATCAGGAACCATGAAAGGACTACCCGCCCATGATAATTACACGCATTGAAACCTTCATGGTTCCTCCTCGCTGGCTATTTGTCAGAATAGAAACTGATTCAGGCTTGGTTGGCTGGGGGGAACCCGGGCTCGAGGGCTTCGCAGAAATATCGCGCACGGCTGTTGACCACATGGCGGAGTATCTGATCGGCCAGGATCCGCTCCAAATTGAACGGCACTGGCAAGTGATGAGTAAAACCGGGATGTACCGCGGTGGGCCAATTTTCATGAGTGCAGTCGCAGGACTTGACCAGGCACTCTGGGATATCGCGGGCAAGCACGCTGGCCTTCCCGTCTATCAAATGCTCGGCGGGCCTGTCCGCGATCGTGTGCGAATGTACGGCTGGGTGGGCGGCGACGAGCCTGGGCAACTGGCCGATGCCATCTCGGAACAAATGGAAGCCGGTTTCACTGCTGTCAAAATGAATGCGAGCGGCAAAATGCGGATGAGCCCCACCGCGGACGATATTGACGGTGTTGCAGAGCGCCTCAGCGTTGCGCGAAAGATTCTGGGCCCAACCCGAGATGTGGCAGTCGATTTTCACGGACGTTTCACCACGGCGGGCTCCATCCGAGCCTTACAGGTCATGGAAGAGTTCCATCCTCTGTTTGCCGAAGAACCGGTCCTGCCAGAGCACAAGCACCGCATCCGAGATGTCGTGCAACAGACAAGTATCCCCATCGCAATGGGAGAGCGTCTCCACAGCCGACACGAATTCTTGGAGCCCCTCAACTCCGGTATCAGCGTGGCGCAACCGGATCTCTCACACGCGGGCGGAATAACTGAGGTGAGAAAGATTGCGTCTCTTGCCGAAACATACGATGTGCAGATCGCGCCACATTGCCCCCTCGGGCCAATAGCTGTGGCGTCGTGTCTCACAATCGGCTTGACTGCGCAAAACCATTTGATTCAAGAGATGAGCCTCGGAATTCATTACAACGAGGGGCTCGAACTTTACGACTACCTTGTTGACCCCGGTGACCTGCAACTCAAGAACGGGTACATCGAGAAGTTCACGAAACCTGGATTGGGTGTCGAGATTAACGAGAAAGCAGTCCGTAAAGCTGACAAGGAAGGCCACAAATGGCGCGCCCCAGTCTGGTTCCATGACGACGGAGCGTTTCAGGAGTGGTAGGAGACCACATCTCCTGATCCCTCATACCCTCAGGAAGGCGTGCCTTCACAAATTGAGGGCCCCGCTTACTCGTCGCGACAAGCGGGCTGAACCGCCCGGTGTCCCGGCTATCGGCCACCCATGATGTCCATGAAACCGTAGGGGTAGTCCGGGATTACGGGTCTGCTCACGAGATCGAGTTGAGACCACTGGTCTGGGGTTAGCGTGACCTGAGTTGCCGAGAGATTCTCGGTCAGCTGGGTGATATCCCTGGCACCAATGATGGCGCTTCCCACCCGAGGGTGCTGGATCAGCCAGGCAAGCGATACTTGGGCGAGGGATGCCTGGCATTCCTCGGCAACGGCGCGCACCTCCTCAAGGATTGTGTAGGTCCGATCCACGTTTCGCTTGTCGTAGGAGTCAATAAAGCGCAAAGCGTTCTGTTCGAGTCGACTGGCGCTGGTGGGGTTATGGTCTCTTTGGTACTTGCCGGTCAACCATCCACCACCCAAGGGTGACCAGGCCAGCACAGGAATGTCATACCTCTGGCAGACCTCCAGAATCTCCACGTCAATTTGTCGATCCAGAAGGTTGTATTGAGCCTGGAGAGAAACAACCATCGGCAGCCCCTCATAGTGGGCGACATCGAGAGTGTGGTGAAGTTGATAGCCCAGGAAGTTCGATGCCCCGACGTAGCGAACCTTGCCCTCGTCGATGAATTCTTTGAGCAGCCCCAACCACTCCGAGGGGTCAACCTGGGGGTCAAAGGCATGAGGCTGAAAAATGTCGAGAGTCTCGACATTCAGCCTCCGGAGATTGTCCTCAATAGCCCCGCGGAGGTAACTCGGGTGCAAACCACTGCCGCGCTCCATCGGAAAACGTGCCTTGGTGGCCAGAATGACGCGGTCGCGATGGCCCGACTTTTCCACCCAGCGCCCAATGATTTCCTCACTCAGACCCATCGCATATCGATCCGCGGTATCGATCATGGTTCCACCGGCGCCGACGAACGTATCCAGAAGGTGATGAGCAGTCTGCTCATCCGCTTCTTTCCCAAAGGTCATCGTGCCCAAACTCAGGTCACTGACCATGAGATCCGTTGCTCTCAGCCGAGAAACTTTCATCGTGACGACTCGGAGGGAACCACGTTTCCCCTCAGGATCGTCATCGTCCGAGGACTTGAGAGCTGTCAGTGCCACTCTCGGTAATGAGCAGGGTTGCGGCGATCTCCGCTGCCTCTGGCTCTCTCCGTTCAATGGCCGCCACAATTCCCTCATGAAGGGGCAGAAAGGTCAGGTCTTCGCGTTTTTTGTCGTGCAGGGTGAGTTCGTCACGGCGCCTCAGTGCCGGCTCAATGACTCGGCCAATGCGGGAGAGAATCGAATTCCCGCTGGCCTCCAGCAAGACTCGGTGGAAGGCCAGGTCGGCCCGTGTCATGGAGGCGACATCGGCTGAATCTGCGGCAACAGTCAGCGAGGTCATGGCCTCGCGCAACCGCTGAATATCTCCCGGGGAGCCTGCTATCGCTGCAGTTTTTGCCGCCCAGGGTTCAATCAGCAGTCGGGACTCCTCCAAGTCGGCAATGATGTGGCCCAGGTGGTTCTCGTGCCACTGCAACACATCAGCATCCAAAAGGTCCCACGAGTCTCGTCCCAGGACGGTGATCCCCCGGCGAGGACGGGCTTCAACGAGACCCTTGCCTTGCAGAGCGTGCATGACTTCTCGGGCAACAGTGACACTCACCCCATACCAACCCTCGACATCCTGAAGTCGAAAGGTGCTGTCCTCGGGCAACTCCCCAGAAATAATTTTTCTGCCCAAATCCCCCGCTATCTCGGGAGACAGGCCACGGGGTCGAGCCATTACAGTTCAATTTCCTTGCGGTGGTGCATACACATGAGCATAATCAGCGCGAGTCTTTGGCGATGCTCCAACCGCCGTCGACAACAATCTCAGCGCCGTGGATATAACTCGAGTCTGTGGACCCAAGAAAACAAATCACGCGTGCAACCTCCTCTGGGTGACCCAACCGGCCAAGAGGTGTTTGGTGAGCGACCTCAGCAAGATCCTCTTTCGAGGCGGAGTCCCAGACCGGGGTGCGAATGGGACCGGGTATCACGGAATTGACGCGAATTCCAGGGCCGTACTCGACTGCAAGCTGCCGGGCAAGCGCATTCAGGGCTCCTTTGGCCGCCGCGTATGCGGGGTGGCCGGGAATGCCGATACGGGAATGGACACTCGAGACCAAAACCATCGACCCTGACGCGCTCAGGAGGGCATCGTGCAGATGAGCCACCGAATAAAACACTGCCCCCACCATCACCTCCCACTGCAGAGTCCATTCATCTTTCGTCTGCAGGTGGAGTGGCTTCAGATGCAGAGCAAAGGCGTTGTGCACAAGGACATCAACCTGACCGTCAACCGAAGTGGAAAGGCTCGACCAGAGCTGTTCATCACTGACATCTCCGACGTGGGGGATGAACGAGGAAGAGTCGTGGTTTTTACTCTCACGAGATAAACCGTCCTCGGCCCGATCCACCGCGTGAACCCGGTAACCAGCCTCGACTAGCTGCCGAGTGGTCGCCAACCCAATACCCGAGGCAGCACCTGTGACAATTGCGGTCTTCATCACTCCAAAGCTTCGCATAGTGCGAGGACAAGGGGGCCCTGCCCCCACGGAACATTGAAACCGCGGGGGACATGGCCGTAGTGTGATGCTCTGGTGCACGCCATCACGGCCCGCGAAACACCCGAGAGTAGTCCCTGGTCATCGCACTGACTCATCACAGATTCCAGAGCGCGCTCGGCAGATTGCGCAACCTCGTCACCTGAGACCAGCCCCAATTTGAGCGCTCTCAGAAACCCTGTCGCCATGAAGGCAGCAGTGCTGGGCTCCTCGCCGGACTCAGGATCCGTAATCACGACCGGCCAGCTCCCATCCGAGGATTGCAGTGTCACCATCGCGTCGATCAAGGACACTGCTGAGCGGGCCACCTCGTGATCGGAATCTAGATGGAGTTGCTCGACGACATCAACCAAGCCTAGAAGTGCCCACCCTTGTCCGCGACCCCAGCCGGGACCGAAGGTCCGGTCTGGCCAACCATCCAACACGAAATGGTCAAAAAGCCCCGAAGGCTTCTGGAGGGCTCGGATATATCCTTCGGCTTGCTCCAGTGCCTCTTGTCGCCACCTCTCATCCCCCGTCACGCGAGCCAAAGCGGCGAAGAAAGGAGGATCAAAGTGAAGACAGTCAACGAAGAAACCCCCGGGTGGAGAGTCGAGAATCGCCTTTTCTTCGTCCGGGAGTTCCTCTCCCCCGTAGGGCGCCATCAGGGGGGAGCGCTCCCACGTTTCATACACAGCACCAATTTTTCGGCGGCTGGTGAGAAAGCCCGCAAGCCCCAGAGCAGCATCGAGCAAACTCTGGTTTTTTTCTCTCTCCGCTGCCAACACGATGGCGAGGCCAGGCGCAGTGCAGTCGAGACGCTCGTACGGCTGGGCGCGCGTGGCCCAGGAGCGGAACCAGCCGTAGGCAAAGTTCCGAAAATCCTCTGAGTTCAGCGTGTCAGCGGAGCGAATCATGGCTTCGAAACCCGTCGAATCTCCAAAGTTCCAGGTTTCGTACTCCAGCTCCATCAGTTGAGGTGCCGCCTTCTGCAGCAGTGCTCTCAGGGCGTCGTGATTCATCGTGTCCATTCCCAGCCCTGAGGGCCGTCGTGTCGAGTGATGGTCTGAGACTGGTGGAGCTGCTCAAGATGCCCGGCTACCGGGAACGCCAACGCCGTGTAGGTCCCCTCTATCGGCCACGTCGCCACGAGGGGGTTGATCTCATGGACCAAGTCCTCGAGCGTTTTCGGCTGCGAGCCGAGCACACTGCGGACAACCTCATCCAGCGCGTGCACAAACGCTTCGGACTCGTCCACAAAGGCTGCAACCTCCTCGTCTCGGTAGTCCCCGTAATGAGCTGTCAAGAGAACGCGGGGCATGAGGTCTCGCACCCGAGCGATGGTCTGGAGATAGGAATCAACGTGTCGATAGGTGGGAGGGAAAGATGGAGCTCCCCCCGCGAGCGGCACAGCACTTCCCAGAACCGCATCTGAAATAGCGAGGGTGTCGCACTGGGAGTCATACAGTGCCAGGTGGCCCAGGCTGTGGCCAGGAACATGCCACACCTCGAGGTCTCGCCCATCATCGAGTGTCAGCGTCGTTTCCGAGGTCAGGACAGTGTCGACTGGCCCGGGGAGGAAAACGTCGCGCATCCACGCCATCGCTTCCGGGGACTCGTCTAAGCCCCATCCCTCAGCAAACTCTCGTCCCCGCTGCGCGCTGAAGGTGTCCCAATCAGAAATTGCATCGGAATCGCCAGCGTGAGCCATAGTTACGGCCTCGGGCAGGACCGAGCGAATATTGCCTGCCTCGCCACAGTGGTCAACATCCAAATGACTGATGACAACAGTGCTGACACTCTCCGGACCATAACCCAGGCTCTCCAAGGCGGGGAGGACCGATTCGGTGAGGGTTCCCCTCGTTCCGCTATCGAATAACACGTGGTGCTTCTCCCCTAGAAAGAGCCAGAGATCGGCAAATCTCGGCCCAAGGGGAATCCTCACCCGATGATGAAGCGCTCTATCAGCCATCGTGCCCTCACTTTCCCTGAAAGTTCGGCGTCCGCTTCTCGGCGAACGCTTTCTGACCCTCCACCGAATCCTCGGTGGTCATGCAATAGCTGAAGGAGTCATTCTCGACCATGAGGCCCACATCGAGTGCTGTGTTTTGGGCTACCCGAATCATGTGTTTGGTCATTTGAATCGCAATCGGGGATTTTGCCGCAATGCTCTCGGCCAAAGCTAGGGCAGCGCTCTCCAACGTTTCTCTGGGGTGAATTTCCTGAAGCAACCCGGTCCGTAAAGCGAAGTCAGCATCGAACCTCTCCCCCGTGAGAAGCAATCGCGCAGCGTTGCCCGGACCTATCGCTCGCGTCAAATACTGGGTTTGGCCGGAGCCTCCGTGCCATCCCCAGTTGATTTCGCCGGCCCCAAACTGCGAATCAGGGGTTCCCAATCGAATATCGCTCGCACAGGCCATTTCCAGCCCCCCACCAATGACATAACCAAAGAGGGCAGCGACGATGGGCTTACGAATCAAGTGGATGGCCCTGGCGTAATCCATTCGAGCATCAAATCGATTGCGGTATTCCCAGTTCTCCCCGTACTCATCAAGTTCTGTGATGTCACTCCCCGCACAAAAGGCCCGCTCACCGTTCCCGGTCAGCACGACGGCCCTGATGCTCGCGTCATTGTTGATGGTGAACGTGAAATCGTTCATCATCCGATCCATGTCAGCCGTCATGGCGTTGAGTTTGTCGGGACGGTTCAGCCTGATCACCGCAACGTGACCGTGCCGCTCCAGTAGAAGGTCTTTCGAGGTCATGATGTCTCCTTGTCGATTGTTCCTACCGCTCCCGAGGCAACCAATGCCTCGATTGCGCTGTCGTCCATGCCGACATCAGCCAGGATTTCTCGGGTGTGTTCCCCAAGCCCTGGCGCCCCCCGCCGTATCTCGGGCGGTGTGCCGGACATTTTGATGGGGACTCTCACGGTTTGGGCTGAGCCACCCACTCGTTGAGGTTGGGGCACAAAGTAGTTCTCCTCAATGATGTGAGGATCCTTGGCGAGGGAGGGGAAGTCATAGACCGGTCCCGCCCACACGCCGTGCGTGTCACACAACTCAATCCACTCCGCCGTCGTCTTATCGACGAACGCGTCCCGAAGCATGGCGTAGATCTTGTCCCGGAGGCGATGGCCGTCGTCGTAGTTCACCAGGGTCCGAAGCCAGTCATTGTCGATAACCTCTGCCAAAGCAGGAAGAGGGGTCATGGCCAGGTTGAGCCATCCATCTTTCGTTTTGTAACTTCCATACGGTGCGGGCATAGCGCCGTGGGCGCTGTCTTCAGCAGTTCTCTCTGGAATAAATCCAGCGTTCAGGTAGGTCACGATCTCCTGCAACTGGCAATCCAGCACCACAGCGAGCATGTCAATCTCAATGTGCTGGCCAACACCACTTTCTCGACGGCTATTGAGAGCCGCCAAGATCCCAATCACCGCTTGATACCCGGTCATCACATCAGCCGCCCACAGCGCGCTGGCAAGGGGAGGATCACCCTGTTTGCCCACGGAAAACATCGAGCCGCTGTAGCCCTGCATGATGAGATCCTGACCTGGGCGATCGCGGTGCGGGCCAGTCGTTCCGTACCCGGTAATCGAGCAGTAGATGATCCCGGGGTTGATCTCCCGAAGCTTCTCGTATCCGATTCCCAAGCGCTCGGCAGTTCCACGGCGGAAGTTCTGAATGAACACGTCGGAATTCTTGGCCAGTTGGTAGATCACGTCGAGGCCACCCTCTGATTTGAGGTCGACGGCAAGGCTGCGCTTGTTGCGGTTCATGGCCAGGAACGTTGTCATCTCACCATTAGCTCGTGAGTCCCCAAATCCATGGGTACGGTTGAATTCCCCCCCGATTGGGGGCTCAACTTTGATGACATCCGCTCCTAAATCTCCGAGCCGTGTCCCCGCCATGGGGCCTGCCAACATCTGTGTTGCATCCAGTACTCGGACATCCGAGAGCGCTCCGTGATTCACAAGGTTCCTTTCAGGTGGTAGTTATCTAGGTGGCAAATCGTGCACTGAGCCCAGCATCGACAGAGAACTCTGCTCCCGTCACTGCGTGGGATCGTGGGCTTGCGAGAAAGCAAATGACTTCGGCAACCTCCAGGGGCTCGCAGATCCGCCCCAAAGGGTGGACCCCCACGATTGACTCCTCTGCCGCAATCGGATCGGGCTGTTTCTCAAACCATTCCTGCACCAGCCAGGTTCTGGTCCATCCCGGACTCACGGCGTTCACCCGAATTTGGTGCTGTGCCATATCCAGAGCCAGGCTCCGCGTAAGACCAATCACCCCGCTCTTCGCCGCCGCGTAGGGGAACATACCCCCAACGGTCATGCGAGCGTGAATCGAGGCAATATTCACGATGCTCCCGGATTGCTGCGAAATCATGTGGGGGAGGACCCACTTGCTGACGAGCCATACTGATTTCAAATCGACAGAAAAGACGAGATCCCAGTCCTCTTGGCTCATTGTCGTCGCATCGAAATATGACCCGATGCCGGCATTGTTCACGAGGGAATCAATACGACCAAACTTCGCCAGGGTCTGATCAACCGCGGCTTGAATATCGTCCTCCTGTGTGACATCACACTCCAGGGCTAGGACCGCATCGCTCGGGAACGAGCTGCGCACGTGCTCGAGTGCTGCGGTGTTCTTATCCAGAGCAACGGCACGTCCCCCTCGCTCGAGAACTAGTCCCACGGTGGCGAGTCCAATTCCTTGCGCGCCTCCGGTGACAAGTGTCACCCCGGGATTGTCGCTACCCTCAGCCATGTCGCGCCTTCCTCGTTCTGAGTTGCACTAGCGACCGCGAAAATTGGGTGGACGTTTTTCTGCAAAAGCTTCGCGCCCCTCAGCGCTGTCCTCAGTGGTGAAGCAGTAGGTGAACGTGTCATTCTCATAGGCCAACCCCACGTCGAGACTGGTTGATTGGCTGATGCGCACAAGGTGTTTGGCCAACTCGGCTGCAATGGGAGCAGACTTGGCGATTCGCTGGGCGATACCGTCCACTTCCGCATCGAGGTCGCTGGCAGGGTAAACCCTTTGAACGAGCCCTACTCGCAACGCTTCCTGAGCCGAGATTAGATCGCCGGTGAGGAGCATCTCGAGGGCAATTCCTGGCCCCGTGACCCGGGGAAGTAACTGGGTGTTTCCCGCCCCGCCGTGCCAGCCAAGCTTGATTTCTCCGGCACCAAACTGCGCTGTCTCATCGCTGTATCGCAGGTCACCCATGAGGGCCATTTCGAGCCCGCCGCCAATGCAATACCCCCTGATTTTGCTGATGACGGGCTTGCGGATGGCCCAGATGGCGCGGGCATAATCCAGTCTGTTTCGAAGCTGTCAATTGGTCCCGTACTGGTCGAGTACCGAGACGTCGCTGCCAGCGCTGAAAGCCTTCTCGCCCACGCCACTGAGAATCACGACTCGAACCTCGTCATCACCGTTGATTCTCGGGACGAGACTCATCAGCTCGACCCCCATCTCGGGTGTCATGGTGTTGAGCTTGGCGGGCCGATCAAGAAAGATCCGCGCTACTCCTGAAGCAACCTCACAGTGAATGTTATCTGTGGCCATTAGAGACCCGACCTGATGTGCTCTGCAGCCGCGCGCATGGCTGAGCCCTGCCCCCACACATTTACTTCGGTGGGGAGCGTGTGATACATCACGACGTCATCAATGTTGGCAACGCTGGCATAGGTGCAGGCCGAGACCCCCCACAGCTCGCCCCGATCATCAAGACGCCCCAGGGTGGCCCGCCATGCACAATCTGTTGCCTCGGCAAACTCTGGACCGAGGATGCCGGTGCGCATACCTCTGCGGAATGCTGCTGCGAAGAAGGACGCTGTACTGGTCTCCAAATACGATTCTCTGTCGTGAAGCAGGGTGTGCCAATATCCCGTGTGGTCTTGAACGCTCAGAAGAGCCTGGGCAAAACTCTGCGTGTCTGCGACCAGAGCAGACCGACCGGCATAGCTCTGGGGAATGTGCTCCAAGGTCTCGATCATTCCGTAGAGAGCCCACCCTGAACCGCGCCCCCATCCATACCCGTGCGGTCTGTGCATGCCGGTATCCCACGAATGAGCCAGAAAGGGACCCCTGGGATCAGTCAGCAGATTCCAATGTGAGTGCCATTCCTCGACGGCTTTGTCAATCCAGGCATCATCTGCCAAGAGGTGAGCGAGCCGGGCATAGAAAACCGGAACATGGTAGAGAGTGTCCACCCACACCGTGTAGCGATACTCCGGGAGGTCAGGACGGTAGAGAGGTGCCCCGCTAGACCTCGGGACCGATCCCAGGTATGCCGCCAACTCCTTCGCGCGCTCGAGCGGCCATGACTCGCCCACCAGTTCCCCGTATCTCAGCAGGGCGGAACCTGGAGTGAGGTGATCGGCCCACCCCAGGGGGCGGGCGGCCCAGCGCTCAAAGGCACGCCCCGCTTGATGGAGGGATTTCTCATCGCCCAATAATTCTGCGGCGTCAAGGAGGCCATCAAGGGCAATTGCATCGCCCCAAAACCACACCCCAAAGTCATAGTCATTGCTGCGCCGTGCAGAGAGACGAAGAGCATTTTCTGGCGTCATCGCCAGGTCGGCTGGGGTAATCATAATATGATATATACACTACCCGAGGAGTTTTAGCAACTGGGTCCTAGGGAGAAATGTGGGCGTTCATGACACCTGTATGCCCGGGGGCATCGATTGCAACACCAGTGGCCTGACGAAGCGGGACGCTGCGTGCAGGCCCACAGATGTTGCTCCAGGAAC
>ERZ888423.1942-NODE-1942-length-16564-cov-20.869768_pt1 | contig 16564 bp, 19 predicted proteins | sample MGYA00520523_ERZ888423 | MGnify/ENA primary metagenome ERZ888423 (study PRJEB32303, sample SAMEA104408611) | aquatic metagenome | biome: Brackish water; feature: Pelagic; material: water | place: Baltic Sea | collected 2014-06-08T10:24:00 | depth 30,27 m ...
GGGGACCTCGTGGGAGAGTAGGACACCGCCGGACTTCTTTGTGAAATGGCCACCCCTAGGGGTGGCCATTTTGCGTTAACAATAGAATTGAGAATCATGACAACCGATCGACCCAGACGCCCGTCTTCCAGTTCCCAGGGTGGTCCCAGGCGTTCAGGCGGCTCCTCAAGTGGGTCTCGACCTGACCGGGCTGGTGGACGGTCGGGGGGCGATTCCCGAGGCCGCCCTGAACGCTCTGGAGGCTCAGAACGTGGCGAGCGGCAACCGCGGCGCGATGACGGGCGACCAGCGCGCCCCAGGGACCCTCAGCGTTCAGAGCGGAGCGATCGACCTTCGAGAAACGGTGATGATCGGCCCAGACGCTCGTTTGGCGATGATCGAGACCGAGGCCCGAGGGATTCCCGGCCGCGCGAGGACGCTCCCAGGCATGATGATCCCCCCGTGGATGAAGATGTCACCCCCCAAGAACTAGAACGCTCTGCGTGGCGAGAGCTCAAAGCACTCACCAAGGAAAACGCGGAGTGGGTCGCCGGACATCTGGTGATGGCCTCGCGCGTCATTGATGATGATCCCGAGCGAGCCCACAAGCACGCGTTGGCCGCTGCCCGCAAAGCGGGCCGGATTCCTGTTGCCCGTGAAACGGTGGGCATCACCGCTTATTTGCTGGGTAACTTTGCCCTCGCCCTTCGCGAGCTTCGCACCTATCGCAGGCTTTCTGGCGCGGATGACCAACTGCCGTTGATGGTGGACTGCGAAAGGGGTCTGGGTCGACCCGATAAAGCTCTGGAGCTTGCTGGTGAAGTGAAGAGAACATCCCTGTCTGAAGCTGTGCAGGTGGAGCTCGCCATTGCGCGGTCGGGCGCCAGGCTTGATATGGGCAAGCCCGAGTTGGCGCTGGGTGAGTTGGAAATTCCGCAGCTCAAAGCTGACGTTGCCTTCAGTTATTCCCCTGCACTGTTTGACTCCTATGCCATCGTGCTGCAGGAGCTAGGACGCGAGGACGAGGCTGCCCTGTGGGGTAAGCGGGCTAATCGCGCAGCGGAAGCGCTGGCAGACGCTGTGGGGGATGACGACGATGACATGGTGGTCGTGGAAATGCCAGACCCCGAAGAACAATGAGTAACCCCACCCCGTTAGATGGCGTTGACGTTGTCTTAGCCGACCTTGATGGGGTCCTTTATCAAGGACCACACGCCATTCCCCACGCGGTGGATGCTCTGAAGAAAGCCGCAAGAAAGGTGCGTCTGGGGTTTGTCACCAACAACGCCTCGAGGACGCCTGCGCAGGTGGCAGAGCAAATTGCGGGTTATGGCCTGCCTGCTCTTCCCGAAGCCGTGGTCACGTCTCCACAAGCCGCTATCAGGGTGCTCGCGCGAGTGGTTCCAGCAGGGGCCAAAGTCTTGGTAGTCGGCGGGCTAGGCCTCACCTCCGAGGTCGAAAAAGCTGGATTCGTTGTGGTCTCCCGGGCGGATGAGAATCCAGCCGCCGTCATTCAAGGGTTCGCCCCTCACGTGGGTTGGGAGCACCTGGCACAAGCATCCTTCGCTTTGCAAAGGGATGAATCTCTGCCGTGGATTGCGACCAACACGGACTGGACCATCCCGGTTGCCGAGGGAATTGCGCCGGGCAACGGTGCCTTAGTCTCCGCTGTTCATTTGGCGGTCGGCCGGCTTGCCACCTTTGCGGGGAAGCCCGAAAAAGAGATTTTTGATGTGGCGCGGGAGCGTTTTCAGCCAACGCTTGGGGCCTTGATGATCGGGGATCGTCTCGACACCGACATTCTCGGGGCTAACCGGGCAGGGATGGCTTCGGCTTTCGTGATGACCGGGATCGATTCGGCAAAGTCCTTGCTGGCAAGTGATGTCAGTATGCGCCCCACTTTTGTTCTCAAGGATTTACGCGAACTTCACAAGCCCTACCCCGCGATTGTGCGCAGTGTGGATGGTGATGCGGTTCACACCGTTGAGGTCGGTAAGGCCGTGGTGCGAAGGAAGGACAACGTGATTCGGGTTGCCAGGCCCGGTCTGAGCGTTGATCTCGTTCGAGCGGGAGCGGCGATCATTCATGATTCGGGGCTGAAGATTTTCGGACTCGATGTCGATACGCAGATATATTCGTAGCTATGGAAAGTCATGACCCCGCAGAGTTGGTGAGTGGTTTAGAGGACCTGGAAGCTCTCCCGCTCGAGGAGCGAGTGGGAGCACTCGGGGAGCTCTATGAATTGCTCCAGTCGGCGTTGGATGCTCCCGACGCTCTGTGAGCGACACGACAAGACTTGATTCCGCCCTGGTGGCCCGGGGGATAGCTCAGTCACGAACTAAAGCCCAGCGAAGAATTGCTGAAGGCGACGTATCACTCAATGGCGTTGTGAACGCGAAACCAGCAACCCCGGTGACCGACTCTGATGTGATCACGATGGCAGGTGGCCATGATTACGTGGGGCGGGGCGCCCTGAAACTCCGTGCCGCTCTCGAGGAATGGCGAATAAGCGCCGAAGATTTGCTCTGCGTGGATATTGGGGCATCAACAGGAGGTTTCACCGAAGTCCTTCTGGCAGCCAAAGCGCAGAGTGTTCTCGCATTAGATGTGGGACACGATCAGCTGCACCCCTCGCTTCGGGACGACCCCAGGGTGACATCCCTGGAAGGGGTCAACATTCGCCACGTCACCCCGCAGTGGTGGGAACAGCAGGGTGGCGGGTCACCAGATCTGATTGTCGCTGATGTCAGTTTTATTTCCCTCACCCATGTCCTCCCCCCTGCGGTATCAGTGTGGCCTGGGGCCTCCTGGGTGGTGTTAGTAAAACCACAGTTCGAAGTGGGGCGAACAAGCATTTCCGGTGGGCTCTCGATTAATCCTGACGACCACGAGAGCGCTGTGTCCCAGGTGCTTGACTGCGCCACCGAGCTGGGGCTTTACCTCCGCGGTCTCATGGCATCGCCCATTACCGGAGAACGGGGTAACAGAGAGTACCTGTGTTGGTTTACACCCGCGGCCCTCGAGAATCCGCCAGAATGGGGAGAAGAGATTCACACCCTGACCCATCCCTAACAAAGGCACTACTCGTGAGCGCACGTCACATGCTTGTCCTCGCCCATGCGGCGCGGCCTGATGCCTTGGTGGCAGCGAAAGAAGTGTGTGAACAATTGCGCAGTGCCGGGTTGACCCCGGTGATTGCGCCCGCGGGTCACCCCTTACGGGCGGAGGTGGGTGGAGTCGTTGCCACACTTGAGAAAGTATCGATTGACAAGATCGAACTGACGATAGTGCTCGGTGGGGATGGGACCATATTGGGTGCTGCCGAATTGACCCGAGGTTCCGCGGCGCCGTTGTTGGGAATCAACCACGGGCATGTGGGATTTCTGGCTGAAAGCGAGAAGGACGACCTAGCCTGGACGGTGGCTACGGCACTGGCGGGTGACTACGTGGTCGAGGAGCGTTTGGTGTTGGATGTTTCGGTGCGAAGAGGAGAGGAAGAGCTCTTCCACACTTTCGCTATCAATGAAGCCACGATCGAAAAAGCTTCCCGCGCTCGGATGATCGAGGTGGGTTTGGAAATTGATGGGCGCCCCATCTCGACCTTTGGGGCAGATGGGGTTGTGATGGCAACTCCCACCGGCTCCACCGCCTATTCGTTTTCTGCCGGAGGCCCCATTGTCTGGCCAGGGGTCGAGGCGCTCTTGATGGTTCCCCTGTCCGCTCACGCTCTGTTTGCAAGGCCCCTTGTCGTGGGGCCAGACTCCGCGATGGCGGTGGAAGTCTTAGAGCGCTCTGCTTCCCCCGCAATCCTGTGGTGCGATGGCAGGCGCGGGGTGGAGATTGCGCCCGGGTCTCGAGTCATCGCCACCAAGAGCGACACCCCTATTCGGCTGGCGAGGCTTCACCCCGGCCCTTTCACCGATCGACTGGTGCGAAAGTTTTCCCTCCCGGTGACCGGGTGGCGCGGACCGGTAGAAGAGTAGGTCAGCATGATTCACGAAGTTTCTATTACCGACTTAGGCGTCATCAAAGAGGCGAGGCTGCCGCTGGGCCCAGGCCTCACTGCCGTCACGGGCGAAACGGGCGCAGGCAAAACAATGGTCGTCACAGCCTTGGGGCTTTTGCTGGGACACCGAGCGGATTCCACTCGGGTTCGTCAGGGCGCCAGCTCCACGTGGGTGGAGGGCCGTTTTTCTTTGGAGAAATCTGCTGCCGTTGCCGAGCGTGCGCGGGAACTGGGGGCAGCGCTTGACGATCACGAACTCGTCTTATCCAGAGAGGTGCACAGCGAGGGACGCTCTCGAGCACTGGTGGGTGGCCGAAGTGCACCCGTGTCGGCGTTGACCGAATTAGCTTCTGATCTGGTGGTGGTTCACGGCCAGAGCGACCAGGTTCGCTTGAAGTCTGAAACAGCGCAGCGTGAAGCCCTCGATCGTTTTGCGGGCGCACCGCTCCAGGTCGAGCTAGGGGCTTTTCGTTCAGCTTTTGAGCGCTTGAAGACGGTGCAAGAGACCAGGGACACCCTGCACGACCAAACCGAGGCGAGGTCCCGCGAAGCCACTGATTTGCGTGCCGCAGTGGAAGACATCGAAGCGGTGTCACCCCTCGCGGGGGAGGATGTGACACTTTCGGAAACCATTTCTCGTCTAACCAACTCGGAAGAACTTCGTCAGGCGGCACTGATGGCCTCCCAGGCGCTCTCAGCGGATGATTCCGGCTACGACACCAAAGATGCACTTTCGCTCGTGGACCAGGCTCTGAAATCCTGGGAGCGCGTGGTGGGTTTTGACCCGGGCGCCGAGGCGCTGCGTTCTGCGCTGGCCGATGCGTCCTATCAACTCTCGGAAGCATCGTTGGGAATGTCGAGCTATCTCTCTTCTCTCGAAGGCGAGGGGGAGATGTCGCTCGAGCACAGCCACGAGCGTCTTGCTGCGATTACGGCGCTGACGCGCCGATATGGTCCCACGCTCGAGGATGTTATCTCCCTCTGTGAAGGATCCAGTGCGCGTCTTTTGGAGCTCGATACCGACACGGAACGCCTTGACACTCTCGATGCGGAACTAATCCATGCCCGTGACGAGGCCTGGGAGGCTGCTTCGCTCGTTAGTAGTCGGAGAGAAAGTGCTGCGACAACACTGGCGGAGGCAGTCACCAAAGAATTAGCCGCCTTGGCAATGCCCAACGCCTCACTTCACGTCACAGTAACCAGAGAAGAAACGTTGTCCGCCCACGGAGCCAACCAGGTGTCCTTGCTCTTGGCTGCCCATCCGGGCGCAGAACCACTGCCCTTGGGCAAAGGGGCGTCAGGGGGTGAGCTTTCCCGGGTGATGCTGGCGTTAGAGGTGGTTATCGCAGCGACCGACCCCGTGCCGACCTTTGTTTTTGACGAAGTAGATGCGGGTGTTGGCGGAGCTAGCGCGCTGGAAATTGGCCGACGCCTGGATGCTCTGGCTCAAACCTCGCAGGTCATTGTTGTCACCCACCTCGCTCAGGTCGCAGCTTTTGCCAATAATCACCTTCACGTGGTCAAAGACACCGATGGCCAGGTCACCACATCGAGCGTGACGCGGCTCCAGGGCGAGGAACGTGTGCGGGAATTAGCGCGGATGCTGGGGGGCATGGAAGACTCCCACAGCGCCCTGACCCACGCAAAAGAGCTCTTGGAGCAAACTCACTCGGTGAGTCGTCGCTAGTGGGAGGGTTTAGCCGGTACCGTTGAATTTCGTGAAGGCGTCTGAAAAAAAATCTCCCCCCGGTACCACTAAACACATCTTTGTGACCGGTGGGGTAGTGTCCTCACTCGGTAAAGGTCTCACTGCGGCATCGCTGGGTAATCTCCTGTCCGGCCGCGGCTTACACGTGGTGATGCAGAAGCTCGATCCCTACCTCAATGTGGATCCCGGCACCATGAACCCTTTCCAGCACGGAGAAGTGTTTGTCACCGATGACGGTGCGGAGACAGATTTGGACATCGGTCACTACGAGCGTTTTCTTGATATCAACCTGTCCCAGGCCGCCAATGTTACGACCGGTCAGATTTATCAGGAAGTGATCGGGCGCGAACGCCGGGGAGAATATTTGGGCGACACCGTTCAAGTTATCCCCCACATCACGGACGAAATAAAACGACGAATGCGTCTTCAAGCCCATCAAGAGCCCCGACCCGATGTCATCATTACCGAAATTGGCGGCACCGTGGGCGACATTGAGAGCCAACCTTTTATTGAGGCTGCCCGCCAACTCCGACATGAATTAGGGCGAGACAACGTCTTCTTTGTTCATGTGTCTCTGGTGCCGTTCATGGGAGCGTCCTCGGAACAAAAAACTAAACCCACTCAGCACTCGGTAGCGATGCTGCGCTCGATCGGAATTCAACCTGACGCCTTGGTCCTGCGCAGTGACCGTCCGGTGGAAAGCGCAAACCGTCGAAAAATTGCGTTGATGTGTGACGTGGACGAGGCTGCCATCGTGAACGCTGTGGATGTGTCGAGCATTTATGACCTTCCCTCCCTGCTCCACAGCCAAGACCTCGATGATTACATCATCGACGCCCTGGACCTGGACGCGGGGGAGATGGTGTGGGATGGCTGGAAGGATCTTCTGGATGCCGTCCATCGCCCCCGTCACACCGTGACGATTGGTGTGGTGGGCAAGTACATTGATCTTCCCGATGCCTACCTCTCGGTCATCGAAGCGATCCGCTCGGGTGGTTTTGCGCACCAGACCAAAGTTGAACTGAAGTGGATTGCCAGCGATGACTGTGTCACCCCCGAAGGTGCTGAAAAAGCACTCGACGGCGTTGATGGTGTGTGTGTGCCCGGTGGTTTTGGAATTCGAGGTATCGAAGGCAAAGTGGGTGCGCTCACGTATTGCCGAGAAAACAACATCCCCACTTTGGGCTTGTGTCTGGGTTTGCAGTGCATGGTGATTGAATACGCCAGAAATGTGGCAGGCCTGGAGGGGGCATCCAGTAGCGAGTTTGATCCCGATGCTCCCTTCCCTGTCATCGCGACTATGGCCGAGCAGGTCGATATTGTCTCCGGCAACGGGGATATGGGGGGCACCATGCGCCTGGGCCTCTATGAGGCACAGCTTGCCCCCGGCTCTGTCGTAGCGGAGCTCTATGGCAGTGACGCGATTCATGAGCGCCATCGTCACCGCTATGAGGTCAACAATGCTTTCCGCGAGAAAATCGGAAAGGCCGGCCTGGTATTTTCTGGCACGTCTCCTGATGATTCCCTGGTCGAATTCGTTGAACTTCCCCGCAGCGTCCACCCTTTCTATGTCTCCACTCAGGCCCATCCCGAGCTTCGCTCCCGGCCCAACCGCGCCCACCCACTCTTTTCTGGTTTGGTGGAAGCTGCTTTGGCGAGGCAGGATTCCTCTGCACTGTTTGCTGTCGCTGGTTCGGAAGGCTAATGCCTCAGGGATTGTCCCTGGGGGATGAAACGCAGTCCCTGGAGATCGTGGAATCCGAGACCGTGTATCGAGGTGCCATCTGGGATGTGCGCAGAGAAACCTTTGATTACCGGGGTGAGAAACTCACGAGGGATTTTGTGGACCATCCCGGTGCGGTGTCCGTTGTGGCGCTAAATGACAACGCCGAAATTATGATGATCCGGCAGTATCGCCACGCCATTCGTGCACTCGATTGGGAAATTCCGGCCGGTTTGCTCGACATCCCGGGGGAGGATCCGCTGGTGTGTGCGCAGCGGGAATTGGTCGAGGAAGCCGATCTGGAAGCGGATACGTGGGAACACGTCACCCGGCTGAACACCACGCCGGGCGGGTCAAATGAGAGCACTCATATTTTTCTCGCCACCGGGCTTCATGAGCGTGAGCATGACTACGTTCGCACCGGAGAAGAGGCGGATCTCGAAAAACGTTGGGTGCCGCTCTCAGACGTGGTGGCGGAGATTCTGTCGGGAGAGATGACCAACCAAATTTCCGTCACTGCGGTGTTGGCAGTGTATGCCAGTAGATACTAAGCCAGAGCGGCCCCCTACCGCCTTGGAGCGGGAGCTGAAACGATACCTGCGAACGGTGGCTTTGGAGCGAGGACGCTCGAAACACACTGTGTCTGCGTATCGTAGTGACCTCACCCGTTATCTGGAGTATCTCGAAGCCGCCGGGGTTCACGATGCCCCCGGTGTCACTCCTGAGCTCGTCACCAGTTATGTGAACTCTCTCCCAGGTGCCGCGTCAACGATTACCAGGAAACTCTCCAGCATCAAGAATTTTCACCGATTCCTTGTCGAGGAATCGGTGAGTGTGGGTGACCCCAGCTCCGCGATTCGCGGTCCTGCGCGAGTTGCCCGATTGCCGAAGGCACTGACTATCGAGCAGGTGCAAGCGCTCCTGGACTCTGTGGTGGGGGAGGAACCCGTTGCGCTCCGAGATCGGGCACTGCTGGAGTTTCTCTACGCCACAGGGGCGCGAATATCGGAAGCGCTGGGGTTGAGCGTGGACGACGTCTATGACGACCAGGGTCGAGTTGCCGAGGTGATTCGGGTCACGGGAAAAGGGGCAAAACAAAGATTTGTGCCAGTGGGCTCCTACGCCCGGGCCGCCGTGGAGAGCTATCTCACCCGAGCGCGCCCAGCGCTGGTAAGAAAACAGAAAAAGTCTTCCTCAGCGCTGTTCCTTGGAGCGCGAGGTGGCGCTCTGACCAGGCAAAATTCGTGGCTTATCCTCCAATCTGCCGCCAGGCGGGCAGAACTGGGAAACCTGGTTTCTCCCCATACTCTGCGACACTCGTTTGCCACGCATGTGCTCGCCGGGGGCGGAGATATCCGGGTGGTGCAGGAGCTGTTGGGGCACGCCTCCGTTTCCACTACCCAGATTTATACAAAAGTGACGATTGACACTCTTCGGGAGGTTTATCGCCAGGCTCATCCGCGTGCGCGGTGAGCCTGGGAGCTAGACTGGGGCTATGGCAGGCGGAGTGAAAGAAGTGGGTCCTACGGGACGCCCGATACGGGATTTTCGTGAGCCCCCACCGCTCAAGAATCACGGTCCTGCGCGGGTTATCGCCCTCTGTAATCAAAAGGGTGGCGTGGGGAAAACCACGACCGCGATAAGCCTCGGCGGTGCACTAGCGGAATACGGCAGATCCGTGCTGGTGATTGATTTCGACCCCCAAGGGGCGCTGTCGGCCGGAATTGGTGCCAACGCCCACGACACCATCACTATTTATGACCTTTTGATCGGCCGAGAAAAAGATGTCCGCAAGGCGATTCAGTCGACAAAAACACCGGGAATTCATGTGATTCCCGCCAACATTGACCTTGCCGCCGCGGAAGTTCACCTGGTCAGCGAAGTCGCCCGGGAACAGATACTTTCGAGGGTGTTGAAGCCGATCATGGATGACTATGACGTGATCCTGATTGATTGCCAACCCTCGTTGGGACTGTTGACGGTGAACGCTTTGACCGCTGCGCACGGGGTCCTCATTCCTCTGGAAACGGAGTACTTTGCTCTTCGCGGCGTCGCCTTATTGATCGACACGATTGACAAGGTGCGCGAGCGCCTCAATTCCGCCATTCAAATTGATGGAATCGTGGCGACAATGTTTGATTCCAGGACCCTCCACGCTAAAGAGGTCATGGAGCGGGTAGTGGAAACCTTTGGAGATACCGTCCTGGATACCGTTATCGGGCGAACCGTGAAATTCCCCGACGCTTCCGTTGCTGGGGTTCCCATCACTGAATTTGCCCCGAGCCACGCCAGCGCACTGACTTATCGCGCGTTGGCGAGAGAGCTTGTTGCTCGTGGTGCGATCGCCTAGCGGGCTACACCCCACAGACACCGAACAATCGCTAGAGCGTGAATTTCGGGTCAGTCTGTCGAACTTCGATGGGCCCTTTGACCTCCTGCTTTCTTTGATCGGAAAGCGGGAACTCGACATCACCGATGTTGCCCTGAGTGTGGTTACTGATGAATTTCTGGGTTACCTCGCCTCTCTTGACGGCCCCGAAGAACTCGATGCCGCAAGCGAATTTCTGGTGGTAGCAGCGACCCTACTGGACATGAAAATCGTCGGCCTCTTACCCCAGGGTGAATTTGTTGACGCCGAAGATGTTGCCCTCCTGGAGGCGCGAGATCTTCTTTTCGCCCGGCTTTTGCAATATCGGGCCTTCAAAGAGGTATCGGGGTGGCTGGGAGAGAAACTTGAGCTCGAGGCCCTCCGGCATCCACGAGCAGTGCCGTTGGAAAAAAAGTATCTCACCAGCATTCCCGAGCTTCGGTGGACTCTCAGCGCTGAAGATTTTGCTGCTCTCGCACTTCTTGCCCTTGCACCCAAGGAGATACCTCTGGTGGGGCTCGACCACCTCCATGCCCCGCTGGTCAGCATTCGGGAACAGGCCGCGCACGTGATTGCCCTTCTGAAAACTGGCGGGCCCGTCAGTTTCCGCTCCCTCATCGCCGGTGTCACTGAGCGAGGAGTTGTCGTGGCCAGATTTCTCGCCATTTTGGAGCTCTATCGTCAATCAGCTTTGACCTTTGAGCAACTGGAGCCTTTGGGGGAGCTGACCCTTCAATGGGTGGCTGGCGATTTTGGTGATGTACAACTGGCACATCTGGGCGATGAATGGGGCGGCGAGGAACAGAATGACTGACACTCAAAAAGTGAGCATCGAGACGGTTGCGAGGAATATCGAAGCCGTCATGATGGTGATCGACGAACCGATGAGTGTGGTGGCACTCGCTGGGGCACTAGAGGTGCCGGTGGGTTCCGTGAACGCTGCCTTGGAGAGCTTGGTGGCCGACTACGAGGGTCAATCTGGGGGTGTCGAGCGCGGGTTTGAGCTGCGCGAGGTGGGCGGCGGCTGGCGTTTTTACGTTCGAGCCGCCTACGACGAAGTCGTCACTCGCGCGGTATCCTCCCAGGCACCGGCGAAACTCTCGCAGGCGGCGCTGGAAACCCTCGCGGTGATTGCCTATAAGCAGCCGGTCACCAGAGGACACGTATCCTCAATCCGCGCGGTGAATGTCGACTCCGTGATCCGCACCCTCCTCTCGCGCGGGTTAATTCGAGAATCGCACACTGATCCGGAAACGCAAGCAATTTTCTATGTCACCACCGAGGGTCTGCTCGCCGAGCTGGGGCTAGATTCGCTGGAGCAATTGCCCCCGCTGTCGCCGCTTCTTGACGATGGGTCGGAGGGTTTCGACGATGTTGACTGAGCCCAATCCAGAAGGTGATCGCCTGCAGAAAGTATTGTCCCAGGCGGGGGTGGCCTCGAGGCGTCACGCAGAAATCATGATGTCCAAAGGGCGTGTAAGTGTCAACGGTGAAGTCATCACCGAGATGGGTCACCGCGTGCATCCCGAATCGGACATCGTGGCCGTGGATGGAACCGTTATTTCCCTGCAGACCGAAGCGCTGTATGTGATGCTTCACAAACCACGTGGCGTGGTGAGCACGATGTCCGATGAACAATCGCGCCCGGATCTCTCTCGATATGAGAAGGAAATCGGTGAGCGGGTCTTCAATGTCGGGCGCCTTGATGCGGACACCACAGGGTTGTTGCTGATGACCAACGATGGCGAAGTTGCCAACCGTGTCTCGCACCCCTCTTTTCAGGTCGACAAGGTCTACACCGCTGTGGTGAAAGGCGAGATGGAACAGCCCGCGGTGCAAAAACTGTTGGCCGGGGTGGAACTAGAAGATGGGGTTCAGAAAGCGGACAAGGCAAAACTTCTGGATACCTCCCGTGGTGGCCAGAGTTTGGTGGAAATAACGCTTCACTCGGGTAAAAACAGGATTGTGAGAAGGATGCTGGAATCAGTAGGACACCCCGTCGTAGAGCTCCACCGCCGACAATATGGTCCTTTGCGCTTAGGGGGACTCGCTGCGGGAAAGTGGCGGGAGCTGACTAGGGTGGAAACGCAGGAATTATTGACGCTCGCTTACCGCGATCAGGTGCCCCAGGGAAGAAAAAGATGAACACCTCGACGAGCGAGCCTTTCGCCCTGGTTCATATTGTGGGATGCGGACTTCTCGGCACCAGTCTTGGCCTTGCCCTCACCCAGCGCGGTGTCACCGTCACGCTGGAGGATGCTTCCCCGGCGGCACTGGGGCTAGCCCTGGATTATGACGCAGGAAGTTCCCGGACTGCAGATTCCCTGCCTCCGGAATTGGTCATTGTCGCCACACCCCCTGATGTTGTGGGCGATGTGGCGCTGCGCGCGCTTGAGGAATTTTCCGAGGCCCTCGTCATTGACGTGGCCAGCGTGAAGGAAGCAATCTATCGGGCGCTGCCGGGCGTGAGCGCACGATTTGTGGGGACGCACCCCATGGCTGGTCGAGAACGAGGCGGGGCAGTATCTGCCCGCAGTGATTTGTTCACCGCCCGCCCGTGGGTAATCTGCGAAGGCGAAGACGTCGCTCGTCAAAAAATCCGAGCCTTTATTGTGAGCTTGGGTGCTATTGCCATTGATATGAGCGCTCGGGAGCATGACGAAGCCGTTGCGGTGGTGTCGCATGTGCCCCAGCTTGTGGCAAGTCTTACCGCGGCCCGCCTTGAAGGAGCAACCCCGGAGGCCCTATCGCTGGCGGGTGCGGGCGTGCGAGATGTCACCCGCATTGCCGCCAGTGACCCCGCTTTGTGGGTTCAGATTGTGGCGGCAAACAGCGCAGCGTTGGTGGGGCACCTCAAATCCCTGCACGGCGACCTCGAATCCGTTATTGCAGCGTTGGAAGACACCGCGGCCAAGGGTTCGAAGGCGATTTTGTCCCAAGCGCTACACCGCGGTATGACCGGGGTGTCGAGACTGCCGGGAAAGCACGGAGTGTCGAGTCAGTTGGCCACTTTGCTTGTCGTCATTGATGACCGCCCGGGAGAGCTTGCGCGTTTGCTGACCCAGTTGGGGGAGTGGGGGGTCAACCTCGAGGATTTGAGGCTTGAGCATTCTCCCGGCGCTAATGTCGGGTTTGCCGAACTATCTGTGAGCCAGCCGGCGGTATTAGACGTTGAATCACAACTGGTTGACAACGGATGGAAGATCGCAGGTGAGGGCGAATGAGCGCACTGGTTGTTGCTATCGATGGGCCTGCGGGAAGCGGCAAATCAAGCGTGTCCAAAGATGCTGCGAGGCGTCTGGGCTTCAGCTATTACGACACCGGTGCGGCATATCGAGCACTCGCGTGGGCTGCCATGACCGCAGGCATCGACCTCACGAATCAGGATGCGGTCGTAGCTCTGCAAAAAGGAGCCGATTATCGGGCGTCGGAGGATCCCGATAGCCAGACGTTCCTCATCGATGGTGAAGATGTCACCTACGCCATTCGCGGAGGCGATGTCTCTGGCGCGGTTTCTGCGATCGCCCAGCACACGCTGGTGCGCGCAGGATTGGTGGAACACTTTAGAAAAGTCCTCGCCGACTGCGAGAACCCGGGCATCATCATGGAAGGCCGCGACATCACCACCGTGGTGGCACCGGAGGCCCCTGTCCGAGTCCTTCTCACCGCGGACGAAAGCGTTCGGATTGGGCGCCGCCAGGCAGAACTTGCGGGAACAACCGCGGCACCGGTGGCGGAATCATTGAAAGCCAGGGACAAGAGCGATTCGAGTGTTGTTGATTTTATGAATGCCGCACCCGGCGTGACCCTTGTGGACTCAGGACCCCTCACATTTGAGCAAACGGTTGATGCCCTCTTGAGCATCATTGCCACTGTCAGGAGCGCTCAGTGAGCGAGAACAGCCCGCCCGAAGACGATTTCACCGACCCGCAGGAAGTCGACGCCGGTCTCATCGAGCGCCTCCAGTCACTCGATGACGAAGAAAGCGAGCGTCGCGCGCTCGCCCTTCGCCAGGGGCTTGATGACTATGAACTTGAAGACGACGATGTTGATGTCATCGCCGGTCACGTCGAGGGTGAAACGGAGCTTGTTTACGGGAAAGCCCTCCCTGTTCTTGCCATCGTGGGTCGTCCCAATGTGGGAAAATCCGCACTGGTTAATAGAATTCTGGGACGTCGGGAAGCCGTCGTGCAGGACATGCCAGGCGTCACACGAGACCGGGTGTCCTACCGTTCGCTCTGGAACACGACAGCGTTCACGGTCGTGGACACGGGGGGCTGGGAACCCGACGCCAAAGGCATCGCCAAATCTGTCGCCATGCAGGCCGAGGTTGCTATTGATTTGGCTGATGCCATCTTGTTCGTGGTCGACGCCACAGTTGGTGGAACCGCCGCCGATGAACATGTCGTCAAGCTTTTGCGCCAATCCGCTAAGCCCGTGATATTGATTGCCAACAAAGTGGATGACGCCCGCCAGGATGCTGCCGCAAGTGTGCTCTGGAACCTGGGCCTCGGGGAGCCGTGGACAGTTTCTGCCCTCCATGGCCGGGGGGTGGCAGACCTTTTGGACCATGTCATTACGATTCTTCCCAAAGAGTCTGCGGTGGCCAAGGCAGAAATCGGCGGCCCGCGACGTGTGGCACTCTTGGGCCGTCCCAATGTGGGAAAGTCCAGTCTTTTGAACAAAGCCGCCGGCGAAGAACGCGTGGTTGTCAACGAGCTAGCGGGAACAACCAGGGACCCGGTCGATGAATTAGTCGATATTGCCGGGAAAACCTGGAGGTTCGTTGACACCGCGGGAATCCGACGCCGGGTTCACATGGCCCAGGGTGCTGACTTTTATGCCAGCCTGCGCACCACAGCAGCGTTGGAAAAAGCGGAAGTCGCCGTTGTTCTACTCGATGTCACGGAACCCATCAGCGATCAGGATATTCGCATCATCGACTTAGTCCTCGAATCTGGTCGGGCACTGGTGTTGGCGTTCAATAAGTGGGACCTTTTGGATGATGACCGTCGTCGCTATTTGGAGAAAGAGATTGAAAAGGATCTCGCCCACGTGGCGTGGGCGCCACGGGTGAATATTTCTGCAACCACTGGCCGCCACCTAGAGAAATTGGTGCCAGCCCTCGAGCTCGCTCTCGCGTCGTGGGACCAGCGCATCCCTACCGGCAAGTTCAACGCGTTCTTGGCGGAGCTCGTTGCCGCGCACCCTCACCCAGTCCGGGGCGGCAAACAACCGAGAATCCTCTTTGGCACACAGGCTTCGACGAGGCCGCCGACTTTTGTTCTCTTCACCAGCGGGTTCCTCGATCCTCAATACCGCCGTTTTATTCAGCGTCGCCTGAGAGAAATCTATGGATTCCTGGGAACACCGATTGTGACGAATATGCGGGTGCGGGAAAAGCGCGCACGCAAGAAGTAAATCGCCATGACCAGACCGCCGCCTCTTCCCCCGCCCCATCTCAGGGATCCTGGTGATGCTTGGGTGGAGGGCCCTAACGGCAAGAGATACTGGGGCACTTTTGGAGCGGCCGGACTCTTGCTGCTGCACCCACCGTTAGGTGTCCTTTTGCAGCTTCGAGCAGAATGGTCCCACCAGGGCGGGACGTGGGGGATTCCCGGGGGAGCGCTCAAAAAAGGTGAGGATGCCGTTACCGCTGCGATTCGGGAATCCCAAGAAGAAGCAGGGATTCCCGATGGCGCTGCTCGAGTGATTGACCACAGTGTCTTTGACCTGGGGTTTTGGTCCTACACCACAGTGTTAGCTATCGCGGAAAACTACTTTGAGCCGCAGATCACAGACCTGGAGAGCGCTGCTCTGGAGTGGGTTGCCCTGGATGATGTGCACCGCCGCGACCTTCACCCTGCTTTTGCCCAGGCATGGCCTGACCTTCGCGCCCGTCTTCTCCAGGAGCTCCCCTAACCGTCGACATTTGTTCGGATGTGAGCTCGCCGCCGTTTTCTGCTGCTAATTCAAACAAGGGCAAGTGTGATTCGAGAGATGCCCTTCGGAGATTCTCCAACACCCGACGCAGCGTTGAATCGTCGGTCTGATCGAGCAACTTGTCATACATCTCGACATTGGCAATTTCACCTTCGGCCCAGGCTTCTGCGGCTAGCTGAAGGTCAGCCGGTGCACTCACTTCGCCAAGGTAGGGGTTGTCTGGAACGTCAATCCCGTATCGCTCGAGTTGACGGGTGAGCGCGTCAATGTGTCGCTCTTCGCCCGCTTTGATGGTGACGTAGGGCTCTACGCTGCCAAATTCATCGATGACCGCCTGATACATCGCAGCTGCCGCATATTCGCCATCGGGACCCATCAGAGCACTCCATGCCACCCACGGGTCGGTCCCCTCAACGGTGGGGTCTTGAATCTCCGCCGGTGGCGGCATCGTTTCGCTGGGTTGGCTGGTGGAAGAAGATTCAGGGAATCCTTCAGCGGTGGCAACGCATCCGCCGAGGACAAGGGCGCTTGCGCCAAGAGTTGCCATCAGAGGCAGTAGCACGGAGTTTCGTTTCATGAGCGGGTTTCCTTTCGATGTGTCTGGGTGAGACACTTCTGACACTACGAAATCCGTCTTTATGTTTCTTATGTTTTTTCTATATGTTCCCTAAGTAAAGTTCCGCTGAATATGGGGTTGGGACGCGGGTTGGAGAGGTAGACTTCTGGAGTCGCGTCGAGAGATCGTCGCCTGCCACGGGCTGTGGCGCAGCTTGGTAGCGCACTTGACTGGGGGTCAAGGGGTCGCAGGTTCAAATCCTGTCAGCCCGACTGTGTGAT
>ERZ888423.1944-NODE-1944-length-16560-cov-13.993396_pt1 | contig 16560 bp, 15 predicted proteins | sample MGYA00520523_ERZ888423 | MGnify/ENA primary metagenome ERZ888423 (study PRJEB32303, sample SAMEA104408611) | aquatic metagenome | biome: Brackish water; feature: Pelagic; material: water | place: Baltic Sea | collected 2014-06-08T10:24:00 | depth 30,27 m ...
GACCACTGAGAAAAAGGAAAGCAACAATTGAAAACCATTAATAAATTGATAATTGTCATCAATTTCTTGCTCTAAAAAACTTATTTTAAAGAGAGAAAAGAGAATTTCTTTAAATTTGGCAGAATCTACGATATTTATTAAAAATAAAACACCAAACAAAAGCAATAACACCAAAGTCATCCAATCATTTGAAAATGGCATTCTTTCTATTGCTTGCAACTGTAACTGATTTAAGTATTTTAAGACAAAATTAGTAATTAAATAATGTATATTTGTTTACTTTTCACATGAAAATTAATTTATGTCAGACGCCCTCGTAATCATCCCAACCTACAATGAAAATGAAAACATTAACGCAATTATCAAAGCTGTTTTTAATCAAAAAAAAGCGTTTGATGTTTTAATTGTTGATGATAATTCCCCTGATGGAACCTCAGAAATTGTTTTACAATTGATGAATGAATTTCCTAATAAACTTTTTTTAGAAAAAAGATTGAAAAAAAATGGTCTTGGAACCGCTTACATTCATGGGTTCAAATGGGCTTTAGCACGAAATTATGAGTTTATTATTGAGATGGATGCTGATTTTTCTCATGACCCAAAAGACCTCAACAGATTGTATAAAGCGTGTTCATTAAAAGAGGCAGATGTTGCCATTGGCTCAAGATATTCGCAAGGCGTAAATGTGGTAAATTGGCCCATGAAACGTGTTTTATTGTCCTATTTAGCTTCAAAATATGTGCGATTCATCACAGGGATTCCAATTCACGATACCACAGCAGGATTTGTTTGTTGGAGAAGAAATGTGTTAGAAACCATACAATTAAACAAAATAAAATTCATTGGATACGCATTTCAAATAGAAATGAAATTCATGGCCTGGAAACTTGGTTTTTCTACCAATGAAGTTTCCGTTACTTTTACAGATAGAACTTTAGGGGCTTCAAAAATGAGTGGAAATATTGTTTTTGAAGCATTGTTTGGAGTATTAAAAATGAGATTAAGAGGATTGCCAAAATAAAAAAATGAACCGGATTTTAATTAAAAACGCTACAATTATTAATGAAAACAACACTTTTTTGGGTGATGTTTTAATTGAAAATGAATTCATAAAGCAAGTTGCTGCTGACATCAAAAATGATGAAACAACTCAAATTATTGATGCTAAAGGACGCTATTTAATTCCTGGTTTTATTGATGATCAAGTGCATTTTAGAGAGCCAGGACTTACTCATAAAGCAACCATTGCTACTGAGAGTAAGGCTGCTGCTGCTGGAGGAATCACTTCTTTTATTGAACAACCAAACACAGTTCCTAATGCTACAACTCAAAAATTATTAGAGGATAAGTTTGAAATTGCTTCAAAAACATCGTTTGTCAATTATTCGTTTATGTTTGGTGGCACTAATGATAATTTAGAAGAATTGTTGAAAACTGATCCAAAAAAAGTAGCAGGAATTAAATTGTTTTTAGGTTCTTCAACTGGAAATATGTTAGTAGATAATGTAGAAGTTTTGGAAAGAATTTTTTCATCTACAAAAATGATTATTTCTGTTCATTGTGAAGATGAGGCTACTATCAGAAAAAATACTGCTGAATTCACTGAAAAATATGGAGATGATATTCCTATGAAATTTCATCCAATAATCAGAAGTGAAGAAGCTTGTTACATTTCTTCTTCTAAAGCAATCGAATTGGCAAAAAAAACAGGTGCTCGGTTGCATATTTTTCATGTTTCAACTGAAAAAGAAACCCACCTTTTTCGCAACGATATTCCTTTAGAGGAAAAACAAATTACGGCTGAAGTTTGTATCCATCATTTATGGTTTAACGACGATGATTATAAAAGGAAAGGTTCCCACATCAAATGGAATCCTGCTGTTAAAAAAGAAAAAGATAGATTGGCTTTGTGGAAAGCACTGTTAGATGACAGGATTGATGTTCTTGCAACTGATCACGCTCCTCATACATTGGATGAAAAAAATAATAGCTATAAAAATGCAGCAAGCGGAGGTCCTTTGGTTCAACACGCTGTGATTGCCATTTTAGAAAAAGTAAAAGAAGGTGTGATCTCTATTGAAAAAGCCGTTGAAAAAATGAGTCACAATCCAGCAAAATTGTTTCAAATTGAAAAACGCGGATTTATAAAAGAAGGTTTTTATGCGGATTTGGTTTTGATTGATACCAATAAGACTCAAACCGTTTCAAAAGATACCCTTTTATACAAATGTGGTTGGTCTCCGTTTGAAGGAACTACATTTTCACATACTATTACCCATACTTTTGTAAACGGAAATTTAGTATATGAAAACGGAAAAATTAATGAAAATATCCGAGGAAAACGACTTACTTTTAACCGATAAAATGAAAAATATTTGTTGTTTTTTTGGTGTGCTTTTTTTGTTTTCTTGCACGAGTAACACCATTTTAGAAAAACCAAAAGACCTGATTCCAAAAGACTCTATGAGTATATTGATGGAAGAAATGATGATTGCTTCATCTTCAAAATTTATCAAAAATAAATTTCAAGAAAGCGATGTGAATTATATGGCTTTGGTTTACGAAAAGTTTAAAATTGATAGTGTCCGATTTCAAAAAAGCAACCTCTATTACACGTCTAAAATTGATGAGTATCAAAAAATTTTAGAAACTGCCACAAACAGTTTAGAGGCTAAAAAAGAACTATTTGCAAAGCAAAAAACGAGATTAGATTCTATCAGAAAAGACGCTATCAAAAAAATAAAAAACGATTCAAAATTGTTGGATAGCGTTAAAATATTAGAGTTAAAACCACTTCAATAAGGTTTATTTTTGAGGAAATGTTTTCGTAATTTCATGAATAGCGTTTTCTACTTTCTCAAACTGAAAATCTATTGTTTTTAATAATTTTTCTGATGAATAATAAGAAATATGATGTGCAGATTTTGCTGAATATTTGCTCAGTAAAGGCTCTTTGCTAGTAATTTTAGAAACAATCCATGAAAATCTCCAAAAAACGGCTGTTTGCCAGACGTGGATTTTTTTTGACGGTCGTTTTTTCCCAAAAGCATCCGCAATTGCAAATAAAACTTCTTTAAAACTTTTATTCTCTGACACTAAAATAAAACGTTCATTTGCTGTTGTACCATTCATCAATAAAATCATTGCCTTTACAACGTCTTTTACCGAAACAAATCCTGTAATTCCTTCCGTAAAAAAGGGAAAACCTTGATATACCTGACTGAATAATTTTCCTGAACCTGAAGCCCCAAAACCATTTCCTAAAATTACTCCAGGATTTACCAAAATTACCGGAACTCCCTCTTGACTTGCGCGCCAAACTTCCATTTCTGCGCCAAATTTTGTGATTGAATAACCACTATTATCCAACTCTTTATTCCATTCAGTTTCTTCGGTAATCAAATCATTAGTTAACGATTCTCCAACAGCAGCAATCGAACTTACATAGCAAAATTTCTCCACTTTTGCATCAATGGCAAGATTCACCATGATTGCTGTTCCATGAATATTTACCTTTCGCATTTCTCGATAATCTTTTGGATTAAAAGAAATAAAAGCGGCACAATGATACACCTGTTTTACATCCAAAAAAGCAGGAATCATAGCAGGAACATCAGTAATATCTGCCTGAAACCATATAATTTTCTCAAATAAAGTTGCATCATCAGTATAGGAAAAAAAGACGTTTTTTACCTTTTCTAATGAGGATTCTGTTCTATAAATTGCTCTTATGCGTTCGTTTTGCAAACACAAATGAACCAATAAATGCGAACCAACTAAACCCGTGCCTCCTGTAACTAAAATCATAGAACGAATTTAGCATATTTTGCTTGATAAACTTATATTTGCTAATTGATAAATTGAATACAATGAAGAATTTTATTGAGGAATTGCAATGGAGAGGAATGTTGCATGATAGCATGCCTGGAACCGAAGAACATTTGTTAGAAGAAATGAGAAGTGCTTATGTGGGATTTGACCCAACTGCAGATTCTTTACATATTGGAAGTTTAGTTCCAATTATGTTACTAGCTCATTATCAACGATGTGGACACAGACCAATTGCTTTGGTTGGTGGTGCAACAGGTATGATTGGAGATCCTTCAGGAAAATCTTCTGAACGAAATTTGTTGGATGAAAAAACATTGAGACACAATCAAGAATGTGTAAAAGCGCAGTTATCTCACTTTTTAGATTTTACAAGTAGTGCTAAAAATGCAGCGATTTTAGTGAATAATTACGACTGGATGAAAACCTTTTCTTTTCTTGATTTTATTCGAGATGTTGGAAAACACATCACCGTAAATTATATGATGTCAAAAGATTCTGTGAAAAATAGAATCAGTTCTGAGTCAAAAGAAGGAATGTCTTTTACTGAATTTACCTATCAATTAGTGCAAGGTTATGATTTCTTGCATTTGTATCAAAAAAACCAAACCACATTGCAAATGGGAGGTTCTGATCAATGGGGGAATATCACTACAGGAACTGAATTGATTCGCAGAATTGGAGGCGGAAAAGGCTATGCAATTACCTGCCCATTAATCACAAAATCTGACGGTTCGAAATTTGGAAAATCAGAAGGGGGCAATGTTTGGTTGGACGCAAAAAGAACTTCTGCTTACAAATTTTACCAATATTGGTTGAATACTTCTGATGAAGATGCCGAAAAAGGCATCAAAATTTTTACGTTTTTAGACCAAGAAACCATTCAGAATTTGTCAATTGAACATGCAAAAGCGCCTCATACTCGAATTTTACAAAAACGTTTGGGCGAAGAAGTGACACTATTAGTTCATGGAAAAGAGGAGTTTGAAAAAGCGGTTGCAGCTTCTGAAATTTTATTCGGAAATTCGACCACTGAAGATTTAAAATCATTGGATGAACAAACATTTTTAGATGTTTTTGACGGAATTCCACAAGCTTTAATTTCTTCAGAATTGTTGAGTGAAGGTATTTCAATGGTAGATGCTTTGGCAGCAAAATCAAACTTTTTAAGTTCAAACGGAGAAGCAAAAAGAGCTTTGAAAGAGAATGGAATTGCTGTAAACAAAGAAAAAGTTCCTGAAGATTTTGTTATTACAAAATCCGACTTAATCGCTGAGAAATATGTGTTATTGCAAAGAGGCAAAAAAAGCTATTTTTTATTACGTTTTTATTGATGGAAAGCCAATTAACAGCTATTGATTTTACTGACTTTTATACCATTGGTTATATTTTTTTGTTCCTTTCGGGAATCATTTTTGTAAGATATTTAGTCGCTTCTGGATTGTATCATTTGTTTTTTTTTGAGTTTTTAAAGAAAACTTTTGAAGAACGTTTTCTGAGAAAAAAACCACTAAAAAGAACTCAATTATTCAAAGAAATCTATTGGTCTTTTTTGAGTGGACTCATTTTTGCAGCAACAGGATTACTGATGTATTTTTTATATATCAAAGGATTTTCTACAATTTATTTAGGTATTTCTGATTATTCAATTGCTTACATTCCAATAAGTGTTTTCGTTTTTTTACTTGTTCAAGACGCTTATTATTACTGGTTTCATAGATGGATGCATTTGCCAAAAGTGTATAAATATTTACATTTAATTCATCATAAAAGTGTTTATTCTTCTGTGTTGACTTCGTTTGCATTTCATCCTTTTGAAACCATTTTTCAAGCAGTATTTTTACCAATGATTATTATGATTTTACCTTTACATATTTATGCTTTGACTGCTGCACTTGTGATTATGACAATTTCTGCAACAATTAATCATGGAGGCGTGCAAATTTATCCTTCAGGAAAATCGGGCTGTGGCTTCGAAAATGGTTTATTGGAGCAACTCATCATGATTTTCACCATCGAAAATTCAATTATAATTTCGGTTTGTATTTTACTTTTTGGGACAGATTGATGAAAACGGAATTCGAAAAATAATATTTTTTTACAAAACCATCAAATTACAACCTCTAATGTCTGAATTGTCAAAACGACCAATAATTTCGAAAGTGCCGTTTTGATGAATTTTTCCCAAATCTTGTGTGGCAATAAATGAACACGAATTGTAATTTGCTAGGTCTATCACATTGATTCCTCCCGTTTTTTCTGTTGGCAAAACTGTCAAAGCATCCTCTGTATCTCTGATTAGAATTTTCATCCAAGGGGGTGTTTTAAAAATGCCATTTCCTCTAGAATATGCTTGACTTAACAGTTCTGTCATTCCATATTCTGAGTGAATTTCAGCAGCTCCAAATCCGTTTTTTAATAGTAAATGAAGTTCCTCTCTTACCAGTTCTTTTCTTCTGCCTTTCATGCCTCCAGTTTCCATTATAATCGTATTTTTTAACGAAAATTGGTGATTTTCAATCAAATCTAATAAAGCAAAAGACACACCAATCAATAAAATTTTTTGTTGATTTTTGTCTAATTCAATGAGTTTTTTGGCCAATTCATTTAAATTTTGAAGGTAAAATCCGCTTTCAGAATTGTTTGTTTTTCGAATCAAATCATCCACCATAAAAACCAAAGAGGAGCTTTTTTTTTCTTGATAATTTGGCAATAGTGCCAGCACAATATAGTCTTTAATTTCTCCATAAAAATGTGCAAATCCTTTTGAATAACTTTTTTTATAAAGATTAATATCAGTGATAAAATGATGACTTTTAACACTTCCTGTAGTTCCAGAACTTGTGAAAATTTCTTGTACTTCGTCATTGGACGAAAGCACTTTTCTAGATTTAAAAAAACGAATTGGTAAAAACGGAATCTCTTCAATTTTTAAAATATCAGCAGGATGAATGCACAACAAATCACAAAAAGAGCGATACGTTTTATTGTTTTCAAACTGATGTTTAAAAACTTGCAAAGCAGCTTTTGTAAAATCGTTTTCTGTTGAAATATTAAAAATACTATTTGTCATTTTCAATTACAAAAATACTATTTATAAAAAAAAAAAAGTAATTTTGATAACTAAATTAAAATATCAAAAAACCATGAAAAAAATAATTGTTTTACTCGGTTTTGCAGTATTAATTTTTTCTTGTAGCAAAAATGATTCAATTCTTGAATATAAAATTTTACCAATAACAGATGCGAAAACCCCTGCTTTTTTTGAATATGGAGCTATAGATACAATTGCTGTAAAATATGAGTTGCCTGACGGCTGTCATCAATTTTGGAGTGTTTATTATAAATACGACAATAATAAAAGAATTGTTGCGATTAATGCAATCAATGATTTAGAAAGTATTTGCACACAAGCGGTTATCGAAAAAGAAATTAAAATTCCTATTCATATTTCACAACAAGAAAACTATATTTTCAGATTTTATAAAGGAAAAGATACAGATGGGAAAAGCATTTTTGAAGAGATAGAAGTGCCGGTAAATTAAAAGTTTACTCCTTATAAATCTTAATAATCAACTCGCCTTTTTCGTCCATTGAAGCTCTATACATTCCCTCTGTATTGAACTCAAAAGACATATTTCCATTTTTGTCCAAAGCAACAACACCTCCAGTTCCACCCAATTTGGTGAGTTTGTTTTGAATAACATCTTTTGTTGCTTCTTTCAATGATTTTTTCTGATATTCCATTTGTGCAGAAATGTCATATGCAACTTGACTTCTGATGAAATATTCGCCCCAACCTGTTGAAGAAACTCCGCAAGTATTGTTATTTGCATAGGTTCCTGAACCAATTATTGGAGCATCTCCAATTCTTCCCCAGCGTTTATTAGTCATTCCTCCAGTAGAAGTTCCTGCAGCAATATTTCCGTTTTTATCTAGCGCAACACAACCTACAGTTCCAAATTTACTGTCTTTAATCACAGGATCATAAAACACGGCTTTTTTATCATCATGATCTAATGCTGTTTTTTCTTTTTCGATGATTTTTTGTAAGGATTGAAAACGTTCCTCAGTATAAAAATAACTTGAATCTACCATTTCCAAGCCTTTCTCTTTCGCAAAAGTGGATGCTCCTTCTCCTGAAAGCATCACATGTTCAGAATCTGTCATTATTTTGATTGCCAATTCAATCGGACTTTTCACATCTTTTACGCCAGCCACTGCACCTGCATTTAGTGTATTTCCATCCATAAATGAAGCATCTAGTTCGTTAGTTCCAGCATTCGTAAAAACAGCCCCTTTTCCAGCATTAAAAAGTGGAGAATTTTCCATCACCTGAATGGTTTTCATTATAGCTTCAGTAGAGGTCCCTCCATTTTTTAAAATAGTATATCCAACTTTTATGGCTTCTTCTAATTTGGCTTTGTATGCAGCCTCCTTTTCATCGGTCATGTTTTTCTTTAAAATTGTCCCTGCTCCACCATGAATAATAATCGCAAAATCATTGATTTTTTTCTCTTTTGGATTTGAATTACAACTAAAAAATAAGACAGAAATGAAAACTAAAAAAGCGAATTTTCTCATGAAATATGTTTGATTTTAAACAATCTATATTGTTTTTATTGAATTTATTTATGTGTAAAAGATTTTGTAATTTCGGACTTAAAAGTAATCAACTTAAATTGAAATACAAAATGATTGATTTTGGCATTAAAGAAACCTTAAAAGAATTAGGAGTAAAAACAATCAATGAAGGAACTTCAACAGGTCAAAATCATTTTTCTAATGGTTCAATTTTAGAGAGCTTTTCTCCTGTTGATGGCGCATTAATTGGAAAAATAAAAACAACAAGTAACCAAGATTATGAAAAAGTAATCATTGCTGCTGTTGCTGCTTTTAAAACCTGGAAAATAAAACCTGCACCTCAAAGAGGTGAAATTGTGCGTCAATTTGGAGAAAAATTACGCTCAAAAAAAGAAGCGCTTGGTAAATTGATTTCCTATGAAATGGGAAAATCATATCAAGAAGGTTTAGGCGAAGTGCAAGAAATGATAGATATTTGCGATTTTGCAGTCGGTTTATCCCGGCAATTACATGGATTAACAATGCATTCTGAACGTCCAGGACATAGAATGTATGAACAATATCATCCTCTGGGAATTGTAGGAATTATCTCTGCGTTCAATTTTCCTGTGGCGGTTTGGGCTTGGAATACAGCTTTGGCTTGGATTTGTGGAGACGTTTGCGTTTGGAAACCAAGTGAAAAAACACCTTTGTGTGGGATTGCTTGTCAACAAATTATTGCAGAAGTTTTAGCCGAAAATAACTTACCTGAAGGGATTTCTTGTTTGATAAATGGCGATTATAAAGTAGGTGAATTCATGACAAAAGACACTCGAATTCCGTTGATTTCTGCAACAGGAAGTACTAGAATGGGAAAAATTGTTGCCAAAGAAGTTGCTGGACGTTTAGGAAAATCTTTATTAGAATTAGGAGGAAACAACGCCATCATTGTAACGCCAGATGCTGATATAAAAATGACTGTAATTGGCGCTGTTTTTGGTGCAGTTGGCACTGCAGGACAACGTTGTACATCAACCAGAAGATTGATTATTCATGAATCAATTTATGACAAAGTAAAAGACGCTGTTGTGAAAGCATATGAACAATTAAAAATTGGAAATCCTTTGGATGAAAAAAATCATGTTGGTCCATTGATTGATATTGCTGCAGTAAAAATATATGAAAATGCGTTATCAAAAGTAGTTAGTGAAGGCGGAAAAATACTAGTTGAAGGCGGTGTTTTGTCAGGAAGAGGTTATGAATCTGGTTGTTATGTGAAACCTGCAATTGCAGAAGCGGATAATTCGTTTGATATTGTTCAACACGAAACTTTCGCGCCCATTTTATATTTGATAAAATATTCTGGGGATGTCAATAGCGCTATTGAAATTCAAAACGGAGTTGCGCAAGGTTTATCATCTGCAATTATGACTAATAATTTGCGAGAAGCAGAAGCATTTTTATCAGTAAATGGCTCAGATTGTGGCATTGCAAACGTAAATATTGGAACTTCAGGTGCTGAAATTGGGGGTGCTTTTGGCGGTGAAAAAGAAACTGGTGGCGGTCGTGAATCTGGTTCAGATGCCTGGAAAGTGTATATGCGAAGACAAACAAATACGATAAATTATACAACCCATTTGCCTTTGGCTCAAGGAATAAAGTTTAATTTGTAATCTCCGTTTAATTGCAATTTTAAACTATCTTTTGTTTTATTTGTCTAAAAGAAATGAAAATCTCACATATTCAACATTTATACCATCGAGTTGGTTTTGGAATCTCGCCAAAAGAAAGTCTTCTTCTTTCAAAAAAAAGCAAGAAAACGATTGTTAATGATTTGTGCAATCAATCAAAAAAAGTTTCCCCAATTCTGTTAGATGTCTCTTTTTTAGATGATTTTACACCAGAAACTCTCAAAAATCCAGAGAATAAAATGTTGCTCAACAAATTAAGCAGAGAAAAAGTAAATAGTTTTTCAGTTGCTTGGTTTGAAAGATTGCAACATCCAACAGAAATTTTACGAGAAAAGATGACATTATTTTGGGCAAATCATTTTGTCTGCGAAAATAACAACATTGTTTTTGTGCAACAATACAATAATATTCTTCGCGAAAATGCCCTTGGAAATTTTAGAGATTTTGTAAAAAAAATCTCCAAAACAGCCGCCATGTTGAACTATCTTAATAACAAGCAAAATAAAAAAGGAAGTCCGAACGAAAATTTTGCTCGCGAATTGATGGAGCTTTTCACATTGGGCCAAAATCAATATTCAGAAAACGACATTAAAGAGGCCGCAAGAGCTTTTACGGGCTATAATCACAAAGAAAAAGGTGAGTTTGATTTTAAAATAAATCAACATGATGATAAAGAAAAAACCTTTTTTGGGAAAACAGGAAATTTTAATGGCGACGATATTATTGACGTCATATTAGAAAAAAAAGAATGTGCTCGTTTTATTTCAGAAAAGATTTACACCTATTTCGTCAATGAAAAAATCAACAAAAGCCATATTGATAAAATGGTTGATGTTTTCTATAAAGACTATAATATTGAAAAATTAGTGCACTTTGTTTTTGTTTCAAAATGGTTTTATGAGGATGAAAATATTGGTATAAAAATAAAATCTCCTTTAGAATTATTAATTGGTATTCATACAATTGTGCCTTATCAAATGGAAAAATCACAACAAATTATTTTGTTGCAAAATTTATTAGGACAAGTATTGATGAGACCTCCAAATGTAGCTGGCTGGAAAACCGGAAAATATTGGATAGATAGCAATACGATTATCACTCGTTTACGATTACCCGCAGTTTTATTGAATAATGCTCAAATCACATTTTCTGAAAAAGGAAATGAAGAAAGCACCATCAATGAATTGAAAAACAACAAATTAGAAAGAAAAACATATCTCAAAGTTTTTGCAGATTGGACTTCTTTTGAAGTAAACTTCAAAAATACTTCTCCTGAAGAAATGATTTCTCAAATTATTTCGTCCAAAATAAATGCTGGAACTTTGGCTAATTTGCTCAAAAATTTGCACCACTCAAAGAAAGATTTTTCTATTCAATTGATGAGTTTGCCTGAATATCAACTTTGTTAAGTTTTTAAGATGATGAAACGTAGAGATTTTTTAAAACAAACCACTTTTGTCTCAGGAATGTTTTTTGTTCCTCATTTTTTAAAGGCATTTGAAAGCTTTCCAAAAAAAACTTTTAGCAATAAAAAATTAGTTATTATTCAGTTAAAAGGCGGAAATGATGGTTTAAATACAGTTATTCCTTTTCAAAATGATCTTTATTATCAAGAAAGAAAAAATATTGCTTTAAAAAATGCTGATTTTTTTAAAATTTCAGATGAAGTTGCACTGCATAATAGTTTTCAACCACTCCAAAAAATCTATAACAAAGGATATCTTAGTATTTTAAATAATGTTGGGTATCCAAACCCCAATTTATCTCATTTTAGAGCTACTGATATTTGGCAAACTGCTAGTGATAGCAACGAATATCTACAAAATGGTTGGGTTGGACGCTATCTAGATTTTATTGAAGGAAAACCTTACAATGCTATTGAAGTTGACCAAGCTTTGTCTTTGATGATGAAAGGAAATACAATAAATGGACTTGCTATTACTGATCCAAATTTACTTTTTAAATCAATGTACGAACCTTTTTTCAGCAATCTTATAATAAATTATGAAGAAGCACATTTAAGTGACCACAATTTGGGATATTTATACAATACCTTGATTGACACAAAATCTTCTGCAAACCATATTTTTGAGAAAATTAAAACAAAAAATAGCACAGAAGAATATCCAAAAAATATTCTTGGGAAACAGCTAAAAACCATTTCAGAATTTATAAATTCTGGTTTAGAAACCCAAGTGTATTATGCAAGTTTAAGCGGATTTGACACGCACGCAAATCAACCAAATGCGCAATCAAGATTGCTAAAAATGTATGCGGAAACCATGGAAATTTTTGTAAATGATTTGCAAAAAAACAACACTTTTGATGATGTTTTGATTCTTACTTTTTCTGAATTTGGAAGACGTTTGAAACAAAACAAATCAAATGGAACTGATCATGGAACGTCAAACAATGTTTTTGTCATCGGAAAAAATATCAAAAAACAAGGATTGTATAATTCTTTACCAAATTTAGCAGACTTAGATGCAAACGGAAATTTGAAACATGAGATTGATTTTAGAGAAATTTATGCCACTATTTTAGACAAATGGTTGGCTGTTGATGACACTTCCATTTTAAATAAATCATTTTCAAAGCTAAATTTCATATAGAAAAGTCAATTGTATTTCACTTTTCTAACCACTCTCATTGCTTCTTTATATTTGATATACGTGGTTTTGTCTTCAATATTTTTAATGTAATCTTTGGCTTTTCGAAGTTGATTTGGGGAATCTAAAAAACCGTTTAAATAGCACAATAAATAATTGGTTGGCAACCTAAAAACATCTTCATGCTCTAATACCGAAAGTGATTTTTGACTTTCAATTTTTGAAATTACAGAATTACAATTCTTATAAATATGCTTAATAATCACTTCATCGTATTTTGGTGGATTAAACAAAAATTCGGTTACAATATCGTGTTTTCCATTGTCTTTGAAATTGATAATCGTTTTTTCTAATGGGTAATGAATTTCCTTTTTATTGATGCCTAATAAAATGAATTCTGTGATGATAAATGAACGGTTGTTATAACTAATTTGAACTTCATCCAAAGCAGAAAAAAAGAGTCGGACTTGTTCATTAATCAACTCAATATCAACCCTTGTAAAATATTCAATTCCTTTGATAATTTTCTTTTCTCCAGCCCAGCAAAGTACAAATTGCTCATTAAAAACTTTATATTTTGGATGATATTCAGGTTTGTGGTTGTTGATAAAATCAAAAACACCATTTAAAGTCAATTCGATATTATTTCCAGCGTTTTTTTCTAAAGACTCAACTACTGATTTATTGGTATTTCTGAGTTCAAAAGAATTTCCATTAAATGGTATTGAAGTGCTTCCACTTCTATAAAAAATAGTTCCTTTCTGATATTTCCAGGCATTTTTGTGTAGAGAAGTAATTTGATTATTAGGATGAATTGTTACCAAACCAATCACTTTATGTCTTTGTAAACGCGGAAAAGGAACATTTTCATATTCTATTTTTGGTGGATTTACCAAGTATGCATTCACTAAATTTTGGATTTTGCTATCATCAAAAAAATCAACACCAATAATCTCATTTCTCTCATCAGAAACACCAATAACAATATAGGAATTGTTCTCAGGATTTGAGTTTGACAACGCACAAATATGCTTTAAAAACTTGGCTTTTCCTTCTTTATTAGATAGCGAAAGTTTTTGCTTTTTATCATAAAAACTGTTCTCATCATTGTGAGAAAGCAGGTTTTTAATTAAAAGTCTTTTGTTAATCATTTAGCTTCTGTTAATCAAAGTTGCACTTGCTTGCGCAATTGGATACACCACTAATTCCTCTATATTCACATAATAAGGTCTTGAAATAACAAAGTAAATGATATCAGCAATATCAGTAGCTTGCAAAGGGGTTAAACTTGTGTAAACTGATTTTGCTCTTTCTGTATCCCCTTTAAAACGAACTTCTGAAAACTCAGTTTCAACCATTCCTGGATGAATTGCAGAAACACGAATATTGTAATCATTCAAATCCAATCTCATAGATTTATTCAGTGCATTTACAGCAAATTTTGAAGCACAATACACATTCCCATTTTTATAAACTTCTTTTCCTGCTGTTGAACCAATATTAACAATAAAGCCCTCATTTTTTGCAATCATTTTCGGTATAATTGCTTTAGTTACATACAACAAACCTTTCACATTGATATCAATCATTGCATCCCAATCATCCATATTTCCATCTTGAATTGTTGATAAACCATGTGCATTTCCAGCATTATTAATTAAAATATCAATTTTGTTAAAATTTTTTGGAAGTGATTCAATCGCGGATATAACTTCCTCTTTTTTTGAAACATCAAATTGTAAAGTAGTAACTTCTGTCAATTTTAAAAGCTCTTCTTTCAGTGTCTGCAAGCGCTTTTCTCTTCTACCACAAAGAATTAAACGAATTTTATGCTTTGCAAACTCTTGAGCTGTTGCTTTTCCAATACCAGATGTTGCCCCTGTTATCAACGCTGTTTTCATTATAATTGTAGATTTGTTTGTATATCTAAAAGTAGGAAAACTAGTGGATATGAAATGTTTTTAATAGGCGAATTTTCCATCAATTATTAACAAAGAAAAAACCGCTCTCCAAAGAGCGGTTCCTCTTTCAGTTGGTTATTGATAGATAACCAAACAGAAAAACAACTAACCAAACGTTATTTTAATTTTTTTTTCTTTTGTTTCCCTTTTTATTTTTGTTCGAATTCTGTCAGAATTCCTTAGGGTTTCTTTTGCACCTTTAACAGGTTTTTCACTTTTCAAATATGTAGTAAATCCTCTTACGCTGAAATCGTATGTTGTATTTGATTTTATATGAAATAGACGAATCGTTCTATCATTTATAACGCTTAATTCGAATTCTTCAATATCTTCAATATCATATTTTAATGTTAAAATTTTTAAATTTCGATTTTCTGCAACATCGAATACATTATAATCGCCAAAGTAATTCCATCTTATTATGGCAATATTTGTGCCAAATGAATCGTGAGAACTATAAAGTGTTGTTATATTTTCAGGCGTAAATTGTAAATAATTTTCATCATCAAAAATAGTTGGTATTCCACCATTGGTTGCAATTTTTTCCTAAGCAACATATTCTTGCAAGAAATATTCAATGTTTTCGTAAAACAATCTGTCATAATCAAAACTGTTGGTGTTGAAACCAATTAAGAAGCACGTGACATTTTGTCTTCGGCTATACAATTTTATTTCGTTTATTGAAATTACATAAACTTCAAAATTGTTGTAACCATCAACTGTATGAAATGTTTCTAAAATTCCATTAAATGTATTGTATCTTCCAATTTTGATTCCCAAGCCCTTTCCTGTTTTTCCAATATCAACAATATTGTTGTTTGCATATAAATTTTCTTTTAAAAAGGATAGTGTAAATGCTTTTGAAACATAAGGAATATTTCCATTTCCTGAGGAACTGTGAATATCTAAATACCAAAGGTCGTATCCCGAAACAACCTCCTCTAACGTTGGTTGATAATTATTAAAAGAATCCTGATAAAATTATGTGCATGAGTTGAAAAATGCACTTGCAGTGATAAGGACGAAAAGTAGTTTTAGTGTTTTCATAACCCCAAAGGTTAGTTTGCGCCAACTAACTTTCAAATTATGTGCCAAAAAAGAGCGAACCAATTTGGGGTGCTTTTAATAACTATTTTAAGAATATTTTTAGTTTTTTAATGCTTCTGCACCTCCAACAATTTCTAAAATTTCGTTGGTAATTGCGGCTTGTCTTGCTTTATTATAGGTTAACAACAATTCGTTTCGCAAGTCTTTTGCGTTGTCAGTTGCTTTGTGCATTGCAGTCATCCTAGCTCCGTGTTCAGAGGCGAAACTATCTCTTAAGGCTTTGTATAATTGAGTTTTTAATGCTTTTGGTATCAAAGCTTCAACGATTTCTTCTTTTGAAGGTTCAAAAATATAATCAGAATTTACTGAGACATTTTCAGAAATTTCAATTGGTTTTATTGGTAAATATTGTTCAATTTGAGGAATTTGAGTAGCCGCATTTTTAAATTGATTGTAGACCAATTCAATTTTGTCATACGTTCCATCAACATACATTTCCATTAGCTTTTTAGCAATTAAAGCCACATTATTAAAGGTTAAATCTTCGAAAATTTCGTTTCTTTTTTCAATAATGTTGTATGTTTTTCCTAAGACATCTCCACCTTTTTTTCCAATAGTTAGCAAATCAACAGTTACATTTTGGTATTTGTGTTGAATTGTTCTAACAACTTCTTTGGTGATTGATGAGTTAAAACCCCCACACAAACCTCTATTTGAAGTAACCACAACCATTAACACTTTTGAAACTTCTCTTTGAGTTGCATAAGCCCCGCCTGAATCACCGTCTAAAGTTGCGCTCAAATTTTGTAGCAATTCAGTCAACTTTGACGAATAAGGTCTCATTGCTGTGATTGCATCTTG
>ERZ888423.1947-NODE-1947-length-16548-cov-73.938398_pt1 | contig 16548 bp, 16 predicted proteins | sample MGYA00520523_ERZ888423 | MGnify/ENA primary metagenome ERZ888423 (study PRJEB32303, sample SAMEA104408611) | aquatic metagenome | biome: Brackish water; feature: Pelagic; material: water | place: Baltic Sea | collected 2014-06-08T10:24:00 | depth 30,27 m ...
GAGCAACTGACTCTTAATCAGTGGGTTCCCGGTTCAAGTCCGGGGGGGCGCACCAGAAAAAAATCGGACAAACCCCTGAATAACAGGGGTTTTTTGCTTTCCGGCACATTCAGACATGGAAGATAGCTCTCAACCGAAATATCTGAATTGGACGCGCAGCGGGCTGATCAGGCAATGGATTACCAAGCCCAGCTGTGGTTTACTCAAGAGCATGGCCTCGTATCTTCCGCAACGCATTCTTTCTCTAGTGAGCTTTGGGTTCGTGCTGGTCATGAATGGGGTTGCCACAGCCCTTCCACTCGGGGGGCTTTCAGTTGGTGAGGTATCTAGAAGATACGACACCTTGTTTGCTCCAATAGATTTCACCTTCGGAATCTGGGGTCTGATCTACCTCGGGCTAGCGGTCTATAGCTTCACTCAGCTGGCAGCCAATACTTCAGTCATCAGAGGTATCACACCCTGGTTTATTTTCGCCAACATACTAAATGGCTCTTGGATCATCGCCTGGCGCTTAGAGCTGCTTTGGCTCTCGGCTTTAATTCTTGCGGTGTTGTTATTTACGCTTTTCAAAATCAACCAGATAACCACGGCAAAGCGCACTGACTTTGCCAGCACTCTCTCAGTTAGGCTCCCGTTCGCCATCTATTTCGGTTGGGTGACTGTTGCAACCATCGCCAATATCTCTTCGCTGTTAGTCCAGTTGGGTTTTGAGGAAGGCTTGGGCCTATCAGCGCAAGCTTGGACAGTGGTGATATTGGTTGTTGCAGTGCTTATTGGCTCCGCCACGGCACTGGTGAATTCCTCGCCAGGCTACTCCCTGGTGTTGGTCTGGGCTTTCTGGGGAATTTACTCTCGCCACATGTCTGAAACAGAATGGGATCAGCAATACCCGAATATAATCCTTGCGGTTCAGATTCTTCTGCCTGTGCTAGCGCTAGCCACCATAGGGGCCTGTGTTAGGTGGCTGAGGCAGCCGGTTGGGCAAGGAATGCTTACCCAACCAACCGCCTAATCAAGATTGCTCACCAACTACTGCGAAATGAAGAAGGCCTTGAATTCCAAGTGATTTTTTTCATTCTGTCCTATGATTTAGTGAACAGCAACCAATAGCAAAACTCTCGGGCAACCAAACCAACCACGTCTAGTTGCCAACGCACAAGAATTGGAATCTAATTGAAACCCAGCTCACGCTTGACTGCTCGACTTGGAGTTTCTCAATTCATAGGTTGGAGTTCGGGTTTCTATCTCCCGGCAATCTTGGCCGTGCCGATATCAGAGTCCCTTGGAATAGCCACTGAAACCTTCTTCTGGGCCTTCACTGTTGCGCTTTTGGTAGCGGCCTTTCTGGGTCCCCGCGTTGGCAAGGCGATCGATCGGCTAGGGGGAAGGCGTGTTCTTCCTTTTGGAAGTATCGCTTTTATTCTGGGTCTTAGCACCTTGGCGGCAAGCACCTCGGTGCAGATGCTTTTTGCCGCGTGGGTGCTAATTGGAATCGGAGCTGCGATGGGCAACTATGACGCCGCATTTGCAACCGTAGTTACTTTTTTTGGTGACGAGTCGAACAAGATCATTGCCGGAATCACGGTATTCGTTGGCCTCTCCTCGACAATTTCCTGGCCCCTAAATGCTTGGGTGACCGAAAATTTTAGTTGGCAGTGGGCAGTGATGGTTTGGGCCTTTGCACACTTACTAATTTCGCTGCCACTAAACCTAACAATTCCTCGACTAGAGCCGAGACCTGCTGCAGAGCCTGCGCCCGAAACTCCGGCCGGTAACAAAAGGCGTATTCGTATCGACCTGCTGATCGTAGTCTTTGCGGTGATGTTCGCCCTAGAAGGTTTCATGGTTGCCTCGGTTAACACGATCTTGCCCTTTTTGTTAACTGAACTCGGCGCTTCTATCGGGGCGGCACTGTTCGCAGCTGCAATCCTTGGACCATCTCAAGTGTTGGCCAGAGTGCTGCTAGTTGCCCTGGGAAAAATGATGACCCCGATGCGCGTTGCGGGGCTGGCAATGCTTGCTCACCCGCTCGGTGTTGTATTGGTTTTGGTCTTTGGCGTGGATGCGCTGATTCCATTCGTTATTTTGCAGGGCATTGCCGTTGGGCTTGATCCATTTATTCGCGGAACACTGCCGCTTTTGTTTTTTGGGCCCGAGCAGTTTGGTGAACGTCAGGGATACATAATGATGTTTTCAAAAATTGTGGTTGCTTTTAGTCCGTTACTGCTGACGGTGATAGTGCTCAGGAATCCAATCGCGGGCATCTTGACCACCATGAGCATGGGCCTGGCTGCCTTCCTGCTGCTAATGGGTTTGGCAGCACTGAGAAGCCGACGCGAGTTGGTTCAGAGTAGCTCTACTCCTGATTGAAGCTAACTAAGTTCGGATCCATTGCTCTCATGGCGAGTGCTCGGTTATTTTTGAGACAGTCCTTTTTTGTGGGCGCGATAGACAGATTGTCCGGGACTCTCTAAGCACGGTACTGCGCCATGGTGCAACCGCCTCTTTTTCATGGGGTTCCCTAACAAAAATTAGCTCATGACTCAACAGTATGTCTTTAGGTATTAGCGAATTCAGGCTGCATTCAAGAGGTTGAGGTCCGTAGTCTTAGCTAGTGCTTCTAAATTCAATGCCGAATGCCAACGGCGACCCGATTGGCATCCAGATGGGTCAAGCGGCTAAGCCCGCGCTGCCAGACACAGGTCTGGCGCTTTCCGGATACCTCTGCAGACTCGAAGCACTAAGTGCTGAGTCTCACGCTCAAGATCTCTTTGGGGCGTTTAGCCTCGATGCATCCGACTCACTCTGGACCTACTTGCCTCAGGGTCCTTTCCGTGCCGTGGATGAATTTTCATCCTGGGTGAAGCAAGTGCAAGGACAGCAAGACCCAGCTTTTTACGCAGTCATCGACGAGCAGACCAACAAGGCAGTCGGTGTTTCTGCATACCTTCGGATTGACCCAAGGGCGTCCTCAATCGAGATTGGCTGGCTAACCTTCTCGCCGTTGATGCAGAAAAAGCCCATCGCTACCGAGGCGATGTACTTGATGATGAAAAACGCATTTGACCTTGGCTACAGGCGCCTCGAGTGGAAATGCAACGCGCTAAATGCGCCATCGATTAGAGCTGCCGCAAGATTAGGCATGTCATTTGAAGGCGTTTTCAGGCAGGCCACGATTGTGAAGGGCCACAGCCGTGACACGGCATGGTTTTCAATTTTGGATAGCGAATGGCCCCAAGTTAGGTCCTCAATGGAGTCCTGGCTAGCGGCGGATAATTTTGACAAAGCGGGCAACCAAAAGCTTCGATTGAGTGACCTCACCCTTCCTTTGCTAGCGGATTCTTGGCCGCAAATCACTGTAAAGGTCAGCGAACAAAATTAGGTTTGGGCTTTTGCCCTTCTAGTGACTGTGTGCCTTAAGGGCTTTGCTACTCGCGTTTATTCTCGCTTCGAGTACTGCCGAAGCATTTTGGCAAATATGGGAATTGGTGGGGTCCGAGGCGTGTTCTTCTTATAAGTCGCCGGCCAAAGACGCTTGGCATCAAATCCAGTCACAAATCAGTAATTTCGAGCGTCTATAGGAAGCCAAATGATTATCAAAGAGTTCGTCACGAAACTAGAAGCCCAGTTCGATAAATACATGATCCGGTTTTCTACCAAGATTGGCGTTCCGTTCCTTAGGTATGCCATCGGAATCATCTTTATTTGGTTTGGGGCTCTAAAGATGATCGGTGAATTATCTCCTGCCTATGACCTAGTTGCGGCAACGATTTACTGGTTGACACCGGAGATTATTGTTCCGCTTCTTGGGCTGTGGGAGGTCGCAATCGGAGTTGCTTTCTTGGTTCCAGCGCTAACACGAGCCGGCATAGTTCTTCTGGCATTTCAGATGCCTGGAACCTTCTTGCCTCTTGTGCTGCTTCCCGAGGTCTGCTTCACGGTTGTTCCTTTCGGTCTGACTCTCGAAGGTCAGTACATTGTGAAGAACCTGGTGATTATTGGCTCAGCTCTTGTGATTGTGGCCGGTATGTCCACCAAGAAACCTGACAAGCTCGCGCCGTCCTTTTCTAAGAAGAATGAAGCGTTAATTAGCTAGCTTTACTGGCACTATTTAGACATGACGTGGCAAACCTGGTCTCTTTATGCTCTTGCGGCAATTGGACTATCCCTTACGCCTGGTCCAAATGGGCTCTTGGCCCTTACTCACGGAGCGCTGCACGGAACCAAAAAGACTCTTGCGACAATCGTTGGAGGGTCTCTCGGTTTCGGGTTGATTATCGGGCTTTCAATGTTTGGCATCGGAGCCCTACTTACCACATGGGTGGGCCTGTTGGTGATCATGAAGTGGCTCGGGGGAGCGTATTTGGTGTGGCTGGGTATTCAGCTAATCAGATCCGAGCCAATCAATATTTCACGTTCCAAAAACGCTGGCAATGGAAGGCTCAGAACGTTGTTCAGTCAGGGTTTGATTTCAGCAATTAGCAACCCAAAAGGCATCCTGTTTTTCGTTGCATTTCTGCCGCAGTTTGTGAACCCGCGAGAATCACTTTTCACGCAGTTTTTATTGATGGCAATGACGTTTATCGTGATCGAATTTGTCTACGAGTTCACAGTGGCTTCGTTGGCAGACCGAATCAAGCCGCTTTTAGTTCGAGCTGGCAAAAATTTCAATCGCGTCTTCGGCGGCATTTTTATTGCCATCGGAGTTTTGCTTCCACTCCGTGGCTAGAGGCCGAGCTGCTCTTTCAGGAATGCAACGTGACCGGCTGTTTTGACCTTGTAGAAAGCGTGGCTGATCTTGCCGGCCGGGTCAACCACAAAAGTTGAGCGAATCGTGCCCATATATTCCTTGCCATACATTTGCTTCGCGCCATAGGCGCCATAGGCCTTTTGAACCTGGCTGTCCTCATCGGAAAGAAGATCGAAGTTCAGGCTTTGTTTTTCTTGAAATGTTTTTAGTTTGCTCTGCTTGTCAGGAGAGACTCCAAGGACCACGTAACCCAGGGCCTTGAGTGAGTCTATGTTGTCCCTAAAATCGCAGGCTTGAACCGTGCAACCGGTTGTTGAGGCTGCCGGATAGAAATAGACGATCACGTTTTTACCTAGGTGATCAGCAAGAGAGACGCTATCTCCATCTTGATTCATAAGCGTAAATTCTGGCGCTGTGGTTCCGGTTTCAAGAGTCATGTGATTTTTCAATAGGCTTTGACCAGAATTTATTTCCAATTTTCTGTCAAGGCTAATTCTCAGTTAGGGTCCCGTGCTAGCAGTCACCACCGGTTTTGCCAGCGGCTTGGCTTTGATTATTGCCATCGGAGCGCAGAACGCTTTTGTTCTGAGGCAGGGGCTGAAGCGGCAAAATATTTTCGCCGTTGTCCTTTTCTGCGCGGTGGCCGATGCGGTTTTGATAGGAGCTGGCATCTTGGGCCTCGGGGCAGTTATCGAATCTGTTCCTTGGTTATTGGTAGCTCTGCGCTTTGGTGGAGCTGCCTATCTGGTGTGGTTTGGGATTAGCTCAATTCGAAGGGCAATTAGTCCCAGCACCCTGGAATCAAGCGGGCAAGCAAAATCGAACTTGGCAAAGGCAATAGGAACTGCGGCAGCGCTTACGTTTTTGAATCCTCACGTCTACATAGACACCGTTATTTTGCTTGGATCAATTGGCAATCAGTTTGTAAATGACAGATGGTGGTTTTGGTTCGGGGCGAGCATTGGAAGCTTTGTGTGGTTCTTTGGCCTGGGTTACTTCGCGAGACTCTTGGCGCCGCTTACAGCATCGATGAAGTTCTGGCGCATTCTTGATTCGCTAATTGCGCTCGTGATGTTTTTCATTGCGGGTTACTTGCTGTTTGGCTTCTAGGGCATAATCGAAGCATGCAAGACCCAAATAGTTTTACTAATTTTGCCAGTCGATCAAGCTCTAAGTGGCGAAGGTTTCCAGAAGAAGTTCTGCCGATGCACGTGGCGGAAATGGACTTCGATGTCGCAAAGCCGATTCGAGATCGACTCAGTCAAATGGTTGCTAATTCCGACCTTGGCTATCAGGGCCCATTTCCTGAGATTGGTCCAGCCTTTGAGGGGTTCGCCCTAAATCGTTGGGGCTGGAAGATAGAGCCAGGCGGCATAAAACTGGCCAGTGATGTTGCCGCCGCTGCGGTTGAGATCCTAAAGGTTGTCACCACCCCGGGTGAAAAGGTGCTTATAAATTCTCCCGTGTATGCGTCATTCTTCGGGTGGCTCAAGGAAGCGCAGTGTGAACCGGTAGATGCGCCCCTGCAGTTAGACGGTGACACTTGGAAATTGGACTTAGCCGCTATTCGAGAGCAGTTTGAAAACGGTGTGAAGGTCTATTTACTCTGCTCACCGCAAAACCCCGTGGGCCGCATTCATTCGGCCCAGGAGCTAACCGAGATTGCCCTGATGGCTCAGGAGTTTGACGTGCTGGTGATTTCTGATGAAATTCACGCCCCGCTTAGCTGGGGGCCATTCACTCCCTATTTGTCTCTTGGCCAGCACGCTATAGAAACTGGTGTGACCATCACTTCAAGTTCGAAGGCTTGGAACACTGCGGGACTAAAGGCGGGCTTTTTAATAACCCAGTCCGATCAGGTACGGAAGAAACTTTCAAGACTGCCAGATGCAATGCAGTGGCGATCTTCGATTCTCGGTGCTAACGCGATGGTTGCCGCCTACGAATCTGGGACCCCCTGGCTCGATGAAACAGTAAACACTTTGCAGGAGAACCTCGAGCACTTGCGCCACGAGGTTGCCACCAGGTTGCCAAAGGCAAAGATGTTCCAGATGGAAGCTACATATTTGGCGTGGATTGACCTTGAGGCCTATCGAATTCCTGACTTGGCCAAAACTATTTTGAGCGAGGCGAAGGTATCCGTGAATGCAGGTCCCGATCACAGCCTCCAAGATGACTTTGAGGGCTTTATCCGGTTCAATTTTGCAAGCTCCAAATCAAGAATTACCGAGGCTGTCAGGCGCATCAGCGAACTGTGTGAGGGCTAACCCTTAAAGCATGACCTCTCTAGAAAAAAGCGATTCCTCAGTAACTAATGCCCAAATTGAACAAATGGCATTTGAGCTATTCCAAGCTCACGGGGTAATCAACTACTCTTTCGGTTTCGATCGAGCGATCAGAAGAGCCGGTCAGTGTGACTACTCCAAGAAGCGAATCACTTTGAGCAAGCACTTTGTTGCGACTGCAGATCTAGATCAAATTCATCAGGTGCTGCTTCACGAGGTTGCTCACGCCCTGGTTGGAAGATCTGTTGGCCACGGAAAGCTTTGGAAACAGCAAGCATCTTTACTTGGCTATCGTCACGAAAAACTCGATGGTGGGGTGATCGCCGAATCCAGTGCTAAGTATTTGGGGGAGTGTGCTGCGGGCCACAAGCACTACCGAATGCGCAGGCCTAATTCCGTTCTCAGCTGCAAGTTATGTGCGCCGAGTTTCTCAAGATCACATCTAATCAACTGGAGGGCTAATTAGCTGGGGCCAATCAAGAGTGACGAGATAATCGCGCCCGCGAAAAAGTTCAGCCATATAAATCTCTTCCAGCCCCTGTTGGCAGTTTCACAGGTCTCATCAGTGATTCCGAACTCTCTTGCAGTGACGAACAAGTAAGGGAGTGCGGCTATGGCCGCAAACTGAAATCTACCCGGAAGCCCCAGCAGCATCAGAGCTGCGAGTAAATACGAGCCAAAAGCTAGCTTCACCGTCAAGCTGGCTCCGAAAAAAGTGGCGATTGATGCGATGTTCGCGTCCTTATCGGCCCTGATGTCTTGAACCGCTCCAAAGGCGTGAGAGGCCATGCCCCATAGGAAGAATGCAATTGTTGCCATAATCACAACTTCGCCCATGAGACTTGTCTCGGCAAGCGCAAGCCCAAAGAGCATTGGACCGATAAAGTGCAGGGCGGATGTGAAGGAGTCCAGAACCGGAATCTCTTTGAAGCGTAAGTGCTTGGCCGAGTAGGCAACTACTGAGAAAATAACCAAGAGCAAGAGCGCCCCGGAAAAAACGCTGCCGACTGCGAGAAGATAAATTACAAACGGTGCCGCAAGGCTGGTTGAGATCCAGAGTGTAGCTGCGTGATATTTAGGCTCCAGAAGAGCGCCTTCTAGCCCACCCTTTCTAGGGTTCGTGAGATCAGACTCGTAGTCGAAAACATCGTTCACCCCATACATCAGCAGGTTGTAAGGGATTAAAAAGAAAAAAGCGCCAACAATCAGGGTGACATCGATGTTTCCGGTCCCCAGATAATAGGCAACTGCGAACGGGAAGGCAGTATTTACCCAGGAAATTGGCCTTGAAGAAATCACCAGCCTGGAAACTAGTTTCACAATTTAGTCCTGAAAAAATTGAACAGCGATGGCACCAGAACGATCGCAAGCACCGTATAGGCAAAGTCTTCGATGGGAGCCACGCCTACCATAATGCCGGAAATTTTCTCCTGGTCGTATGCGACGATGCCCGTTGCGATTATCACGTTGTCAAAAATAGCAGTGAGTATCAGCATTACGGCAGCAGTTCCCACTAGAGGCTTTGCAACCATCCAGTGGCGCATCAAGAATGCGTAGATCGCAACAAAGGCCATCACCGTTACAGTCAGCAAAAGGTAGGTCATTTTTTCAACCACCTTGAAAAACCTAAGTAGACAAGCAGTGCGTTATAGCTCAACAAAATGAGGAAAAACAACTCCTCGAGCGGCAATTCTGGTGCAAGTAGTAATCCAGAAAGGTGAGGGGCATCACCGCGAAAAAATATTCCAAGGGCTATTCCAACTAGGTCCCAAACCAAGAACAGAGCAACTGCAATTCCAATTGAGAGTGCTGCAGCCCTAGGGGATGAAGCGAAAGCTAACTTGTGACGTCGGTCAAGAAGGTAAAGCCCGGTTATCGATAAAACAAGTGCTGCCAGGTAAGCAAAAGGGGTTAGCGCATCAATCAACTAATGCCTTTCCACCTTTGAACCTCGGTTAGCTCTTTTTGAATTGGCCCAGAGCTGCGGTCGTTCGTGAGGTGCTTATAAACCAACTCGGCACCAATTAGGCACATTGGCAGGCCGATGCCTGGAATGGTGTTGTGGCCGGTGTAGAAAAGGTTCTTCAGTTTCTTGGAGTAGTTCTTCGGCCTAAAGAATGCGCTCTGGGTCAAAGTGTGGGCCATGCCAAGTGCGGTCCCGCTCCAGGCATTTAGTTCCGACTCGAAGTTACCTGGCCCCATGGTGCGCCTAACCACGATGCGCTCTTGAAGGTCTGGAATGTCGCACCACTGAGCAATCTGATCAATTATCTTGTCGGCGGCGGCCTCAAAGTCCTCATCACCACTTCGCTCAATGCCACCTCGGCCAATAACAGGGTCTGGGGCAATCGGTACTAGTACGAAAAGGTTCTCGTGCCCATCTGGGGCAACTGATGCATCTGACTTAGAAGGGTTACAGATATACAGAGAGGCCGGTGACGGTACGTGACTCTTTCCATCAGCTTTTCTAAACACCTCGGAGAAATTAGTGCTCCAGTCCTTGGTGTACAAAAGCGTGTGGTGATCAAGCTGGTCTATCTTGCCTTTGACCCCTAAGTAGATGAGCATCGCCGAAGGTCCCGGGGTTTTCTTGTCCCAGAATTTTTGCGGGTAAGTCTGGTGCTTCTTTTCAAGCAATTTCGTCTCGACGTGATGCAGGTCGGCGCTCGCGACAACGACATCAGCTAAATACTCAGAAGAACCGACCTGAAGGCCAACGGCCTTGCTGCCGTCGGTCAGAATCTTTGTGACCGGCGAACTGGTGTGAATCTCGACGCCGTATTGCCTTGCAAGCCTGGCGATCGCCTCAATGACGCTGTGGAGGCCACCCTGCGGGTAGAACACCCCCTGGTTCATGTCGACGTGGGTCATCAGGTGATACATGCTTGGAGTGTCATAGGGGGAAGCGCCCAAAAAGACAGCTGGAAAGTTCAGCATTTTCTTGAGGCGATCGTCTTTGACGTATTCCCCGGAAAATGAATAGAGCGGCTTTAGTAGTAGCTTCATGAATCGGCCAAGTTTCGCAATTACTTCTGGCTGCACGAAGCTTCTGGCATCTTGGAAGTTTGTATACAAAAAGTGCTTGATCGAGAGGTCGTAGGCATCCTCAGCGCTGTCTAAATATCTCTGCAGGCCTTCGCCTGCCCCAGCTTCAATCGATTCAAACAGCTCTTTAATACCCTCGACGTTATCCGGCATTGAAAGTGCATCACCCAGGCCCTCGTTGCGGGTCTGGTAAGCCGGGTTTAGCCTCACTAGGTCTAGCTGCTCCTTTGCCGAGGTGCCCATGAGCTTGAAGAACTGCTCAAAGGCGTCCGGCATCAGGTACCAGCTTGGACCCATGTCAAAGCGGAAGCCGTCTTTCTCCCAGACATCGGCTCGACCGCCAAGGGTCGCGTTTGCCTCGAAAAGCTGAACTTTCATTCCTGCCTTGGCCAGAAGCGCTGCGCTGGCAAGACCGGCGATTCCTCCACCAACGACTACGGCAGTTTTATTACTCAAGGCTTAACTCCTAATAGGGCTTTGGCAAGCACGAACAGCTTCCGTAAGTTGTTAACAGAGATACGGGTCCGAATTAGTTCCTCGGCGGGGGTTTTAGATATTTTGTCGTTGAGTTCCTGAAACAAGAATTGAGCTGCCGTGACTGCTTTTCTTGCGGATGACTCCAATAGCGGCAGCGACAGGGCTGAAATTTGCAAGTCATTTTCGATATCTCGGACCAGCCTGTTTTTGGTCTCCTCGTCGAAGGTCTCTATGGCGACATCCGGAAAATAGCTGCGCCCAAGCTTGTCAAAGTCGGCAGCAAGATCTCTAAGAAAGTTCACCTTTTGAAAGGCTGCTCCAAGAGCACGAGCGCCTTTGACCAAGAGAAGTTTTTGCTCTTCTGAGTAGTTTCTGCCATGGACAAATGCAGCCAGGCACATCAACCCAACAACCTCGGCGCTGCCAAATACATAAACCTGGAAGGACTTTTGATCGTGAATCGTTTCGGTCAAATCTTGCCTCATCGAGAAAAAGAAAGGCTCAATGATGTCTTTCTTGATTCCAACTTCTCTGGCGGTGAGAGCAAACGCATGAATGACTAGGTTTGTGCTGAAGCCGCGTTTCAATGCCAGGTATGTTTCGTTTTCAAATTCAGTTAGCAGCACTCCCGGGTCAAAACCATCTGATTCCGCGGAAGCCTGAGCAGCGCAGCCATCAACAATTTCATCGGCTACCCGAACCAGCGCGTAGATGTTCTCGACGTGGTGACGTAAGCCTTTGTTTAGGACCCTAGTTGCCATGCCAAAAGAGGTCGAGTAGGAGTAGATAACTTCTTTGCTGGCGCGGTGGGCCGCTCGGTTATAGAGCGCCAGACCGGTCGGGACCTTTGTCGTGTCTTGATTTTCCACACGACCAGAGTATCGCGATATAAATCGTAAGATTAACCCATGACCAATCACATGAAGCCAAGAAGCCATGATGTAACCGATGGAATTGAGCGCGCACCAGCCCGCGGAATGCTCCGAGCCGTGGGTATGGGTGACGACGACTGGGTAAAGCCACAAATTGGCGTTGCCTCTTCTTGGAATGAAGTGACTCCCTGCAACTTGTCACTAGATCGTCTTGCAGATGCCGTAAAAGTTGGCGTCCGCCAGGCAAACGGCTGGCCAATGGAGTTTGGAACGATTTCAGTCTCGGACGGAATCTCAATGGGGCACGAGGGCATGCACTTTTCACTCGTGTCTCGAGAAGTAATTGCGGACTCTGTCGAGACCGTGATGCAGGCTGAACGAATGGACGGCTCAGTTCTGCTTGCAGGCTGCGATAAGTCACTTCCGGGAATGCTAATGGCAGCCGCAAGACTGGATCTTGCATCGGTGTTTTTGTACGCCGGCACGATCGCTCCGGGTTGGGTAAAGCTAACTGATGGCACCGAGAAGCAGGTGACAATCATCGATGCCTTCGAAGCCGTTGGTGCCTGCAAGGCCGGCAAGATGAGTGAAGAGGACCTCGGTCGAATTGAACGCGCAATATGCCCGGGAGAAGGTGCTTGTGGCGGCATGTATACCGCCAACACCATGGCTTCCATCGGTGAGGCACTCGGCATGAGCCTTCCTGGCTCGGCTGCACCGCCATCGGCTGACCGCAGACGAGACATTTGGGCTCACCGTTCCGGCGAGGCTGTAGTCAACTTGATAGACAAGGGCATCACTGCTCGTCAGATTATGACCAAGCCAGCTTTTGAGAATGCGATTGCGGTTTTGATGGCCTTCGGTGGCTCGACAAATGCCGTTCTCCACCTGTTGGCGATTGCCCGCGAGGCCGAAGTCGATCTTCAGCTTGCGGACTTCAACCGCATTGCTGACAAGGTTCCCCACTTGGGCGACCTGAAGCCTTTTGGACAATATGTGATGAACGATGTTGATCGTGTCGGTGGCGTTCCGGTGCTTATGAAGGCACTTCTAGATGCTGGGCTAATGCACGGTGATGTCATGACCGTGACTGGCAAGACAATGGCCGAAAACCTGGCGGATATTTCACCACCGGACCCAGATGGAAAAATCATTCGGGCTATGAATAACCCAATGAGCAAGCGCGGCGGGATCAATGTGCTGCACGGTTCGATGGCGCCGGAGGGTGCGGTAGTTAAGACCGCAGGTTTTGAGCTGGCTACTTTTGAGGGGCCGGCACGCGTCTTTGATCGCGAAGGAGCGGCTATAGATGCTCTAAATAATGGCGAGATCAAGTCTGGCGATGCAGTGGTGATTCGCTACGAAGGACCCAAGGGTGGACCAGGTATGCGTGAGATGCTTGCCTTCACTGCAGCTATCAAGGGTGCGGGATTGGGTAAAGATGTCCTACTATTGACGGACGGCAGATTCTCAGGCGGCACAACCGGACTGTGTATCGGCCACGTATCGCCAGAGACCGCCGACGGTGGGCCAATTTCTCTGGTTCGCGATGGAGACTTGATTCGAGTCGACATCGCAGCTCGCTCGCTTGATTTACTCGTCAGCGAAGAGGAGCTGGCTGATCGTCGTAAGGACTGGCAGCCATTGCCACCGCGATACAACCGCGGTGTGTTAGCGAAATATTCTAAGCTTGTGCACTCGGCTTCCGAGGGCGCGTACTGCGGCTAATTAGTGAGTTGAAAAGGACATCATGGCAACCGAGACCCTAACCGGGGCGCAAGCACTAATCCGTTCGCTCGAGCTGCTCGGCGTCGACACGGTCTTTGGCTTGCCCGGTGGAGCAATTTTGCCCACTTATGACCCGCTAATGGACTCAAAAAAGCTTCGCCACATCCTGGTTAGGCATGAGCAGGGTGCCGGTCACGCTGCTGAGGGCTATGCCGCGGCAAGTGGAAGAGTTGGAGTTTGCATCGCGACAAGCGGTCCGGGTGCTACAAACCTGGTAACTGCAATCGCAGATGCTCACATGGACTCGGTTCCAATGCTTGCAATCACTGGTCAGGTGAACTCATTTGCAATTGGAACTGATGCCTTTCAAGAGGCGGACATTGTTGGAATAACAATGCCGATTACCAAGCACAGTTTCTTGGTTACTCGCGCCGAGGACATACCTGGCGTCGTTGCGGCCGCCTATGAAATCGCTACTACCGGACGACCAGGCCCGGTTTTGATTGACTTTGCTAAGGACGCCCAGAACGGAAAGTTCGAGTTCTCTTGGCCGCCGAAGATTGATCTTCCTGGTTTTAAGCCCATAACTGATCCTCACGGCAAGCAAGTGCAGGCAGCGGCTGAACTAATTCTTAAGTCCCACAAGCCAATTCTTTATGTTGGTGGCGGGGTTATTCGGGCGGAAGCAAGTAACGAACTTCTTGCTTTGGCTGAATTACTTCACGCTCCGGTCACCACGACTTTGATGGCCAGAGGTGCTTTCCCAGACTCGCACCCTCAGCATTTGGGTATGCCGGGAATGCACGGAACGGTACCAGCGGTAACTGCCCTACAAAAATCCGACCTCTTGATTACCCTCGGTGCCCGTTTTGATGACCGGGTAACCGGTGACATCAAGAGCTTCGCTAAAGGTGCGAAAGTCATCCACGTCGACGTTGATCCGGCCGAAATCGGAAAGATTCGTCACGCGGATGTGCCGATAGTTGGAGACGCCAAGGTTGTGATCTTGATGTTGATTGCCGAGCTGAAGGCGCAGATGAAGAGCGCAAAGCCGGATTATGAAGACTGGTGGGTTTTTCTGAACGGCCTAAAGGAGCGCTACCCCCTTGGCTATAGCGAAACTGACGACGGAAAGCTTTCGCCTCAGTACGTCATCCAGCGCATTGGTGAGCTCTCCGGCCCAGAGGCAATATTCGCTGCTGGAGTAGGACAACACCAGATGTGGTCTGCACAGTTCATCAAGTATGAGCGACCTAATTCTTGGCTTAATTCCGGCGGACTGGGAACCATGGGCTACGCGGTTCCAGCTGCCATGGGCGCCAAAGTCGCTCAGCCGGACCGTTTAGTGTGGGCGATTGATGGTGATGGCTGCTTCCAGATGACAAATCAGGAGCTTGCGACCTGCACCATCAACAACATTCCAATCAAGGTCGCCATCATCAACAACTCTTCGCTTGGAATGGTTAGGCAGTGGCAGACCTTGTTCTATAACTCTCGCTACTCCAACACGGACTTGAATACAGGAACCGACACAATCATGGTTCCGGACTTCGTGAAGCTTGGGGAAGCCTATGGATGCCTAGCAATCAGGGTCGAGAAGATCGAAGATGTGGATGCGGCTATAAAGCTGGCGATGGAAACTAACGATCGACCCGTAGTGATTGACTTCATAGTCGGCCGAGACGCTATGGTTTGGCCAATGGTGCCATCAGGAATCTCGAACGACGCGGTTCAATATGCACGAGATGCAGCACCGATTTGGGATGGTGATGAGTAATGACGACTCAGCATGTGCTTTCACTGCTGGTTGAAAACAAGCCAGGAATTCTTACCCGAGTAGCTGCTCTGTTTGCTAGGCGCGGCTACAACATCGAGTCACTAGCCGTTGGAACAACTGAAATCGACGGTGTCTCGAGAATAACCGTTGTTGTCAGCCTGGATGGCCTGCCACTCGAGCAGGTAACAAAGCAGCTCAACAAGCTAATCAACGTTCTAAAAATTGTAGAACTGGAAGAAGAAACATCGGTTGCCAGAGACCACATGTTGGTCAAGGTTCGCACCGACTCGTCAACCAGGTCACAGGTTTTAGAGGCCGTCACTTTGTTTAGGGCTCGAGTTATTGACGTTGTGAGTGATGCGGTAGTAATAGAGGTCACCGGAGATACTGCTAAGTGCCAGGCTTTCCTGAAGGTCTTGGAGCCATTTGGCATAAAAGAATTGGTTCAGTCCGGCGCGATTGCTATTTCGCGAGGATCTAAGTCAATGAGCGAAAAAGTCCTTCGCTAGGGTTTACTAAATAACAATCAAGGAGAGCAAATAAATTGGCAGAGATTTTCTACGACAAAGACGCAGACATCAGCATCATTCAGGGTCGCAAGGTAGCTGTTCTGGGCTTCGGCTCACAGGGGCACGCTCACGCGCTGAACCTGAAGGACTCCGGCGTTGACGTCGTAGTTGGACTTTTGGAGGGCTCAAAGTCAATCTCCAAGGCGACCGACCAGGGTCTAACGGTGCTTACTCCAGGCGAAGCGGTGAAGTGGGCAAACGTTATCGTTGTGCTTGCTCCGGACCCAAAGCAGCGCGATCTATTCAAGACTGACATTGAGCCGAACCTAGAAGCAGGAGATGCTTTGGTGTTTGGCCACGGCTTCGCAATTCGCTACGGTCAGATCCAGCCGCCAGCAGACATCGACGTGTTCCTTGTCGCACCTAAGGGCCCAGGCCACTTGGTGCGTCGCGAGTATGTCGCCGGAAAGGGTGTTCCTAACCTGATTGCGGTTGAGCAGGATGCAACTGGAAACGCAATGGCACTTGGTCTTTCTTACTCTTCTGCAATCGGCGGCACTCGCGCCGGAACCATCAAGACGACCTTCACCGAAGAGACCGAAACCGATCTATTCGGCGAGCAGGCAGTTCTTTGTGGTGGCGCATCGCAGCTTGTGATGTATGGCTTTGAGACTTTGGTTGAGGCCGGCTACCAGCCTGAGATTGCTTACTTCGAAGTTCTTCACGAGCTGAAGCTAATTGTTGACCTGATGTATGAAGGTGGCATTGCCAAGCAACGTTGGAGTGTTTCTGACACTGCCGAGTACGGCGACTACGTGTCCGGCCCAAGGGTTATCGACCCATCGGTTAAGGACAACATGAAGGCAGTGCTAACCGATATTCAAAACGGAGCCTTTGCTAAGCGCTACATTGACGACCAAGATGCTGGTGGACCAGAGTTCAAGGCACTTCGTGCCAAGGGCGAAGCTCACCCGATTGAGGCAACCGGTCGAGAATTGCGCAAGCTATTTAGCTGGATCAAGAACGATGACGACTACCAGGACGGTAACGTCGCACGATAGTTCTATTGCAAAACCCCCTCTGAGTAATTAGAGGGGGTTTTCGC
>ERZ888423.1950-NODE-1950-length-16541-cov-13.096870_pt1 | contig 16541 bp, 17 predicted proteins | sample MGYA00520523_ERZ888423 | MGnify/ENA primary metagenome ERZ888423 (study PRJEB32303, sample SAMEA104408611) | aquatic metagenome | biome: Brackish water; feature: Pelagic; material: water | place: Baltic Sea | collected 2014-06-08T10:24:00 | depth 30,27 m ...
TGTATTTATTATGCAAAAATGAAGCTTCTTGGATTAATGGCACCATTATCAAGGTTGATGGTGGAGAAAGTTTACAATAAAATGACTGCAATAGAAATCATACAATTTTTACCTTACAAAAAACCTTTTTTATTCGTAGATGAATTGACCGAAATTTCTGAAAATGGCATTACAGGAAGTTATACATTTACTGAAAAAGAATTTTTTTATGAAGGACATTTTAAGGAAAATCCAATTACGCCAGGCGTTATTTTAACAGAAACAATGGCACAAATTGGCGTTGTTTGTTTGGGGATTTATCTATTAAAAAATGAAATGTCATCAGATAAAAAACCTCAAATTGCATTGACTTCCAGTGAAATAGATTTCTTTTTGCCTGTGTATCCATCAGAAAAAGTAAGCGTTATCTCAGAAAAAATCTATTTTAGATTTCATAAATTGAAATGCCATGTGAAAATGTTCAATATGAAAAACGAATTGGTTTGTAGAGGAACCATTGCTGGAATAGTTATTTTATAATAACAAGACCTCACAGGTTTTAAAAACCTGTGAGGTCTGAAAACAAAAAAAATGAAAAATAGAGTCGTTATTACTGGTTTAGGAGTTGTTGCCCCAAATGGTGTTGGATTGGAAAATTTTACAAAAGCAATTCAAACAGGAACATCAGGAATTCAATTTCATCAAGCACTAAAAGACAAAGGATTTTCATGTTGTATTGGCGGAATTCCAGCAATTTCTGAGGAAAAAATTGCAGCATATTTAACCCCTTTGCAATTGAGAGGTTTTGAAAGTAGTTCTATTTTGTATGGTTGTATGGCTGCAATTGACGCTTGGAAAGACGCAGGATTTTTGGTGGATGAAACATCAGAATTAGACTCAGATTCAGGAATTATTTTTGGAACGGGCAACTCAGGGATTGAAAAATTACGAGAAGCAATTTATAAAATTGATGAAAATCAAGTAAAAAAATTAGGAAGTACTTCAGTAGTTCAAACCATGTCAAGTGGCATTTCTGCGTATTTAGGAGGAATTTTAGGCTTTGGAAATCAAGTTACTACAAATTCTTCTGCATGTGCAACAGGAACAGAAGCATTGTTAATGGGTTTTGAACGCATTAAAAATGGTAAAGCAAAACGAATGCTGGTTGGCAGTTCAAGTGATAGTAGTTTATACACTTGGGGTGGATTTGATGCCATGAGAGTGATGACTTATAAACACAATGATTTTCCTGAAAAAGGGTCAAGACCCATGAGTGCTTCAGCAGCAGGTTTTGTTCCAGGAAGTGGAGCAGGAGCTTTGATTTTGGAGTCTTTGGAAAGTGCTCTTGATAGGAAAGCAACTATTTATGCAGAAGTTTTAGGAGGAAATATAAATGCTGGAGGTCAAAGAAATGGGGGTTCATTAACTGCCCCAAATGCAAGTGCTGTTGAAAAATGTATTATTGATGCCATGAAAGACGCAGGCATTTCTTCAGAAGAAATTGATGCCATTAATGGACATTTAACAGCCACTTCAAAAGACGATTTAGAAATTGAAAATTGGGCAAAAGCGTTGCAAAGAAATGGCACTAATTTTCCATATATCAATTCTTTAAAATCTATGATTGGTCACTGTTTGGCAGCTTCTGGAGCGATTGAAAGTGTAGCTACAGTTTTGCAAATTAAACTCCAGTTTTTGTTTCCAAATATCAATTGCGAAGATGTTCATCCTGCCATTTCATCGATGATTTCAACAGATAAAATTCTGACAAAAATGATTTCCAAAGACATAAATATTGCTGCAAAAGCAAGTTTTGGTTTTGGTGATGTAAATGCATGTGTTATCTTTAAAAAATATATTGAGTAACTATTTTTCACAATAAATGACCTCACAGGTTTTATAAACCTGTGAGGTCTAAAAATAAAAAAACAAATGAATAAAGAAGAACTAATTTCAAAATTAAAAACAATTGTAAACCCATATATTCAGGATGAAGTAGCATTTACAAATTTAACTGAAGACACCGATTTTGTCAAAGATTTGAAAATCAATTCTGCAAATTTGGTAGATGTTATTTTAGACATCGAAGACGAATTTGACATCGAAATTGACAACGTTTCTATGGAAAAAATGCTTTCTGTAAAAGCGGCAATTGACATTATTAAAGACAAATTAACCAACAAATGATTGGTAATGATTTGATTGATATCCAGTTGGCAAAAAGTCAAAGTAATTGGCAGAGAAAAGGGTTTTTAGAAAAACAATTTGCAGATACAGAAATCGTTGAAATTCTCTCATCAGAAAATCCTTTTTTGCAAGTTTGGCTTTTTTGGAGTATGAAAGAAGCTGCTTATAAATGTTATGCCAAAGAGTTTCAAAAGCGATTTTTTGCTCCGAAAAAATTTGTTTGTACAATGATTGACAAAAACACAGGAATTGTTTCCATAGATCAACATCGTTATTTTTCAAAATCTGAAATTGCTCCAATGTTTATTCATACAGTATCGCAAAAAAATGAGGTTGAAATCAGCACATCAGAAATGTTTTTGATGAATGAAAAAGTAAATCAAACCCTATTTGTTCAACAACAAATCCTTGCGAAATTTTCTAAGGCTGATGCAATTCAAAAAAATGAACTTGGGATTCCGTTTTTGTATCAAAAAGACAAAAAATTAGCACTTTCTATTTCCATTTCTCATCATGGGAAATTTGGGGCATTTGTGGTCTTATAAAATGATGAATATCAAAACCGAATTGTTAGAAACGTGTAAAAAATTTGTTGAAAATCGATTCAAAACGGTTCAAGAAATCTTGCTTTCTTTTCAAAACGATTTGCAATCAGAAACCAAAAGTTCAGCTGGGGATAAACACGAAACTGGACGTGCAATGCTGCAATTGGAAATGGAAAAAACAAGTCAGCAATTGATAGGAATCAAACAAATGATATCGGTTTTAGATAAAATTGACATCTCAAAAAAATCAAAAAAAATTCATTTAGGAAGTATAGTTTTTACTGAAAAAGACAGTTATTTTTTAAGCATTTCTGCTGGAAAAATAATCTTAAATAATGAAGTTTTCTATGCAATTTCAACTTCATCTCCTATTGGAAAATTGTTGTTAGGAAAACAAGAAAATGAACAATTTTTGTTTAATGGAAACACCCTTAAAATTCAAAAGATAGTTTGATTTCAAGTCCTTTTTCAAGTTCTAATGCGTGATTGAAAAAGATTTTTTGATGTTCAAATTCAGCTTCAATCAACCAAAAATTGCCTTTGAAATAACTATGTAAAATAGTTGCTTTAAACTCAGAATTGGCTACTTTTGTTATTTGATGCGGAAAATAAAGTGATTTTTTTTTATGGAAAGTAAGTTCGTTTACATCATCAAACAACGCAGCAATGTATTTATTTGAAGGATTTTTAAATATTTCTCTAGGATTATGAAATGCTATCATCTCTTGATTTTGAATCACTAATAAAGAATCTGCAAAAGAAAGCGCGTCATTTTTATCATGAGTGGCTAAAATACAAGCAATGTTTTTTTCTTTTAAATATTGAAATAAATTTCGTCGTAAACTATTTTTTTTGAAATTGTCAATTTGTCCAAAAGGTTCATCTAACAACAACAATTCTGGTTCGTTAGCAAGTGCTCTAGCAATCGCAACTCGTTGTTTTTGACCTCCACTCAAATTCTTGACTTTGGTGTTTTTTAAATCTATCATTTCAATCACTTCTAGCAATTCATTGGTGCGTTTTTCACTTTTTTCAGGATAAAATCGCGACAGAAATTTACTAATATTTTCAGCGACAGAAGTATAAGGCATTAAATCAAAATCTTGGCCAACATATTTAAAAAAATCCATTCCAGGAACAAGATGAAAAGCGGGACCTAAAACTTGTTTTTCATCCCAAAAAATAGTGCCTTTATTGGCATCTAATAAACCGTAAATGAGTTTTAATAAGGTAGATTTTCCGCAGCCACTTTCGCCCATTACACACAAATGTTCGCCTTTTTTCAGTGTGAAATTCAAGTTTTTTAATACCGAATTCTTTTCAGCATATCTAAAAGACAAATTGTGAACTTGCAGCATAAAATTTACAGAAATCGATTGTACCAACTTTCTTCCATCGAAATTTCCCAATAATTTTCGAAGTCGAATTTGTTCGTGATTAAGTTGTCAAAAACGATTGTTTTTTCAGTAACTGCTTTGTTTTTTAGCAATGTTTTAAATTCTTTTAACTCTTTATATTGCACAAATTCACCTTGTTTAAAACACACGTTCATTTTGTCTAAAAGCGTTACTTCATAGTCAGATTGAAGCTCCAAAATAAAAGTAACAATCGCATCAATATCCAAATTTGAAATTGATGAAAGTTCGTCATCAGCAAAAAAAATCAGGAATCTTTTGTATAAAAATTGATAAGAAGCTTTGAAATTTTGGTCTTCAGATTTCCAATTTTCTAAAAAAAATTTGATTTTTTGCTCAATTTCTTCAATCTCAGTCTCATAAAATTTTCGGCTTGAAGGATATACCCAAACTTTAGTGTCCTCCGAAATTGATTCATATTCTACAAACATACAATTGTTCTTGAAATGCAAATATACACAAAGAAAAACCGCAAAAATGATTTCAAATTTGCGGTTTTTAGGATATTTTTTAAAAGAAAATTCTAGTTCACAGTTGCTACTTGCAACAATTGAACAAAATCATGTTGTAAATTTTCTCCTTTGTCTTTGTTATACCAAACTTGCAAATCTTGCTTAAATACTGCATCTAAACTGCCGTCTTTTTCTTTGTATTCAAATGCCATTTTCGAAGCTATTGATGGTCTGGGACCCCAAGTATTGATAACATTTAGTTGAGAATCAAGTATGATTAATTTTGGAATTGAACGACTATTATTGGTCAAAAATAAATCCATTAGCTCTAAATTTTCATCACGTAAAACCAATTTTAATTCGATTTTATCATTCAGTTTAGCCATTTTATTGATGATTGGTAAATTTTGTGTTGCATCACCGCACCAACTTTCTGTAATTAATAACCACGTTTGTGGATCATCAATTTTTTGAATTTCATCGGCAACTTCTTCAGAAATTTTAATTGTTTTATCTAAACGTTTCATTCTTGTTTCGTTCAGTAAACTATAATTTGTCAATTCTTCAGATTGATTTGGTCCAGTTGATTTTCCATCTGACAACAATTGTTGAATTAAAAGACGATAGTCTTGATATGAATAAGAATTTTCTAGACTTTTTTTTATTATTTTTTTCATTATTTCTAATTTTATTCAAAGATAAGCTTTACAAAAATCCATATAAGTAACTCATGTTTCATGATTTTGAAAACAGGTAATTTCATAGAGAATATAAAATAAATTACTTACAAAATAAAGACTTAAAATTACTTTTTTAAGTTTTCTAACATCTTAAAAGTCATTCTTTGCAAATCAAATTCATGTTTCCAATTCCAATCATTTCTAGCTTCAGAATCGTCAATAGATGAAGGCCAACTGTCAGCAATTTGCTGCCTAGAATCTTGCGCATAATCAATCGTAAAATCGGGAATTTGCTTTTTTATTTCAGCTGCAATTTCTTTCGGAGTAAAATCAATTGCAGATAAATTATAACTCGTTCTAATTTTAATATTTGCAGGATTTGCTTCCATTAATTGAATGGTTGCATTCACAGCATCTTCCATATACATCATTGGTAAACGAGTGTTTTCGCTTAAAAAACAAGTAAATTTTTTTTCTTCAACCGCTTTAAAATAGATGTCAACAGCATAATCTGTGGTGCCTCCTCCAGGTTTTGTTTTCCAAGATATGATGCCTGGATATCGTAAACTTCGCACGTCAATACCAAATTTTTCATGATAATAATTGCACCAAAACTCACCAGCCAATTTACTAATTCCGTAAACCGTAGAAGGTTCCATAATGGTTTTTTGGGGCGTATTATTTTTGGGTGTTGTGGGTCCAAAAACAGCGATTGAACTTGGCCAATATACTTGTTGAATGTGTTTTTCTTTTGCCAATTCTAAGACAGCTAACAAAGAATTCATGTTTAAATTCCAAGCTTTTTGTGGAAATTTTTCAGCAGTTGCAGACAACATTGCAGCTAATAAATACACTTGATTTATGTTGTATTTTTTAATTACTGACAAAATAGTTTCCTTATCAGTGGCATCAATAATTTCGAATGGACCAATATCCATCATTTCAAAAGTGCACAATTTTATATCTGAAGCAACCACATTTGAGTTGCCATAAAATTCTCGTAATTTTTGAGTCAATTCAGTGCCTATTTGACCACTTGCTCCTAAAACCAATATTCGTTTATCCATTGAAATAAAATCAACAATTTACCAAAACAAAGGTACTTAATTTTGTTATTCTCATTTAAAGTAGGATAAAAATATTTAATTTTTAATTACACCCTTTTTTATGATCTTTCAAATACAATTTCAACGTTAAAATATGTATTTTTACAACGTTAATTTTGCTAGCAGTGAAGTATTTAACCATTATTTTATTTTTTTCCATTGTTTCTTGTAAAAAAGAAGCAGAAAAAAACGATATTAATGTGTCTGAAATTTCGTCTTTAAGAACTGTTGTTGAACATCCTGCCCCGGGTGAAGTTTCAATAGATTTTCAGATGGAAATTGCAGAATGGAACGAATTAAATGGTTTAAAAACCTTTTTTGTCCGATTTAAAAAAGCGTCACCAAAAGAAGTTTTGAGTAATTCTTTAGAGCTCAGAGATTTTATAAAATTATTTAAAGAAAGCCAAAAATCAATATTATTTCAAAATCCATCTTTTGAAACAAGAGTCAATATTTTGTATAATGAATCTTTGCGTTTGGCTGATATGAATTCGATTCCAGCAATAACAGCAAAAGAGGTGAATACTCAGGTTGATAAAATTATAAACGCTTTTTCGGCGGTCAATGCCAAAATAAATACAACACTTTCAAAGAAAAAATTTGAAGATGAAATTACGATTGATCCAAAATGGATTGGGTTAGACTCTACAAAAATTGATACAATTTCAAGAAATAGTATTTTGAAAAGGAATCAAGAAAAAATGTTAATAGACAAAGAAAATAATATTTTGAAAAAAAGAAATTAATGAGAAATGTTATCGCAATTTCAGCAGTTTTTTTTCTTTTAATTTCTTGTGAAAAACCAATTTCAGAGATTTCAACTACAGAAAAACATCAATTGAAATTGACTTTGAATACCTTTTTAGATGACTGGCATTTGGCTGCTTCTGAGGCAAATTATGCGAATTATTTCAATAAAATGGACAGTATTTCTATTTTTTTGGGAACGGATGCAACTGAAAATTGGACAAAAAAACAATTTGAAGAATATAGCAAACCTCATTTTGATAAAGGCAAAGCTTGGAATTTTAAATCCTTAGAAAGAAATATTTATCTGAATAATTTTGGGAATTTCGCTTGGTTTGACGAACATTTAAAAACCAATAGAGGCACATTTAGAGGTTCAGGAATTTTAGAGAATATAAAAAATAATTGGAAAATAAAGCACTATGTGTTGTCTGTTCCAATTCCAAATGACAATATGAATGAAATAGTAAAAATCACTCGAAAAAACGATTCCATTTTTCAGAGTAAGTTCAACTAATTTAGGATAAAACTTCGTCCACAACTTTAAAAATCAAATCCGTTTCAAATCCTTTTCTCAGTAAAAAATCAATCAATTTTTTTTTTCGTTTGTAATGATTGGTTTCCGAAATGATAGTATTTCTCTTTTCAGTGATTGTATAAATCGTTTTTAGATATTCTTTTTCATCAATTTCTTTGAGTGCAGTTTTAATGTTGTAAGCAGAAATATCTCTCATTTTTAGTTCATTTACAATTCGGTTTTTTCCCCAATGTTTGATACGGAATTTTCCTCGTGCAAAACTTTTTGCAAAGCGTTCTTCGTTCAAAAAATTGTCATTCATCAAGCTTAATAAAATCATTTCTCGAGCTTCAGGAATCAAATTATAAGACTTTATTTTTTCTTCAACTTCTTTATGACATCTATCTTGATAAACGCAATATTGCTCTATTTTTTGTTTGATTTCGTGAACTATATAACTTTTTTTCGGATTCATTCTCCAAAAGTACAAAAATGCAAAAAGGTTGCCTACAATTAATAAGCAACCTTTATTGAATATTGAAAAATAGTTTTCTAATCTATTATTTTTATTTCTTCTTGTAGAAATTTTCCGTGTAACCACATTTTAAAACGGGTGATTAAGTAGAATAAAATAGGAACTACAATCAAGGTTAAAAATGTTGCCACAAACAATCCGTAAATTACAGCCCAAGCCAAAGGTCCCCAAAAAATCACATTATCACCACCCATATATATATTGGCATCAAACTCACTAAATAATGAGAAAAAGTTGATATTCAAACCAATAGCTAAAGGAATTAGTCCTAAAATGGTGGTAATGGCTGTTAATAAAACAGGACGTAAACGTGCTTTTCCTGCTTTGATTATTAATTCCAGTAATAACTCTTTAGGTAAATATTTTTTATCCTCTAAGCCCAATTCTTCTTTTTTACGGTCAATCAGCAGTTGCATATAATCCAACAAAACCACTCCGTTATTCACCACAATTCCTGCAAGGGCAATAATTCCCATCATTGTCATCATAATCACAAACGAACTTCCTGAAATAACAATTCCGCCAAAAACGCCTATAAAACTTAAGAAAATGGCAATCATAATAATGGCGGGTTTTGAAACCGAATTGAATTGAAAAATCAAGATGAAGAAAATCAATGCCAATCCTTTGAAAAATGCTCCAATTAAAAACGCTTGTTGTTTATTCTGTTCTTCCAATTGCCCAGTATAATCTACTTTTATTGATGTAGGCAAATCAGAAAAACTTTTCATTTCTTCTTTAATTTGGTTCACAACTGCTGCTGCGTCAACATACCCTGGCGCTAATTGTGAATAAACTGTAACCACACGTTTGGTGTCTCTATGCTTGATGGCGCTAAATCCAGAGCTATTACTTTGTGTTGCAATAGAAGAAACAGGAATGGTTTTTATTTGACCAGAAGCCATGTCTCTAAATGTAATTTTTTGTTCAAAAATGGCACTTTTGTTATATCTAATGTCTTCATTAAAACGAACATTGATATCATAATCATCTCCATCTTCTTTATAAATTCCAGCTTTTGCACCAAAAATCGCACTTCTTAATTGTTGTCCAACTTGACTTGCAGAAACGCCTAATTCTCCTGCTTTTTCTCTGTCAACAATGACCTTCATAGAAGGTTTGTCTTTGTTTACATCAATCTTAATTTCGTCAACTCCAGGAACATTTCTGGTATTGATATATGCACGCATTTTTTCGGCAGTTGCAATCAATTCGTCATAATCATTTCCTTCCAATTCAATATTGATAGGAGCTCCAGTTGGTGGTCCATTAGCATCTTTTTCCACAGAAATCAAAACTCCAGGGTAAATTCCGGCCAATGCTTTTTGCACTTTTTGACGCAATTCCTCACTATCCAAACCTCTTCTATATTTGTACTGACGCATAGAAGCTGTAATTTTTCCTTTGTGAGGCATTTCAGCAGCAGAACCTTCATCTGTTTGTGGATTTCCTGCACCTTCACCCACTTGCGAAACCGAACTTTCTACCATAAAATTAACACCTTCATCCATGTACAAATCTTGATTTAAGACACTGTACACTTTTTGTTCAATTTCTTTGGTAATTTTATTGGTTTCATCAATATCTGTTCCTTGTGGATATTCTATATACACCACAACTTGATTTGGCTTGTTGTCAGGAAAGAATTCGATTTTTGTCCTTTGGGATGCAACTGAAGCTCCAAAACCTCCAAAAGCAATTAATAATAATATAAATGTTCCTATTGTTATTGCAACAGGAAACCATCTTTTCAAAGATTTTTTCAATGTTGTTTCGTAGGCGTTTTCAAGCCAAACTAATGTGTTTTCTTGGAAATAATTTGCCCATTTTCTTAAAACTAAACGATATACCCACAGCATAATTGCCGTGAAAACCATCACAGAACCTAAACCCCTATAAGCCCCTCCAAAAATCAAAATAATCAATCCAAATCCACCAACAATGGTCGTAATTGAGATGATTCTTTTTAGTGGCATATTTTTATCTTCAGTGGTCATTAATTGTGAAACCAACACCGAATTGAAGAAAATAGCAACTACTAACGACGAGCCTAAAACTACAGAAAGTGTAATTGGAAAATAAATCATAAATTGACCAAACAATCCAGGCCATAAACCTAATGGGACAAAAGCGGCAACTGTTGTTACTGTCGAAATAATAATTGGATAAGCGATTTCTCCAATTCCTTTTTTGGCAGCTTCCACTCTTGACAACCCTTCTTCATCCATCAAACGATATACGTTTTCGACGACAACAATTCCATTATCAACGAGCATTCCTAGTCCCATAATCAATCCAAAAAGAATCATGGTGTTCAGTGTATATCCCATTGCTCCTAAAATCATCAACGACATAAACATCGACATTGGAATTGCAAAACCAACAAAAAGCGCGTTTTTGAATCCTAAAAAGAACATCAAAACTGCCACAACCAAAATAATTCCGAAAATGATATTGTTTACCAAATCATCCACTTGTCCAATAGTTTTATCAGACAAATCATTGGTAATACTAACCTCTAAATTTTTAGGGAAATAATTTTCTTTTGCGTTTGCAACAATCAGTTTTATTTGCTCAGCGGCGCCAATCATATTTTTTCCAGCGCGTTTTTTAACATCTAACATTACTACAGGTTTGCCATCTTTTCTGGCAAATGTTGTTTTTTCTTTTTCTTTGAAACGAACTGTTGCAATGTCTCTTAGATAAATAGAATTTCCTTTTTCAGTTTTTACAACAAAGTTTTCTAAATCTTTAGGGTTTTCAATTTCACCAAAAATTCGGATAGTTCTTCTTTGACCAGATGCAATTAAATTTCCTGCAGACGAAGTTACATTTCCGTTATTGATGGCAGTGATAATGTCATTAAAACTTACTTGAGTTGCCATCATTTTATATATATCAACAGCAACTTCAACTTCTTTATCCTGAACACCTCTAATATCTGCTTGTTTAACTTCTGTTAAATCTTCAATATCGTCTTGCAAATATTCTGCAAATTCTTTCAGTTTTTCTAATGGGTAATCTCCTGATATATTGATGTTTAAAAACGGAATTTCTTCATACCTGCTCAAATCAAATGCATTTGGATCTACTTTTGCGCCATTAAAAGTGGGCCAATCTTCAGATGCTTTTTCTGCGTCAATTTTGTCTTTTACACGTTGTTTTGCAACTTCAACATTCATTTCATCGTCAAATTCAACAATAATCATAGAATAATCTTCTTGTGAAGTTGAGGTAATTTCAATAACGCCACTCAGACCTTTCAATTGGTCTTCAAGTGGATCTGTAATTAATTTTTCAATATCCTCAGCAGTATTTCCTGGATATAAAGTGCTGACATAAATTTTGGTTTCTTTGATTTCGGGAAAATCTTCTCTAGGCATATTAAAATAAGCGGAAATTCCTAAAACCAAAATCAGGAAAATGGCAACATACATTGTTGTACTATTTGCGATTGCCCAAGACGAAAGTTTGAATTCTTTGTCGGTTTTTTTATTCATTGTAGTTTGTTTAGTCGTTTGACTTTAGTCTGAAGACGTTAGTAAACAGAGCTCAGTATTTAATGATTAGTTTTCTTTTTTTTCAAATATTTTATCAATCCTGAGATCATTTTTGATAATTCAACTAATTTTTCTCTCAATTCAATATTTTCTTTTTCTGAAATATAATTTTGATTTTTGGCAATAGTAATACATACAATACATTCTTTAATTGAACCGATTGAAATTCTTAAAAATCTAGAAAATTGAGGATTTGTATCACCTGAACCTTCAGCAATATTTAATGAAATCGAACTTGAAGCTCTTATAAATTGAGAGGTTAGTCTATAATTTTCATCTTTAGGAAAAGTTTTTGAAATGATGTAAACATTATCAATAAAATCTATAGATTTTTTGTAAACAGAAAGTTCTTCAAATTTAAATATCTTTTTTTCCATTTTTATATGTTTTCAATTTTTAATCCCCGTCCAAAGACTCCCGTCTAAAGACTAATCTTCACTTCCTGTCCATCTTTTACACTTCTAGCTCCTGCTTGAATTAGCATATCTCCTTCAGAAATTCCTTCTAAAATTTCGATAACATCCCCTTGTGTTTTTCCTGTTTTTACAACAGTTTGCTTTGCAAGGCCTTTGTTACCATTTAAATCTGTAATAATATATACATATTGTTGCCCTTCAGCATTTTCCGAAATAATACTTTGCGGAATTAACAATGCTTTTTGATTCGTATAATCGTTGATTTTTAACTTTGCAGTAAGATTTGGTTTGATGCTTTTATCCGAATTTTGAACTTCAATTTCTATTATAAATGTTCTGTTTGCAGGATTGATAAAGTTACCAGTTTCTCTAATTTTTGTATTCAAGGTTTTGCTCAACATTGGTAAAAAAACCTCAACAGCTTTGCCTTTTGTAATAGTACTGATGTATTTTTCTGGTACAGCAGTTTCAATGTACATGTTGTTTAGATTCACAATTCTAAAAATTTCTGAGCCAGGACCTGGCGCAACAACAGTTCCTTGATCTTTGATTACTTCATCAATAACACCTGTAAAAGGGGCTCTAATACTTGCTTTTCCCAATTGTTTTTTGAGTTGTTCTAAACTATTTTTTTGAGCTTCATAGTTGGTTTTTGTTTGTAAAAACTGAATTTCAGAACCAATTTTTTGACTCCACAAACTTTTTTGACGTTCAAAAGTGGTTTTTGCCAAAGCAGTTGTAGCTTCCAATTGAGCTACTTGTTGTGACATTCCACCATCATCAATAGTTGCTAAAACTTGACCTTTCACTATATTTTGTCCTCTTGTAACATATACTTTTTCTAATGTTCCTGGCATTTCAGGATAAATCAACACATTTTGTTTGGTTTTTACATCACCTTGCAATTCTATATAATGATTGAAAACTTCGTGTTTTGCTTCTAATGCAGTAACCAAAGGAACTCTTTTTAGCGTGTCTAATTTGTCAATTTCGGTAATCAATAATTTTATTTTTTCAGAAATTTCTTGACTTTGTTTGTCCAACTCTGATTTTTTAGCACGAATTGTAGTCAAATCTTGTGTTGTAATCACTTCGTCTAAAGTGGGTTGTTTATTTTCTCCACAAGAAATTAAAATAATTGTTGATAATAATAATATGTATAAAGTTCTCATTTTCATTTATTTATTGGGATGTTTAATGCGTTTTCTAAAGTTGCCTTTTTTGCAATTACATCAAGCATTGATTGGATGTAATTTTGTTGCTGTGAGTATAATTGATTTTGTGCTTGTAATAAATCAAAACTTGAGGATATCCCTTCAAAAAATTTGATGCGTTGTTTGTTTTCAATTCTTTCTGCCAAACCAACATTTCTTTTGGCTGTTTGGTAATTTTCAATGCTAAATTGATAGTCACTTTTCGCTTTTTCTGCCTGTAAATTGAGTCTTTGTTTTGTTTCTTCCAATCTTAAATCGGCAGTTTCTAAAGAAATTTTTGCTTGAGCTGTAGTAGCATTTTTACCAAAACTACTGAATATTGGAACATTTAATCCTACTCCAAATAATGAAGATTGAAACCAACGTTGATCGTTATTAAAGAACGAAAAAGATTCAGAAAATGCCTGTGCACCATAGTTTACGAATGCGCCTAAACTTGGTAAAAACTTGCTTTTTTCAAGTTTTACCATCAGTCTTTTGGTTTCGCGATCATTTTCTGCAATTTTAAAATCAATATGACTGTCAACATTAAATGTCTTCGAGATCAATCCTAAATTGATGTTTGATGTTGCTAAACCATCCAAAGAATCTGTCAAAATTAATTTTATATTAATAGGATTTCCAATAGAAAGATTCAACATTTGATAAGCGATTTGTTGCATTCTTTGCACGCTATTTAATTGATTTTTTAAATTTCCCAAAGTGATTTCAAGCTGCTCAACATCTTCTTCTTCATTGAGTCCATTTTCAAAGATTTTTTTAGCATCTTGATAATTCTTTTCAAGAATTTCGATATTCTTTTTCAGTATCGCAACACTATTTTCGGTCACTAAAACATTCCCATATGCATTAATTACTGCCTCTCTAGTGAGAAGTTCGGTTTTTTCTTCTGCTTGATTTGAAATTTTTAAGAAAGTTTTTGCAGCTTGCAATCCAACTAAATAAGATCCATCAAACAATAATTGTGTTATAGTAACAGACGCATTCATGTTTTGCCTGGTGCCAAAAACCACAGGAATAAACCCTTCAGGAGCTGTTGGTCTTGTGTTGGCTTGCAAATTAAAGTACTCTTCAACAGTTTCTACAGTAGAAGTTGTATTGTCAAAAGCTGCTGCTGGCAATAAAGAAACTGGTTGTTTTAGAAAATTTTGATAATCAACTCTTGCATTGATTTGAGGTAAACCAATAGTGGTTGTTTCCCAAACTTTTTCTTTTGCAGAGTTGATTTCATTTTTTGCAGATTTGGTATTATAGCTATTTTCTAGTGCAAATTTAATGGCTTCGTCAAGTGAAAACGACATCGTTTTTTCTTGCGCATTTATGGTTGTTAGAAAAATGATGCTTAATGCAAGTAAAATTATTTTCATTATAATTTAATTTTCATTTAATTGTTTTTCAAGTTGAAGGATACCTTTAGGAGTGCAAATTCCTCGCAAATGATATTCTAAATATTGATTCATTAATGTTTTCATTACATAATTTTTTATTGGAAACATATCATTGTCTTTGATTCCTGTTATTCCAATAAAATAGATTCTAGATATAAAATCAACATCTATATTTTCTCTGTAAATTCCCATTTCAATTCCTTTTTCTAAGTTTTCAGTAACACATTTTTGCATCAATTGAAACTGTTTTTGTTTTAAAGATTGAAATAATCTTGGATAATATTTTTGTAGTTGATATTGAGGGGATGATTTTTCGTCTTTTAGATGTTCTAAAACCAATTTTTTGATGGCGAAAATCTCATCAATTGGATTCATTTTTATATCACAAACATGGTCAATTCCACAAGAAATTTTTTCAAACATGGTATTGGTTACAGCAGTTACCAAATCCGTTTTGTTGCTAAAATATTTATAAAGGGTTTTTTTTGAAATACCTAAAGCATTGGCAATTTCATCCATAGTAACACTCTTAAAACCAAGGTTTAAAAATAATTCGCAAGATTTTTCAATGATTGTTTCTCTCATAATTTGAGTACAAATGTAGTGATGGAAACTTTAGAAACAAAAAAAGTTTCCAAAGTTTTAATGATTTTTTAACATTCAGAGTTTTTAGAAGGGTTTGTTTACCTTATTTTTACAAAAAATTTCAATTTTGGACATTTTACAATATCAGCAGGCTTTTTTAGCATATTTAGATTCGAAAAATTGGGTTCGAGAACCTAAAAATTTATACGATCCCATAGACTATATTTTGCAATTAGGAGGCAAAAGAATGCGACCTATTCTAACTTTAATGGCTGCTGATATATTTTCATCAGACTATAAAAAGGCTCTGCCAGCAGCACTTGCAGTGGAAGTTTTTCATAATTTCACCTTGATTCATGATGATATTATGGATGAAGCTCCTTTGCGAAGAGGCAAAAAAACAGTGCATGAAAAGTGGAATCTAAATACAGGAATTCTTTCAGGAGATGCCATGTTGATTTTGGCGTATCAATTTTTTGAGAATTATAAACCTCCCATTTTTCATGGATTGGCAAAATTGTTTAGCAAAACAGCATTAGAAGTTTGTGATGGACAACAATTAGACGTTGATTTTGAAACCAGAAACGATGTAACCATTGATGAATATATTGAAATGATTCGTTTAAAAACATCAGTTTTGGTGGCTGCAGCTTTCAAAATGGGTGCAATTGTTTCTGAAACAGATTCTAAAAATGCGGATTTAATTTATGATTTCGGATTGAATTTAGGATTGGCTTTTCAATTGCAAGATGATTATTTAGACACTTTTGGCGATCCAGAAACCTTTGGAAAACAGATTGCAGGCGATATTATTGAAAACAAAAAAACATATTTATACCTAAAAGCACTAGAATTAGCAGACAAGAAAGACCAACAAAAGTTGCAATTTTTTTACAATCAAAAAACGGAAGACAATTCATTTAAAATCAATGAAGTTACCCGAATTTTTGAATTGTATGACATTCCTCTTTTGATTAAAAATGAAATAGAATCTTATACAGAAAAAGCATTTAAAACATTGCAAGAAATGACCATTTCTGAGTTAGATAAAGAGAAATTGAAAAATTTTGGTTTGTGGTTGATGAACAGAACTGTCTAATAATTATGCTATTTTATTTGTAAATAATTTAAAATAAATAGTACATTTGCACACCAATTCTAGGTCCTATAGCTCAGTTGGTTAGAGCACCTGACTCATAATCAGGTGGTCCCTGG
>ERZ888423.1952-NODE-1952-length-16531-cov-5.523549_pt1 | contig 16531 bp, 14 predicted proteins | sample MGYA00520523_ERZ888423 | MGnify/ENA primary metagenome ERZ888423 (study PRJEB32303, sample SAMEA104408611) | aquatic metagenome | biome: Brackish water; feature: Pelagic; material: water | place: Baltic Sea | collected 2014-06-08T10:24:00 | depth 30,27 m ...
GATATACGTGCTTCGTTTACACGTGCTTCGACCGAAGGTGCAGATCGACTAAACCCTGAATTAATTGCTGAGGCGGTAAAAACCTTTGCTAGCCTCAAAAAACACTTACCTGATCTGGCTGCTCCAACCTTGGCAGACCTTTTAACTTGGCCGTCAACCACGCGCGTCCAAATTGACCCAGCTCAGTGGTTGACCCCCGCCTTGCATGCGTGCGATGGCGCCCTAAATCAAGCACTAGACGCCCGGGCGCGTGAGGGGCAACGGTTAGCTCAAGTCATGCTAGAAGCGTCTTATCAAGCGGCACAAATCGCAACAGAATTGAGTACTCACTTACCGACACTACTGCAAAATCAACGAGACAAATCAGCACAAAAACTACGTGAATCACTTGAACAAGTATTTCCCGATGGCTTTAGCCAGATCGGTGGCGAAGAGCTGTCTGCTCGCTTAGCAACGGAAGCTTCTATTTTTGCACTTCGAGTTGACGTGGCTGAAGAACTTGATCGCTTAAATTCACACGTTCAAGAACTGCACCACTTACTATCTGTTGGTGCTAAAAATCAAAGTTTAGGCAAACGTCTAGATTTTCTATTCCAAGAGATGAACCGTGAAGCCAACACATTAGGTTCAAAATCAGGCCACCTCAACATGACCCGCACTGCAATTGACTTGAAACTACTTATCGAACGAATGCGAGAGCAAGCTCAGAACATCGAATAGATTTTTTACCCGTCCAAGAATATCTTAAAAGCCTTGCTATTTCATTTTAAATACAGGGCTTTTTTATTCTTCTCGTCCAAATCGGTTTGCAGATGTCCGTTACCAACCACCTGAATGGTATTCGTGGTGCTCACTCCTTGACTAACGCTAAAACTCACGTTCTGCATGATAGAGCGCCGCGTTTTTACTGGTACTGCTAGCACCGTAGAGTTGTAAACCAAAACCATCTACACCGCAAAGTGCAACAAAGGTGCGGCCAGTGCATACGCCAACAATTAATAGCGGGTTATAGTAAGTGGTGTGTTACAACAATTGAAGTGTGAGGCAAAGAATGAAAGTGAAACTACAATTTTTTTATCCATTGAAAAATGAGAATATAGTTTCACTCACTCATTAAACGTTAAACGTTAAACGCCGATTGTTTCATGGCTAGCTCGGCTCGGCTGATCCCTAGCCGCTTAGCAACGGTTTGCCATTGCTTAACCGCAATTAATACTTCATCGTAAATTTGTGTGGCTTGGGTTTGAGAAAGCCGGAAGAAGTCTTTTACGTCAAAGGCTAATTGGTAGTCTAAAGCGTTGTCTGTATCCGTAATATTCAAATGCAGGCCATGCTTACCAACTATCGGATTTAAATCATAAGCAGGTGATAACTTCCAACCGTTCTTTGTTAATAAAAATCCATGGTTACGCAGGTGATCATCCGTGTTGGACACCGCAATATTAAACACGATACGACGCCATAACTGTGCTAAATCAGCTTCTGTTTGTGCACCAGAGTTGGAAATAAATTCAGCAATTTCTAAGTAGCTGGCACCTTGAGATTGTTCACCATCATAGTATTGGAGCTGTGTCATGGCTGATGAAAAATGCAGCCGTTGATCGCCGTCGCGGTCAAACCGTTTTGTTAAAAAGGTATGGTGCTGATAGGAAAACTGCCTAATCTCACTTGGAAACATGTCAATACCTGCTGCCAACGCCAATTCATAACAGACCATCTCCCACGCACCCACGTCAAAGGTATCATTTAGATTGGGAAACTTGGCAATCCACAAGTGGCCTTGTTCATCTGTCACACAAGCTTTGGGCTTTGCACCACCTAATGATGAGCCTGGAGAAATCAGCATCTTCAACCAGCAATAATACTCGTCACTGTCGATGTTATCGTTTTTTTCAATCTGCATTGCTGCGTGCTCTAGCTCTCGCAGAGAAGCCATTGGCGGCGCAGCAAATTCGGCATTGTCATCCAAGAAAGCATCTGAGCCTGCTTGCTTAAATCGAATACCACCCATCCGGTAAGAGTCATGTACGCCCAGCAGGTAATCCAGATCGTTTAATCGACTTGTTGCTCGGATGCCTTTGCGAGCTTCAATGGCCGCACGTCGTTGCATTAGAATACGTCCCCATCTATCAGGAGATGAATCAAGAAATGCACGGAAGTTTTTATCGGCTTCATCGTTGTAGAGTTCACCCGAGTGAAGCGTCAGGATTGGATCGATTTGCAAGCGATAGGCTGAGGTTAAAAACGCTTTATCGTAGGCAAAACTAAACACGCCACCTCGGCTTGAGTCGCTGTAAGCAAGCTGCCCTATTCGCAAAGGGGCTTTAATTGGCTGCCAGTCGGCATAGACTTCGACGATTTCACGGCTCATCTTGACCCTTCCAGCAATTTTATGTTTTGCAGCTTGATACCCACTTCATCATGAGCGGCCATTTCTGCAAAGTTGCTTTCCATGCCTAGTACGGCCATAACCTTTAAGTAAGTGCCTATGGCGACGCCTGGATCACCTGCGAAGACTTTGTTCACGGTTTTATGATCGAAGCCTGTGCGCTCACAAAGCAACTTCTTTGTAAAACCACGTCGCTTCATGGCTAACAGCAAGTCCTCACCAAAATGATTCAGGATTTTGCGCTGCTTTGGAAACAGTACATTGTGTAAATCACGCTTAGCCATATCACCAACTAAAGGGACTATATTCCCATTATTCACTAATTAATAGGAATATAGTCCAACTATGAAATTCATGCAATTCTAACACGCAAAAGGAGGGATTATATTCCCACTTTACTAAATATAATTGGATTACTATCCTACTTTTAGGTTTGGCTTGGGCGTTATCTAAGGCGATGATTCGCCCCCCTGAACACCACAAGCCACCAAATCACATTTTTATGCGCATTAAAATGTGAAATCTCGCACTTTTCTGCGCATAAAAGTGTGAAATGCAAGTTGATTACTCGTCCATGCGTTTTACTGAACGGGGAAATGTAGCGGTCAGAGGTCTACACAAAGTTACTCTAAGGCTAACAATTTATAGACCTTGATACCTGCCATTCGACACTCGGACGTATCATTCTTTTATACCATGGATTAGTTATTGAGCTTAATTCTATGAAAATGGACACCATTATGTCCTATTGAGGTTATGGGAGTTTTCTGCTGACTCATAACTATCGCATAGAACAAGCGAAAAAATGGATAAGCTATGTTGACAGAAATCGTGCTCGATAAAGCCTTTCAAAACTGCTATCTTTAAATCCTAACAGCAGCATAAAAGCGGCTCTGTTTTTTCATTGCTAACCACTAAGATTTAGTAAAAGACATAGGCAAGTGGGGGGCAGTTTGATGGGCAAACAGGCATTTTTGAGCGGTTTCTTTTCGATAACTTATTGAGTTTGTTAAAGTCTAGGTTGCTACTCAATGAGCAAGCTCAGAACATTGAATAAATTCTGTAAATTAAAACTAACATCTCATACCTCTTTAATTATTTTTTTAAACCATCATGATTCCAAAGAAATACGCCCATATTCTGTTCAGTATCATTTTGTCAGCCATCATGTCTTTCATCATCTCGGGTGTGGCCACCTTTAAAGCGGTTGGGCTAGAACCCCACTTTTTTAGTATATGGATGGGGTCATGGTTGGCATCATGGTTGGTGGCCTTTCCATCAGTCACCTTTATTGCCCCGTTAGCCAAACGAATGGTTATGGTTCTCGTTACAAAGTAATTTATGCATTTTTAAATTTGTATATTTTTGTATTTTTTGCGCGTAAAAGTGCAGATTTAAGCCTTTTTACGCGCAAAAAATGTGGAAAAAAACTAGCCCCTGCCCACAAATGGCATGTTTGTGGCCATAATCGTCATGAACTGAACGTTTGTTTCTAGGGGAAACTCAACCATTTGCACAATGGCTTGCGCAACATGGTTGACGTCCATTCGGGGTTCAACTTTGATGCTTCGATCAGCCTGCATGATGCCAGCAGCCATTGGCTCGGTCATTTCAGTTGCTGCATTGCCAATATCAATTTGCGAGCAGGCAATATTGAATGGTCGGGTTTCGAGTGAGATTGATTTTGTTAAACCCGTAATTGCATGTTTAGTTGAGGTGTAAGCCGCTGAAAAGGGCCGAGGAGCATGGGCTGAAATTGACCCGTTATTAATGATTCGGCCACCCTGTGGGGTTTGTTTCTTCATCAATTTAATAGCGGCTTGCGCACAAAAAAACATGCCGTTCAAATTGACATTCACCACATCAAGCCATGTTTCAATGGGGAGTTCATCAATTGGTACAGGGGGGGCACCGCGACCAGCATTGTTAAAGAGCACATCAATACGGCCAAACGCTTGTTCAATAAAGGTAAACAAAGCCGTCACTTGATCCGATTTAGACACATCAAGCGCCTGAGGGTGTAAGTGCGTAGACAGCGCTTCACCACGTCGTTTTGTTTCTTCAAGCTTGTCAAGATTACGACCGACAAGCACCACATCAAAACCGACCTTAGCCAGTGCTAAAGCTGTTGCTCGCCCTATGCCCGTTCCTGCACCGGTGACCACTGCAACTTTAACGTGCGACATGCTTATTCCCCTAAAATATTAATTTAAATGTTCTGAATTATTTGCTAAAGCATTTCATATGAATTGAACCAAGCAGCTATCTGCTATGCTTTTACCTAGAGCGCTTTATACTTTAATAACTTAATGTATTTCATAAAACCACATGTCAGAGATCATCGGCAATGTATTTTTGGTCGTTGCCCCTAGCGGCGCGGGCAAGTCAAGCTTGGTTAATGCCTTGCTTGAAAGAGATTCTGACCTATCATTGTCAGTATCGTGCACCACTCGTGCGCCCCGAAGCAGCGAGATAGAGGGGCGTGATTACCGTTTTGTAAGTTTGGAAACGTTTAATCAATTGCGTGACCAACAGCAACTACTTGAATGGGCCGAAGTACATGGTAATTTTTATGCCACGCCCAGAGACAGCATCGAGCAAGCTATTCACTTGGGGAAAGATGTTTTACTAGAAATTGATTGGCAAGGTGCCCGCCAAGTGCGTCAACATTTACACACTGTGACGGGTGTTTTTATTATGCCGCCTTCTATTGGTGTGCTTGAGCAACGCCTCAGGTTCCGCGGGCAAGACTCAAACGATGTCATCGAGCGACGCATACACGCCGCGCACAGTGAAATCGAACATGCGAATGAGTTTGAATATGTTATTATTAATCAAGACTTTAGCCTTGCGTTACAACAACTTCAAGCCATTATTTCAGTGGCTAGATTGGCTTTCAAGGCTCAAAAAGCCAGGCATCATGAACTCTTCTCTGGTTATGGCTTGAGTTAATCCACTATTACCTATTTATTGCATCGAGAAAATTATGGCCCGTATTACCGTAGATGACTGCTTAGAGCTGATTCCTAATCGTTTTCAAATGACACTTGCTGCAACCTATCGCGCGCGTGAACTTGCGCAAGGCCATGCCGCTAAAATTGATAGCAAAGATAAGCCCACTGTTACAGCGCTTCGTGAATTCGCACAAGGCCTTACGGGTTTAGAAATGTTACGTAAAGTACCCACTTAAGCGAGGGTTTCATGGGCTTTCCGGGTTTACGCACGGCGTCATCCGGGTTGCTTCAGGCAATCAAGGCAGGTGCACGTTTTGGGCGCAGGAATAAGCAAATTGGTCAGTCCAAAAATGCAAATAGATTCCTCTCTGCAGCACCAATAGAAACCGATGCAACCCCTGCTATTGCCTCCATCTCTCGTTTACAGTCTATTGTTAAAACTTATTTACCTGCAAAAGATATTGCGCGTATTAAAGAGGCTTATCGGTTTAGCGACGAGTCTCACCTAGGTCAATTCAGATCTAGCGGTTCTCCTTACATTACCCACCCTATTGCTGTCGCAGAAATTTGTGCAGGCTGGAAACTTGACGCCGATGCGTTAATGGCCGCCTTGTTGCATGACGTAATGGAAGACCAAGACGTACCGAAAACCACGTTAGCCAAGCAGTTTGGTGGTGATGTAGCAGAGTTAGTTGATGGCCTGTCAAAATTAGATCGATTAGACTTTATCAGTAAGGCCGAACATCAAGCTGAAAGTTTTCGCAAAATGTTGTTGGCCATGGCGCGTGATCTGCGAGTCATACTCATTAAGTTAGCCGATCGGCTTCACAATATGCGTACGTTAGACGCAGTGAGCCCTGAAAAAAGACGGCGCATCGCACGTGAAACCCTTGAAATTTACGCACCGATTGCGAACAGACTTGGTTTAAACGCCCTCTTTCGCGAGTTACAAGACTTGTGCTTTGAAGCTACGTACCCAAATCGTTACGCAGTGCTTCATAAAGCAGTTATGGCAGCAAGGGGTAACCGACGAGAGGTACTGACTCGTATTTACGATAATGTCAACGCGGCATTACCAGCAGCAGGCATTGAGGCGGAAGTAAGTGGTCGAGAAAAAACGCTTTATGGCATTTACTTAAAAATGCTGAAACAGAAAAAAACGTTTTCTGATGTGCTCGATATTTATGGCTTCAGAGTGGTTGTTAATACTATGCCAGAATGCTATTTGAGCATGGGTATTTTGCATCAAATGTATCAACCGGTTCCCGGTAAATTTAAAGACTATATTGCCATACCAAAAGTAAATGGTTACCAATCTCTTCACACTTCGTTGGTCGGTCCTTATGGCACCCCTATAGAATTTCAATTTCGTACACATGACATGCATCATGTTGCCGAAGAAGGGGTTGCGTCTCATTGGCTTTATAAGTCTAAAGACGTTTCACTTAACGAGTTACAAAAGCGAACACACGCTTCTTTACAGTCATTGTTAGACATTCAAAGTCAAACGGGTGACTCGGGTGAATTTATTGAGCACATCAAAATTGATTTATTCCCCGATGCGGTTTATGTGTTGACGCCTCAAGGTCAGATTGTGTCGCTGCCACGCGGCGCAACCCCAGTTGACTTTGCTTATTCGATTCATACAGATGTCGGCAATCAAACCGTTGCCTGCAAAATAAACGGTGAATTCGTCCCTTTACGTACAGAACTATCAAGTGGTGACGCCATTGAGGTTGTGACCTCTGATACGTCGCGCCCCAGCGCCAATTGGTTAAATTTTGTACGCACTGGGCGTGCGCGGTCAGAAATTCGGCATTACCTTCGTACCTTACGGTATGGAGAATCAGTATCGTTTGGTCAACGTTTACTGAACCAAGCATTGCGTGAACTATCGTTGCCCTTTCCGTCAGATGATGACCCCGTTTGGGAAAAGTTGGCCAAAGAAAGTGGTGGTCATTCACGTGAAGAAATTTTGGCTGATGTAGGCCTTGGTAAACGGTTAGCTGCTGTCGTCGCTCGGCGTTTTGCAAACGATCACCCCTTAGTGGCTACCACTGCAGCTGATTTCGATTTATTAGCCTCGGCACGAAATGTCACCATCACCATTCAAGGCAACGAAGGTCAAGCGGTGGTTTTGTCGCCTTGCTGTGGTCCACTTCCCGGAGACAACATCATTGCTGGCATAAGAGTGGGCACCGGTCTTGTGGTTCACACCAGCGACTGCTCTATTGCACAGAAAGCGCGGGGGCGTGAACCCGAGCGTTGGGTCAATATCGCTTGGGACACTCAAACGGCACGTCATTTCTTGGCACGCATTGATGTTGACGCCATTAATGAGCGTGGTGTGTTGGCGCGTATTGCCAGTGAAATTGCCCAAGCCGATTCAAATATAACGAACGTTTCGATGCACGAAGAAGAAAATCAATCAGTCATTTTGCATCTTACCGTTCAAGTCAGCAATAGAAAACACCTCGCGCAGGTATTCAGAGCGGTCAGACATGTGCCTCAAGTGCAACGTATTTCTCGTGTCAAGGGTATTCAAAAGTCGGGTGTTGACTTAAACAGCTAGATACCTCGAATGCGGTTCAGTATATGTTCGCAAGCCAAGCCAATTTCAATGAGATGTTTATCTTGTCCTGCTCGGGCAGAGAGCATAAACCCAACGGGTGCTTGGCCAGGTACATGGCAAGGCAATGACAAAGAGCAGGCATCGAAATAGTTCATCACTGCGGTATTACGTAGAACCAATGCATTGGTTTTGCCATAAAGCTCATCATTTTCAATCAACGGTGCAAGCAAAGGGGGAATCATGGCGACAGTCGGGTAAATGATGGCGTCAAATGCGTGCGTTCTCGCATTTAAGCGGCTGATCCAGTCTTGTCGACGTTTCAATGCATCGATATATGCACTAGCAAGCACCGCTTCGCCCCCACGAAGTCTGAGCAACACTCTGGGGTCGTATTGTTGCGCTTGATGACGGACATAATCTTGATGCAAAGCCCAAGCTTGCGTTGCAACCAAACCACTTTTGGCATGAATAGATTGCCATTCGCTGAGTTCAGGTACGTCTATTTCTTCAATTTTGGCACCAGCTTGCTGCAACGCTTCGCATGCTTGTATAAAAGCTTGCATAACAATAGGTTCAACTTGGTCAAAAACGACTTGCCGAGGTTTGGCTAACACCAATGAAGATACAGATCGGTTCCGAATGTTAGGCACGAGTTCGCCACTCATAATAGCGTCTAGCCATGCACAACATGTTACGCGATGACCAATAGGGCCAATTGAATCTAGTGATGACGATAACGTTACGAGACCTTGATTAGGTATGCGAGCTGCCGTTGGCTTATAACCTGTTAAACCACAAAAGGCGGCCGGTATACGTACTGACCCACCGGTATCGGTACCAATTGCAGCAGCAGCCATACCATCGCTTACTGATACAGCAGCCCCGCTTGAAGACCCACCTGGTATACGACCAGCAGAACGTTCAAAGGGGCCCAAGGGTGTTCCGTAGTGTGGGTTAATACCTAAGCCAGAAAAAGCAAATTCTGTCATATTGGTACTACCCAATACAATGGTTCCGGCCGCTCGTAATCGATTGACGATAACCGCATCATGCTTGGCAGGTGCAGCATCAGCCAACACAACAGAGCCAGCACGAGTTGTGTAACCCGAAACATCAAATAAATCTTTAACGGAAATGACTAACCCTTCTAACGGTGAACGTTTAAGACCAGCACTGCGAAGTAAATCACTGGCGCGTGCAGCATTTAATGCTTGCGATTCAAATACTTGGGTGTACACCCTAGAACCCTGACCTGAAGTGTCGTGAACATGCGCTAAAGCATCTTCAACTAAAGAGACTGAGGTGACGACCCCTTCGTCTAGAGATTGCGATAAAGTGGCAAGCGGATGAAAATTTAGAGCTGTTGTCATCGAAATTCCTTTGCTGTGGGCATTTAAGTTTGGTGACAGGTATCATTTCACACTTATGACCCTTTTAATCAAATAATTCTTGGAGTATGGGTTTGAAAACCTCCCTTTCTGGCACCAGCGTTCAGACTCAAGCTTTAATTACCAGTGCAATGGGCGGCATACTACTTCTTTACCTATCTCAATGGGTGCTCTCGGGTCTAGATGCCAGTGGCAAATGGTTGTTGTCACTGGGCACCCCACTTGTCTTATTAGCTTGGTTTCGATACTTTATACACTTTGTTTTAATTACTGTACTGATCTATCCTAAGTATCAATTCAAATACTTTCGAAGTCATTCAATTAAGTTTCAATTGGTGCGTGCCATCTTTATGCTGATGGCCACTCTTTTGCTGTTCACCACGCTTTCATACCTGCCGCAAGCTCAAGCCACCGCCATTATTTTTCTTGCGCCTCTTATGATGCTGGCTGCTTCACCATGGCTGCTGGGTGAAGCACCTAGGGCATCACGATGGGTGGCCGCTATGATTGGTTTTTGTGGTGTTTTAATTGTGATTCGACCTGGTTCAGGGTTACACCTAACTGGGGTGATGTTTGGCCTCTTGGCAGCGATTGCATTTTCGGTTCAAAATATGATGACGCGTCGGGTCGCGCGAGACCACCCGTTCACTACTCTTATCTGGAGTGGTTTAGCCGGCACACTGGTGCTTTCAGCAATAATGCCTTTCATGTGGTCTCAAGTGCTCGAATTTATGTCGTCTTTGGCTGCATTTGATTGGTTGATATTGATTTCTACAGGTCTAACCGGTGCATTTGGACACTTAATACAAATACAAGCGTATCGTTTAGCGCCCGCATCAGTCTTGGCGCCATTCATTTATATGCAAATGACAGCTGCCGCCACGATAGGCTGGCTTATTTGGGGCGATTTACCTGATGCAACCACGTGGTTGGGCATTGGTATTATTTTCGCTAGTGGTGTGGGTGTAGGCTGGTTTGAGTGGCGCAATCAGGCAACTAAAAGTTCGCCTGCTTGAATGTGTATGGTGCGGTCACAACGCTGAGCCAATTGCGTATCATGCGTCACTAAGACTAATGTTGTACCAAAAGATTTGTGCAAATTAAACATTAAGTCAATAATTTTGGCACCTGTTACAACATCTAAGCTACCCGTAGGTTCATCAGCGAACAACAGGTCTGGTTTAACAATGAATGCACGCGCGATAGAAACGCGTTGTTGCTCGCCCCCAGAAAGCGTTGCTGGGTAATGATTCAGTCGATGTGAGAGCCCAACAGACTCGAGTGAGGCAACAGCAGCTTGCCTAGCAGGCAGGCCCGCAAGCTCTAAGGGCAACATGACGTTTTCAAGGGCGGTTAAATGAGGCAACAAGTGAAAAGACTGAAAAATAAACCCCACGTGTTTAGCCCGAAAATGCGCTCTCCCATCTTCATTCAAATTAAAAATCGATTGACCGAGCAACGCGACCGAACCAGAGGTTGGCACGTCTAGACCAGCTAATAGCCCCAATAAAGTTGATTTACCCGAACCAGAAGCCCCCACAATCGCAATCGACTCGCCAGCACTTACTTTAAAACTTAAGTCATTTAAAATAATGAGCTCACCCCCTGCATCAGAAACTTTTTTTGATAAAGACTCAACCTTGATGGCATCGTTAGTTTGAGAAACATTTGGTGTATTCATATTGAGTAACTTTTGAATGTTTATATTAAGGAATATGTAAATTTAAGCATGTGTATATTGAAGCGTGTGTATATTGAGATTGGTTCATAAGCATGACTGACTTAATGCTTCATTGCTGTAAAAGTTTATGTGTAGAGTTCAATGGCCAATAAGGGCTTAGGCGTAACAGCCATATTTTTAAGTTACCTTAATGTTTTTAAATAACAATCTATTTTGACATGACATGAATATATTTTTACTAAAACCCCGCCATTTTGTTCGTCTTGCACTGTTGCTAATTTGTCTGATTTTTATTCATACAAGCCCCTTGCATGCTGAAACTAAACAACCCTCTTCAGGGCAAAAAGAACAGCAAAGTAATAAAATTTTAATTGTGGGTGACAGCTTATCGTCTGAGTACGGTATTGAACGCAATACCGGTTGGGTACAGCGATTACGTACTCGACTCGCTATAGAAAAATATGATGCAACGGTGATTAACGCCAGTATTAGTGGTGACACCACCAGCGGCGGGTTAACACGCCTACCTAACTTACTTAAAACGATTCAACCGACAGTCGTTCTAATCGAGTTAGGGGGCAATGATGCACTACGAGGGTTATCTTTAAAAGTCAGCGAGTTAAATCTGCTTAAGATGATTAAAATGACTCAGGCATCTGGTGCTAAGGTTGTTATTGCAGGCATGCAAATTCCACCAAATTATGGCGAACAATACACAAATCAATTTAAAAGATTGTACGAAACCATTACCGAGCAAACAAATTCGTTATTAATACCCTTTTTTTTGGCTGGTCTAGAAACAAGATCTGATTTATTTATCAGCGACAATATTCACCCTAATGAGGCCGCACAAGACATCATATTAAATAATGTGTGGCCCGTTTTGGTTCAAGCGCTTACTCGCCCTTAATTAAAACCGCCGCTTCAGGTTTAATCGTTACACCATATTGTTCACGTAGCACCATTAGGGCCGCACGCTCTTGCGCATTACCCCAGGCTTTCGAGAGTTGCTGTCGAAACTGCTTAATTTGTGCCGCATCGGCTTGTGCACCTGCAGAAACACTTTCTATTTCAATAATACGATAGCCTTCTGTCGAATTAACCCCAACAAAAACAGGTGGCGTATTGACGTTAGCTGACATCACTGCGGCCAATTCATTCGCAGACAAGTTAAGTGGCTTTTGACGTGAAACGGTTTGTTCAGGGCCAAAACCTTCAGGCGGTTCCTTGGAAGATTGCAAGGCAAGCAAAACGCTTTCACCCTGAGTGCGGGCTAAGTTGACAGCGGTTTCTTGCTTGATTATTTCACGCACTTTATCTGAGACTTGAGCCAATGGTGGTACGGCCGCGGCCTGAACAGAGGTGACGTGAATCGCCATCATGGTATCGGATGATATCTCGATCAGACCAGAGTTCATGCGCTCAACCAGAACATCATTTGAAAAAGCAATTTGACGAACCTTTAGTTGATCAAGAAGTTCGCGCTGCTTGGCATCGATGACAGGCGTACCAGGAGGCAACAAATCAGCTTGTAAAACCCCTTCTCTAGATAAACCAGTGGCTTGGCGTAAGGTTAAACCCAGTGACTTTGTAATAGGGGCCAAGCTGTCGCGTTGATCATAAACGGCACTACTAAGCTTTGTTGCCAAAGTTGCAAACCGTTCTGAAGCGATTTGACGACGAACTTCGCTTTCAATATCACCCTGAACCTGCTCAAGTGGTTTGGTGGTTGCGGGTTGAATATCTGTGACGTAAATTACATGGTCGCCGAATGGGCTTTCAATTACACCACCAATATCACCCTTATTGAGCTTAAAAACAGCCTCTTCAACTTCTGGAATCAACGTAGATTTTGATATCCAGCCCAAGTCACCCCCTTGTTGAGCAGAGCCTGGGTCTTGTGAATAATCACGTGCCAACTGCGCAAATTTACTGGGATCTGCTTTAGCTTGAGCTAATAGATCGGTGGCCTTGCTCATAGCGGCCTGACGCTTCTCATCATCAGCATCTGAAGGAACTTCAATTAAAATATGGCTTACTCGACGACGCTCGAGTTGAGCGTATCGTGCTTGGTTTTGATCGTAGTAACTTTTAATATCAGCTGCCGAAACACTGACATCTTTTGTTGCTGCGTCTTCATCTAAAACGACGTAATCGAGTGTTACATATTCAGGCACTTTAAGTGACTGGGCATTTTGGTCGTACCAGGTTTTTATTTGTTCGTCTGAAATTTGTACCGAACTTAAATATTCGTCAGCTTTAAAATCACGAGTTGCCAATGTGCGTGTTTGCGAGACTAAAGCTAGTAATTTTGTTGTGATATCTAACGGGGCTGAAGCTGTCACACCAATTGGGCCCAGTACTTGGCTCAGCACCAAATCACGGCGCAAACCCAACTCAAAATCATTGGGGGTCATGCCTTGCGAAGCTAAAACTTGACGATACCGCTCAGGCGAAAACTGGCCGTTCACCTGGACCGAAGGAATGGCCGCAATGGTATTACGTAAGGCATCGTCTGAAACACTGTAATGACCTCTAGACGCAGCAACAGCCAAAATGCGCTGGTCAATTAATGTGTTGAGCAAGTCTTGCCTGAAGGCCGGTGTGTCAACCGCAGCAGGGTCAAATTGGGCACCCAACATTTGACGATACTGTTCGAGTTGGTCGCGACGCGCGATATTATACTCACCCAAAGTAATGGGTTTACCGTCTACTTCGGCAATATCAGGTTCGCTCGACATGAAACTCGAGTAACCCTCAACACCGAAAAACATAAACGAAGGTATGATCAACATGAGCAGTACAAACTGCATCCAGCGTTTGTGGGAGCGAATAAATTCAAACATATGCGTAGTTTTAACCCATAGATAAACCCGCAAAGTGTACCATTTGTGCAGTGAAGTAGAGATGACTACCTCACCTATACCTTTTAAATAAAAAACTCGGAGTATTTGCTTGTTTAGTTACCGTCACGGATTTCATGCTGGCAACCATGCCGATGTACTCAAACATATTGTTTTGAGCCAAGTTATTGAATACTTTAACGATAAACTAGGCCCTTATTGGTATGTTGACACGCACGCTGGCGCTGGGGTTTATGATTTGACCGGCAATTGGGCCAATACCCGTCAAGAATATTTAGGGGGTATTTCACTTGTTATGGCACAAAAAAAGGCGCCCGAGGCAATGGAAAGGTATCTTGAAGTCATAAAAGACCTTAACCCAGACGATTCACTATCGTTTTATCCAGGCTCACCTTGGGTAGCACTAAGCTTAATTAGACCCATTGACCGCATTAAATTATTTGAAATGTTGCCTGTAGAGGCTGACATCTTAAAACGTAACTTGTCGAAAGCCGGTTCGCTTCGACCCCGTCAATTACATGTTTCAATTGAAGACGGCTTCTTAGCGCTCAAAGCACTTATGCCCCCTACGTCGCGACGTGCCATTACGCTTATTGATCCCTCTTATGAGAATAAACAAGACTATCGCTATGTTCTCAATACGGTTAAAGACGCCGTGGCTCGATTTCCTACGGGTTGTTTTATGGTCTGGTACCCAATCGTGCAACGTTTAGATGCACAACAATTACCTCGGCACTTGGCTAAAGTATGCCCCAATAATTGGCTAGATTTAAGTTTGGTGATTTCAAAGCCACCAAAAGAAGGTTTAGGCTTATACGGTAGTGGTATGGTGGTCATTAACCCACCTTATACGTTGAGGGCAGCGATGCAAAAGGTGTTGCCTTGGTTGCGCGATACCCTAGCAATTGATGATTCAGCGACTTACAGTATTAATGGGCAATCAAAATGATTCATCAGCTCTGAGGTAGCGCCAACAACCAGGCTCAAGATCGGCTAAAACAATACTGCCAATTCGCACACGCTTGAGACCCACAACCCTCAAACCAACCATCTCGCACATGCGGCGTATTTGACGTTTACGCCCTTCTTTTAAGATAAATTTAAGTTGGTTGTGGTTCTGCCAAGCAACTTGAGCAGGCTTTAACGCTCGACCATCCAAAGAAAGGCCGTGATTGAGTCGCTTTAAATCGTGGTCACTAAGCTGGCCATCTACACGAACCAAGTATTCTTTTTCAACAACCGATTGATCGCCAATTAAGGTACGTGCAATACGCCCGTCTTGCGTTAAAACAAGTAAACCTGTTGAATCAATATCAAGCCGCCCTGCAACGGCTATACCATTTAAATGGTTGCGGGCAAATCTAAGGCCCGATTTATCAGATACAGATTGGGTTTGACGGCTGATTAAACTGACTGCGGGTTGATAGCCGTCTTCAGCTTGACTTGACACAATGCCCATGGGTTTATGAATAAGTATAGTGACCCGGGTTGACTGCTCTTGTTGACCAGATTGCAATAAGGTAATGTCTTGCGTTGGCAAAGCTTTTTCACCGACTATGGCTGTTTGCCCATCAACCAAGACCCAACCCCGCTCAAGATAGACGTCTGCCTCGCGGCGCGAGCACATACCACGCTGCGCCATTAATTTTGATATACGTTCTTTTTCCATAAGTTTAAGATCATACACAACCTAAAATGTATTTTGTTTAAACTGTAACCCTGTTGTAAACCTATAAAAAATTTAATAACCTTGGGTTTTTAAATGATCGATGATTTAAACCGTACTTCTCACCATAATGGGCGCGTCCTGACGACTGCCCAAACGTTGGGTGGGGCTAGCCCTGCAATCGTGATGTCGCTGGCGGGCTTAGTTGGTCAGCAGCTATCAACTAACCCGGCTTTCGCCACTTTGCCCATCAGCATGTTCAACTTGGGTATGGCTATTGGTACGTTACCAGCGGCCTACTTAATGAAACGCTACGGTCGTCGCGCAGGCTACACCGTCGGAGCCATACTGGGTACAGTGGGTGGCTTGGTGGCAGCTGGTGGCATTTATAAAGAAATATTTTATTTATTTTGCTTAGGCACCCTAATTGCTGGGTTTTATGCATCTTATGTACAAAGTTATCGATTTGCAGTAACCGATGGCGCACCTGAAGCCCTCAAGCCTAGGCTTATTTCATGGGTCATGCTGGGCGGTTTAGCTGGTGCTATTATTGGCCCGCAAACCGTTATTTGGACCCGTGACGTGTTTGTCACAGCCCCTTTCGCAGGAACCTTTGTTGCGCAATCTGTTCTGGCTTTTTTAGTACTACCGGTCATTTGGTTTTTAAGAAAACCTCCCGAACCCAACATCACCAGTACGGCATCACAAACGATACAGACCAATCAAACAGCACAAACTCATCAATCGGCTGAATCAGAGCAACCTCTGCCACCCCGATCTCTTCAAGAGATTGCCAAACAACCCAAGTTTATTGTTGCGGTCACTTCTGGCGTGATGTCTTATGGCTTGATGAGTTTTGTGATGACCGCCGCCCCAATCGCCATGGTGGGTTGTGGTCACACGGTGAACGAAGCCGTGATGGGTATGCAGTGGCATGTATTGGCTATGTTTGCCCCAAGCTTTGTCACCGGCCATTTGATTCAACGATTTGGTGCATCTGCTGTGACGTGCATGGGT
>ERZ888423.1953-NODE-1953-length-16528-cov-7.232137_pt1 | contig 16528 bp, 12 predicted proteins | sample MGYA00520523_ERZ888423 | MGnify/ENA primary metagenome ERZ888423 (study PRJEB32303, sample SAMEA104408611) | aquatic metagenome | biome: Brackish water; feature: Pelagic; material: water | place: Baltic Sea | collected 2014-06-08T10:24:00 | depth 30,27 m ...
GCGCCCGGGCCTGAGCGGCCAGTCGGTCACGGGTCGCTACCGGCACCCTGATCGTCGTCGTAGGTGTAGACATAGTTTATAGCCTACGGCGTAGCTACATCTAGCGCTACGGCGTTGAAGGTACAGATGTTGAGCAGACCACGTCCATCAGACGTTGATCTTCAGGTGATGATGGATGTTGTTGCGCCTGAGAGCTGTTCGATGGCTACTGCTGTCGTCCGAACGGCAGATAACTCGTGTAGGTAGACCTCCAGATCGGTGTACCCCAGCGTCGAGAGTTCGGTGGCGTTGCGATTTGCGCTGTTGGGATTCAAGTCCTTGAGGATCAAGCCGACAGCATCGGGCAAGATACCTGGCGATGTCATCCTCGCTGCGCGATGTGCTCGCCACCCTGCAACTCCAACGGGTCGATCCGGCGCTCTTTGTCGGCCGGCAACTCCCCGCGCCGGCAAACCACATTCTGGGCGGACACATCTCCGCTCAGGCCTTGATGGCAGCAAGCCACACAACGCCGGGCCGAGTGCCACACAGCGTGCACACCTACTTCCTCCGCCCCGGCGATTCCCGGCTGCCGGTCGAGTTCGAGGTAGCCGATCTCCAAGAAGGCCGCACGTTTTCGGCGCGACGGGTCACCGCCCGTCAGGACGGCCAGATCCTGCTCGACGCGATGTCGTCCTTCAAGATCGCCGATGCCGAGTCCGATCAAGTCGGGTACCAGCCGCCTTTTCCGAAAGTACCCATACCAGAGTCATTACCCCGGGTTGCACCACATTTCGCGGAGTCCGAAGAGATCACCCCGGGACAATGGGCGAGTCTGCGGTGGTTTCAACGACGGGTCGTCGACTCTGAGCAGTCACCGCCCGCGCGGTCGCGGATCTGGTGGCGACCGGACGGCGACGTTCCCGACGACCCGATACTGACGGCGACACTGGTGGCCTACCTGTCGGCGGTGACGTTGACCGAGCCGGCGTACGCGGCGCGCGGAAGTGTCGGGCCCTCCGGGATTCTCTCGGAAGTAGGCATGTGCGGCGTGTCGGGCTAGTGCGCGCCCGCATCGCGTCTAACGTCACGTGTGTGCTGCAAGCCGCCTCGCCAGCAAAGAGTTGGAGGGTGCTCACGACGGCCCATCTCGAGAGTTGGCCAGCCGGCTATTCGGATGTGCTCGACGGATGTGAGGCGGTCACCGGCAGTAATTTCGCATCGGTCCCTGTTAGGGGTACGCCGATTTTGCTGTCGAGTAACGGCGAGCTCGACGAATTGTTGGTTCTCTACTTCAACACGTGTCCAGTCTTCACCTCGCTCGACACGTCTTCCCGCTACGCGTATGCGCTGGAGATCGCCCAGTGGTGTGGATTTCTTGGACGTCAGGACCCGCCAGCGATCTGGCTCGAAGCGACGGAAGATGACTTCATTGACTACAAGATGTGCCGTACCGACCGAATACGTTTTCCTGACGCGGTATCGGGTGCGACATGGAACAAGGCGGTATACGCCCTTAGAGGTTTGTACGACTGGGCGATCCGTCGTTCGGTACCAATTGCGCCGAATGGCCCCGTCATTCAGAGCAGTCCGGTGCCCGGGGGAAGCGGTATTCTCCGAGTCGCCGGATCTCGGGCGAACGCAGCTTTTGTGCGCACGGATAGAGATCGTTGGATCGTCCCGGGGACCTATAGGCTATGGCGGGACGTAGGTTTACGCGGACACACCGTGGAACGAATTGAAGAGCGACACTGGCGAGCTGGTGGCGAGGATCCATCATTTCGCGTCCGGAATTCCATGCGTAACAGCGCGTTTGCTGACTTTCTCTATTCAACCGGGTTGCGTGTGAGAGAGGCGGGGGCGTTACTGTTACCGGAACTTCCACCCGAGGCCTCCATTGAGGCGAAGCTACCGGCGGCCATCGCAAAGTACTCAAAGGCGCGAATGTGGTATGGGGCGCCAACAGCTATGAGAACCGTGCGCACGTATATGAAGGTGGCGCGAGCTGCTGCGGTCCGGCGTGCGATCCGTGAGGGTCGGTATGACGCGATTGATGACATCATCTGGATTACTGAGGTCCGGCGAGCAAAGAGGGGAGCTCTTGAGGCAGTCCGAGATGACGGTGTTATCCAAGTATTGAACGACACAAAGCCTGATGTTCGGCGACGTCTCTTCTGGATGCGGGGCGGTCGGCCGGAGCCGATGGCGCTCTGGCTGGGCGAAAGTGGGATGCCGTTCAATCATGAGTCTTGGAATGATGCATTTGACGCAGCGAATGATCGGTTATGGGCGGAAATCGAAGCCACGGGTGGATTGCCTGACGATGAACTGACGGTCACGCCGCACTCGCTCCGCTTCAGTTTCGCATTGGCATTGGTAGTCCAGCTACATCAGCGCCTGGACATGGCACACGGTTGGGATGAGACCGTGCCCTACGGCGACGGAACACGCTACGAAGAAGCCTTCCGCATCGTCAAGGACGTGTTGGGTCACCGGTCCGTGGAGTTCACCAAGAGCGTCTATTTGCCTCGTGTGCAGCGGCTGCGCTTCGATCGATTGTTCGGAACCCCCGGTGTCGAGTCGACAAGTACGAGTGAGTTAATAGCGGTCTTAGCAAGAGATCTCGTTGAAGTTCGAGACTTAACCGGGGCCCCGGGATGACCCGAAGGATCCGCCGTGAAGATGCCGAGGTCGTAGTCGCTTCTCTGCCAGGATCCTATTTGCCCACCGTCATCGACCTACGCAAATGGCCGTGCGATTCACGTCTTAAAGTTCAACTCGCCGACGCGATAGAGCTCCTCACAGGAGTAAATGGAAACTGGAAGAGCGCTCAATCGGCAGAAAGGAACGCCTACAGAACGAGATTTTTCGCCAATTGGTGCGGACGAAATAATGTTAAGGAATTAACCCAGTTAACGCCGGATCTCTGGAACAGCTATCTGCTACACGAGGCACGGAACGGGCGTAAGAAGGCCACCCAGAACAGGCAGTTGGTCGCGGTCCGCCAGATACTTTGGTGCTATCCCGAACACCTTAACGCGAGCTTGCCCAAATTCCTTCGACGCCGACTACCCAAGAAGGACCACGAGGCGAGCCAGCCCTATCCTGATCCTGTTTTCAAGGCAATACAAAAAGCCGCTACGGTAGTCGTGAACGCCGAGTTCAATCGAATCCGGCCGAATATTGCACTACTGCGGCGCCGTGGACAACCCAGCCTATCCAACGACCAACGCGCCCGCGTTGAGGCGCTACACGAAATCGCCACTACGGGTGGGCCCCAGTCAGCTGAAAGCCTCGGCGCACTCGGCATAAAAATGGCTTCTAACAGGTCGTCCGGAGTCAGCGAAGCCCGCCCGCTGCTATTTATGACCACCCAAGGCGCCTATGCCGTGGCCGTGCTAATTGCATGCTTGGAAGGTGCTAATTTCACGCCGATTAACGAACGAAAGGTCCCCTCTGCGGCCCCGGGGATAGGCGTAGGCGACGCTATCTGGACGGTTGAGGATGAGAAGAGGCGGCGCCACGAACATCCGTACGATGCGCATGCGATTCCCAAGAACGCGCGCCGCGCCATGGCGAAGATCATTGAGATGACACAACCCGCGCGCGATTACCTCGCCGCGAACAGTTTGGCTGGCGCTGACCGTCTCATTGTCTACTGGCCAGCTGCGAGCGGTCTCGAATCAGCACCAACTGTCGGACTCGGGAAAAGCTATCCCTTAGGAGTGGGGCGGTTCCCGTGGTGGAAACGCGGAGACGAGCCGATCTCCTTTATCCGGATACGCAAGACAGTACGAGTAACGATCGATCGAACGCCCCAGGGACATTCGCGTGCTACGTGGTCCACAAACTACATCGAGTCTTCGGAATCCGAACGTGAGCGGCTGCGGGAACAAGCTGTGGTGACCGGTCTGTGGGCCGTCGTCGACAATGCTAAGCGGCATCTGAAGATGCGCTTCGAACAGTCTGCTTTGACAGACATCGAGCAGGATACGGCTGTCGGCGGCTGCGTCGATTGGAAGCACCATCCGTTGACCGGCAAGCCTTGCGGTGATGACTTTCTTCTATGTCTACAGTGCACCAACGCATTTGCTACACCACGACACCTTCCCCGACTTATCGAACTACGCCATCAATTGGAGGCGATCGCATCCACTGACGGCCCCGACTGGACAGACTTTCGCGCGATGGCCTACGGGTGCTTGGTGGCGCTCATAGACGATCGAACTCTTATCAGCTCGGATCATTACGAGGCGGCTGAGCGGTCCATCACTGACGTAGACCGAAGCGAAATTCAGCTTCTCTTGAACGGAAAGTACACATGACCCGTTCAATAGTGACCGATCCCGCCGAACCCACGGATGGCCACGAAGACGCACCTGTCGATTGGGACGCCGTCGAAGCCGGATCCGTTGTCGTGCAGGCCCTACGCCTGAAGCGGCATGATCGTCCGAACAGTCGGTTCGATGATCTCTCTTGGTCGCTGCTCCCGATGGATGTGCCTCCTGGCGCGACCCATAACTTGCATTGGGTGCCCGGGCCGAAGGCGCAGGATTTTTCCTTTCCATCTCATCTGATCCCAGCGTTCAAGCGGATCGCATGGCTCATGATCAACAGGCCAGCGCCTGATGCTTACCTGGCGGGGACGAGTGGCAGCAGATGGCCTTCCGCCGGTTCTATCTACGATCGCTTCAGGGCACTTCGGCGCTTCGGGGCTTTTCTTGGAGAGCAAGGAATCACCCAACTCAGCGAGGTGAGTGATGACTTGCTCGACACGTATGCTTCCGCGCTGCTCGCCGACTCCTCTAGGCCTTCGTCCGCCGGGAAAGCGCAAGACCTCAGTTCTGTAGGAGGTATAGCTTTCCTGGCTGAATACCTGCCTGAGGCAGATCGCATGATCCATCCTTCTTGGTCCGGCAAGAGTGATGAAGGGCGGCGGCGGGGAACGGATAACAGCAAGGAGATCATTCACCCCGATACTTTCGCGCCGCTGCTTTGGTGGGCTCAGCAGATAATTCCCTGTGTTGGTGACATCGCTCAAGCCGTTTGTTGGCGAAATTCAGCAATGAGTCGGCCGCGGGTAAAGGAAGGAACCGCCGCTGGATTCAAGGTGGTCGCAAGCATTGTTGAGGCTAGAAACGGTAAATTGCCTCAGTCAAACCACGCTGGATATGTTGCCGCACAATATCTTATCGCGCTACACGGCGGCGGGGCGTATCCAAGTGATTTCACCAACTGGCGCAAGACAAAGAGGGGAACCTTCACAGTCGACCCTGGACTTCCCCAACCGGTTCCGGTCGCGGTCAATTCATCCATCGAAGGTCGCCCGTGGCTACCGCACGTCGATTTCAGAGAGATCGACCGACTGCAACGTGTCTTGCAGGCAGCCGCAGCAGTGCTTATCTGCGCGTGCACCGGAATGCGCGGCGAGGAGTGTCTACGGCTACCTCGAGGTGCATTGCGGATTGTGCCTCGCCCAGATGGCGCACATTCCTACCGAATCGATGGCCGGATATTCAAAGCTGTTCGCGATAAGAACGACGAGCAGGACCGCGATGGCAAGAAGTGGATCTGGGCGACGATCAAACCAGGTGCGGACGCTGTAGAAGCCCTGGAGATGCTAGCGGACGCCGCTGGCTCAAACGAACTATTCTTCCTCCCTGATGACCACGAAAGCGCAGGATTGACAACTGGTGGGATGGCTCGATGGATCAAAGAGTTAATCGACTATGCAAATGAACTGTTAACCCGCTTGAAAGTCAACCCGGTGCATCACATCGCCTCTGACCCGGCGGGAAACGTGACCCTCGACCGATTCCGCCGAAGCATTGCCTGGCATATCGTCAATCAGCCTGAGGGGCTACTCGCGGCCGGCGTCCAATTCGGCCACATGCAGTCCACTACTACCGAAGGCTATGCGTCAACGATGACATCCGGCATCGCCGCAACGATGGATCAGGAACGGAGGAAGGCCCTCTACTCCACTCTGCAGGACAACGCGAACGCCGCGAAGACCGGTATGAACGTGTCGGGGCCAGCCGCGACGAGGCTGGGTGGGGCTCTAAACCGTTTCGCGGCGAAGGAGTTTCCGGGAACTTTCGCTGAACTGTCCGCGAAGGACGAACGGCGCCTGCGTAGCGACCCTGATCTCGCTGTACGGGAGAACCCCGGCCATGGCTGCCTATGCCTGGCCAATCCGTTGAAGCCAGAAACGATGGCGTGTTCCAGAGGGAACGACGGCGAACCAAATCGGAATGACTGCAGGACGTACTGCGGGAACCGTGCATATACGGACGCCACGATCGAGCGGGACCGATTGGAAGCCAATCAGCTTCGCGAACGAATTTCCCAGGTAAATCCAATCCTCGGGGCTCGAATAGCTAAGCGCATCAGTCACTTAGAGGAGCACATCGCTGATCACGAACGTGATGGTCAATCACTGAAAGCGATCATGGATGCGGATTCTCGCGTGCCTGTTGATGAGACGACTGTAGACGGATCTAAGACGAGAAGCTCTGATGACGAAACAAAGTGATAGCGGGGGAGTGCCCGACGCCATACGGTCGCCTCACATGCCTATCGAAGATAGAGACTGGCCACCGACCGACGATGAGATCAACGCTGAACGCAATCCGACACGAAAGGCCGTACTCGTAGCGATGCGGAGTCTGCTCACTGGGGAGCCGGCTCCAAAGCCGATCAATCGAGGCAAGCGCAGCGTTGTTGCACTCGCGAATCAGGCGGGCGTTGGCCGGACCCGTCTGGTTCGCGGTGCCTTAAGCGATCTCGGTGACTGGATGGACAGGGCCGTCGCGAAGCAGGACGCGGTAGTCACCCCGCAAGAACACGAGTGGAACAAAAAGCTCAATGCGATGCACGAGCGTGCTCTCGACGCCGAGCGTCGGTACAAAGATGCCCGAGAAAAGCGAAATGAGCTCGAGCAAGTGGTTCAGGCTTTGGCGGAGCAACTTCAAGCGAGCATCAGAAACAGGGCGAGGCTTCAGGGAAAGCTCGAACGCCTGGAAATGCGGTCCATGCGGGTTCCTAGCGCGAAAGCTCGACGGAGCTAGGGGAGAAGCGCATGAACCGACGGATGATCGCTTGCCGGCCCGTTTAAGCGCCGTTGGTGCCGTTACCTTGCCGTTGACTCAAACAAGCGCGGACTATCGGACGCGGAGCGACGGGCCAGGTTTCCGGCGAAAGGCGGTTCCGTACATGGCTTCGGCGTGTTGCAATCAGGTGCGATTCCGTGAACTCTTCCCGTGCAGATGCGCCCGACCTCAGCCCGCATCCCAGTGTTCAGGACTCCCGACATGGCGCAGGAATTGATGAAGCGCCCGCGACGAAATTCGCTCGTGATTCGACCCACTGGGGAACGCCCACCTGCGGCTTTATCGTCCCAGGCACTCGAACCGGACTTCATCAATTATTGCGCGTCACCACCGCGACCTCGACGGAGGCCGAGTGGAAACGCCCAGGTGAACGGGTCAGACCAACTTGGCGGTCCAGCACCATGTCCGGAGTCCTGGTGTTAGCGCTTCGGCGCCGGGCTGGCGGTAGGGGATGCAGGGAGGCAGGCCGCTGCTACGCCATGCTCGCTGGGTGCCATCCGAAGATCGCCCGGTGAAACTTCGCTCTCTCGGACGGCTCAGGATCGACGTGTCCCGGCGGTACTTCGACGCAAGCGAGGAACCGGCTCGGAGCTGGAGCAGGATCTTCCCCTGTGGTCACGGTGTCATCTGACGACTCCTTCGCTGCGGCAGCCTGCTCGGCGGAAATCGTGGCATTGGGCTTGTTGCAGAGGACCAGCCGCGTGAATGCCTCGATGTACTCCAAGGCTGCTCCCATCAGAGTGAACCCAGCAGTGGCCAAATCGGCGGACATCACTTGGGGGCCGAAGGGAGAAACGGGGTCAGCCATCCACACTCCAAGGTCGTCGTAGTGGGACTGCTCCAGACTCCCGACTTCAGGTGCGAAACTCGGGATTCCGCCAAGCATCAACGCGACATTGGTGGCATTCCCGTACTGCCTTCCCGGCTGCGGCACGACCTGGAGGATGCCGTCGTGGATGTGGTTGCGGAGGTGCTTACAAACCCAGGCGTATTTCTGTAACCGGATGACATCGTCGAGCAGTGTTTCGTCATACTGCTTCTTGACCAGCTTGTTCACGAAATTGCGTGAGTCCAACGACTGGTTCCTGATCGTCTTGTGATCCTTTGACGTGTCGAGCAGCCAGACGTACAGGCGTCCGTAGATGTCGAATGCAGCTGCGAGATAGAGGAGTTCACGGTCGAACGCCTCGGCGGCTGCTTCGACTACATCGCTCTTACGTTTGTCCAAGGGGTTGGACAGGGCGGCGAGCAGGTGGTCCAGCGCCCGTGCTGCCCGCGCCAACCGGATGAGGATCGAATTGAACGCCTCGGCGCACACGGGACCACCTTGCGCGCCCGCGGCATGCGCCGCGGCGAAGTCGAAGAAAGTCATCGCGCTGGCAACGCCGCATATGTAGGAGTTCACGACGGTTCCCGTCGACTCTGTCGTCTCCCACGCGCCACCGCCCTGCAGTTGACCTCGTTCGATCGTTACGACCGGGTTCGAGGTGACTCGGAGATAGTGCCCTATGAGCGCAACCGCGTCGTCGGGGGTCACCGCGATAACGCTGTCGTTGTCGCCGACATCGGTGCGCCCGGCGGTGGCCCGGTTGGTGACAATCGCATCGATCTCAACGGCCCCCGCGCCGACTGCATAGGCGGCAGCGGTGTGGCGCTCATCGAGACTCAGGGCAGGAGCATCGGCGGGAGCGGTCTGCTCGTCGAACTCCTGGAAGATCGGGAAGAACCGCGCAACCGACCAGCCTTCCTCCGCTTCGGTATTCGTTGTGATGTGGAACTCCGCCGCGTCCATGAACCGGCCGGCCTCTGCGACCGTCGCGAAGTCAACGGTGTGTAGCGTCGGTTTGTCCAGAAACGCCGTCCACGCATCTGGAGGCTGATTCACGCCCTGCGGCATCAGCAGATGGACTTCGACCTCGTTGCGGGTGAGGAAGCCGGTGAGGTAGCCGTCTAGAGGCGGCTGCGGGATCGTCTCGACATCGATGCCCAGCCGCATTGGGCGTGTCTCGGGCCGGAGCGGGAACAAGGGGGTGGTCTTCTCCCTGATCGGCGGGCGTACGTAGCGCATGAACCGCCTGTTGGGGCGGCCCTCAGGGATCGTGATGGTCATCCCAGCATCGTCGCACCGCAGTGCGACAACCCACCCCTGGCCTTCTCGCATCCGGTGAAAGCGAGTTTGAGCCGCCGGCGACTTGGCGCGAGTCTCGAATACAAAGAAGGGGCGACTGATCGGACATGGCAGCACACAGCGGATGGCAGTTAAAGCTCGAAGCGATCAGGCCGGTAGGCATCGTTGCTGCTGCCTGGCATTGCACGGTGGCCATCGAGCTGACTTACAAACGCCTGGACACGGAGTCTGCTGGCCAACCGGCGCCCATCCAGAGCGAGGTGCCGGCCTCGGCCAGAGCGCTCTTTCGCTGTTCATAATCGGGCATCGCCCTGCTCAGGGCTCGCCAGAATGCTGGTCCGTGATGCGGCTCCCGGAGGTGTGCGAGTTCATGTGCGAGCACGTATTCGACTAAGTAGGGCCGGAGTTGCATGGTCGCCCAGTGAATCCGCACCTGACCGCTCGGAAGAGCCGAGCCCCACTTGTTGCCGAGATCAGCGATTTCGATAGTTTCAGGGGCTACTTGAAGACGGGTGGACCAGTCCTTTGCGCGTGACTTCAGCCATGAAAGTCCAGTTGCTCGATACCAATTGATGATCTGTTCGTGGCCGGAATCAACAAGTGATCGCGGGAGGATTAGTCTGCCTCGCCGCAAGCGGACGCGATGATCATCCGTATTGACGATGCGAAGTTGATGACTCCGGCCGAGGTACAGATACCCCTCACCGTCCACGAGTTCTTTGGTTACTGGTTCGGCGGTGAGGGCTTCCTTGTCGGCCAGCTTGCGGTAAATCCAGTCCCGCTTGGATGCGAGGAATTGCTCCAGTTCGGCCCGCTCAACGTCGGGAGCCGCTTTGAGCTGCAGGCTGCCATCGCGCTCGATCGTGAGCTTGGCTTTGCGGCTATTGCCGCCGGTCATGACCGGCACGAGCATGCCGTCGAGCTGCAATGTCATCGCACGCGTGTCCATCACCGTCTCCTGGAAGCGATCAACGATTGATTCCCTTTCGCCAGCTCCATCAGCTTGTCAGCCAGCGGTGCTTGTTCTTCGAACGGAAAGAGGTCACGGTCGTCGAGGGTGTGAATGAGTTGTTTGCGCAGAGTCTCTTGGGCATGGAGGTTGTGCCAGAACCGAACCATGCTGGCGTTCGCTTCGACTTGAATGACGATTTCCTGGGCGAGGTGGACGATATCGATCTGGACTTCTTCAGGCAGGCTGGCGTCGGTTGCGAACTCGGCTTCCAGCAGGCCGTAGAACCGTGCGACGAGCGGATCGTCATGAATAGCGCTTTCGGCCTCGTCGCTCTGCGCCTCACCGAGGAGTTCCGTGAGCGCCAGCACCAACTGGTCCCACTGTCCAGTCAGATTCTTCAGGATGTCGTCGAGCCGTTCCGACAACTTCGTGTAGCGAGCAGGGTCCTCGTCGAAGTTCTTCCGAGTGTGGTAGCGGAGGGCGTGTTCCATCTCCGAAGCTTTGGCCTTATCAGATGTTAGGCCTTGCACTTTGGCGACGAAGTCGGGATCGGTGATCGAAACTGGCGGGATCTTCGTCGCGATGTCGAGCGCGGTGACGTGCTCGTCGATCAGCTTGCGGACTTTCTCACCATAGAGGGAACTATCAAAGTCACCGAGCCCGTCATCGCGATAGCGTCGTTTGGCCGCGAGCGAGATGGTGCCCAGACGCTTGGCGTCATGCACGAATGGCAAGGCCTCGGGGCGTGGCATGACGGTGTCCAGTGTCGTGAGGAATTGCTTGAGGAGCGCACCAAACCGTGCCCGAAGGGCTTCATCTGCCAAGATCTGCACGCAGGCTTCGACATCCTCGTCAGCATCAAAGGTGTCGATCCCGGCCTGGGCGAAGACGGCAACGACCCGAGCATGGCGGTCGCGCAGTTTCGGCAGTTCGTCCTTGATCGAGGCCAGCGCACCGATGGCATCCTCGGCGTCTTCCGGCGCGTACGCCTTCAAAGCCTTTTGCAGGTGTGCGCCGACGCCGTAGTAATCAACCAGTAGGCCAACGGTTTTCCTGCTGGCGGTGCGATTGACTCGGGCAATCGCTTGCAGTAGTTCGGCGTCTTGGATAGCGCGATCGAGGTAGAGCACCTGCTCGACTGGTGCATCGAAACCAGTTAGCAGCATGGTACGGACGATCAGAAACGCGACTGGACTGGTCTTCTCACCGGGGAAGCCCAGCTCCTTCTTGAAGTCCTCAATGATGGCATCCTGACGAGCCTTGTCGGTCCACTGCGCCCACGTCGGATCGTCGTTGTTGCCGCCGGAAATGACCGGCACGAAGTCCAGGGCCTTCAGTAGCTCGAGCTGATCGGCGGCCTGAACGAGGATCTGCGTTCTACGGTCAAGCCGGTCTATATCGTCGGGATCGGCGTGGCGCAGATGGTCGGGCAATGCCTCGACTTGAGTCACCAGGTCGTCGCGCGCCCCTAGCAGTGCCTCGCGGTAGCGCACGGTTGCCAGTCGGCTTGATGCAGCCACCTGCGCCTTGAACCCATTCGGCATGACGGTCGACACGTAGTGCCACAACATCGATTTCGCCTTGGCTGCAATCAGTTTGGGCGCCTCGACGACCGAGCCCGTGGTCGCGTAGCGCGCTTTGATTTTTTCCAGTTCGGCGTCACTGAGGTCGCCGAACATGTCCTCGAACAGCTCGTCGAGGTCGCTACCGCCCGCCACCGCACCTTTGGCGGTGCGTCCCTCGTAAAGGATAGGCACCACGGCGCCGTCGGCTTCCGCCTGGCGGATCGTGTACTTATCGATGAACTCGCCGAAGATCGTCTCGGTACGTTTCTTGCCCTCGCGCATGATCGGTGTGCCGGTGAAGCCGATTTTGGCGGCGTTCGGCAACGCTGCCATCAGGTTCGCGTGCAAGGTCGAGGTCTGCGAGCGGTGCGCCTCGTCCACCAGAATGACGATCGACTCATCAGTGTTAAGGACACCGAACGACTCGACCTTGTCGTCATCGGCGAGGTCCTCCTCCGCCTTGCTAGTACCGGTATCTCGGTACTTGTGGATCATGGCGAACACCAGGGCAGGGCCGTGCTCGGCCAGCATGGTACGCAGTTTGGCCGACTTGCGGGCCCGCTGCACCGTCTCGCCAGACAGCTTCGCGGTGGCGGCAAGCTGCTTTTCCAAATCGGTGCGGTCGGTGATAACAACCACTTTGAATGCCCGCAGCACCGGGTCGGAGCGCATGGCCCGCACCAGGAAAACCATGGTGAGCGATTTGCCTGATCCCTGCGTGTGCCAGATCAGGCCACCGCGGCGGTCGTGCTCGCCGTCCACTTGGCGCGCCTTACCGGTGCGCAGCCGGTTGAGCGCTTTTAGGACAGCCCGGTATTGCTGATATCGGGCGACCAGCTTGATCCGCCGGCCACTGACCTCAATGAACAGGGTGTAGTGCCTCACGAGGTCAAGCAGATTCGCCGGGGTGAGCATGCCAGCCACCAGCAGCTCCTGGCCGGTAAGCTCGGCGGCCTGTTTGTCGAACTGGGCGGCTAGCTGATCACGGCTGAGTGGAGCGGGGTCTTTCCATTCCAGGTAGTGCTCGGCCTCCGAGGTGAAGGTGCCGACACGGGCTTTGTCCCCATAGGTCGAGACAACGAACTGGTTGGTCCAGAACAGCTGCCCGTTACCTTCGGGCGCCCCGAGATCGCGTTGATTTGCATAGCGGCGCAGCTGATTTATACCTTCGGCCATCGGGTCGGTGCTGTATGGGCTCTTACACTCGATCACCACCAGCGGGATGCCGTTGACGAACAGCACTACGTCGGGCACAACGAACTTCTTCGCCTGTCCGCCAGGTTCGTCGACGCGAAACTGGTTGATAGCCAGGAAGTCATTGCACCCAGGATGGTCGAAGTCGATGAACTTAATGCGTTGAGTGCGGCCTTGGTCCCAGTCGGGCAAGCCCGCAACAGAGACGCCTTCGAGCAGACGCTCAGTCATCCGCTCGTTGATCTCGACGAGCTTGCCGGTCTCGGTGCGGGTCAGCGTGGAGACGGCCTCGGACAGCCGCGAACTGTCGAGCCACGATGCACCATCCGGGCCGAGGTTTATCTTCAGCATCGCAGCCCGCAGACGATCCTCGAGGATCCAGTCGCGGAACGACTCTCGCTCCGTGACTGCCGAATCCGACTTCGAACCTTCAAGCGTCTGCCAGCCGAGACCAACCAGCTGATCCAGCAGGGGCTTCTCGGACTCGGTGTATTCCGAGCCTAGAGTCACGGTGCCGTCTCCAGCGGAACGCGAACACGGCCTGTCAGGAGGTCAGCGATGAGGCCAACCTTGAGCTCCTTTAGTTTCGCCACTGCCGCCATCTCCGCATCAATGCGGGCAGTCAATGCTGCAATACGATCTGAAATTTGAATCTGTTCGGCTAGATCCGGGACTGGCACGAGCATGTCCAGCAGGGATCGTTGAGAAAAATTCTTCATACTTCCACTCGTGCCGGTTGCAACGCTCTGGATATAGCTACGGGATGGAAAGGCGCGCAATACTTCGACAAGGAAAGGACGATCAAGGCGATCACTGACATTTATTCGCCACGTCTTGTCACAAAGGACCAAACGACTATCGAAAGACTGGTCAACCAGACAGGCCATACCGACTAGCTCCGGAGTATTAGCCCTCGTCACCAGAACATCGCCGGAGCGGACCATAGACCGTGGATCTATAGGAGTGCCCGGAGGAATTACTTTGTTCTCCACGGGCCGAAAGTGGACACTGCCGACAGCACTTACTTTCAGGACACCCCATTGATCAGGTGGTGCTGGCTCATCAGGACAGTCTGGACTCTTGCCTGCGTCTATTCCCGACACTAATTTCCCTAGTGGAAGCAGTGGCCACGTAGCACCCCAGTTGCCGTCGCCGCCTACGTGGAGAAGTGTCGATACAAGAGCACCTCTAACCTTTCGTAGCTTTGCAATGATCTGCTCGGTGGCACGGATCCAGTCGTCCAGGGCGTCTAGGATTTTCGCGATACGGCGTTGTTCAGGTATTGGCGGAACACTGAGTTCAGTCCGGAGAAGTACATCGTCTGCGAAGTTGGTCTGGGACTCGGCCATGCCGGTGGTACGGCTGTTCAAATAGTCCTGCACGCTTTGGGTCGACAGAAGTCCTGCCAATATGCTCGGCACGACCTTCGATTTGTTCGGTCTGAGCCCGACCATCTTCCCGGACACCATCAGACGTGGTCGAGTAGAAGCCACGTGTACAACGACGCCGACACGATGACGTGGACCGGCTTTGGTGATCAGGACGTCACCCATCTTAACCTCGATGGATTGGTTTCCCCAGTATCGCCGCGGTGGAACTTTGTGGGCGTTCTCATTCCAGCCGGACCAAGTTATCGCAGTCGTCTTGAGGAGACCCCATTCTTCGCTCGAAGCAATCGGACGCTCTTCACATGTTGGACTTGGACCAGTGAATTTGTGCTCGATCAATTCGGCGACCGTAAAAGTTTTCCAATCAGGTGCGGTGAGCTTACTCATATCCAAGTTCCTTTAATGAAGCTGCCAACCTCTCCGCACCGGTTTCAATTCGAACCTCGATATCGGTTAGAGTCACGCGATATTTGTCCCACCAGGTCTCAAAGGCGACGATCACGGCTCGCCGGTGTCGTGCGATCCGGTCCAGAGCCTCGACCAGTAGGTCAGATTGGAGAGCATCAAGGACGATCTGGCGAGCTGATGAGTCGTTGAGTGCCTCGCTAGCTTTCCCAAGCCGTTGGCGAAAGGCCGCCGTCTCTGCTTTGAGCTGTTTCTTTGTGGCTGTCAGCTTGCTCTTCAGCTTCCTGATCTCGGCCGGCGAGAGACTGCCCTCGGATGTTTCGGTGTCGTCCTCCTCGTCATCGGAGGCCGTGGCCGACTTCACGGCGGAATCCAACTCCGCGACCTCGGCACCAATAGCGGCGAGCTTGTCGAGGTACTCCGGTAACAGCGCGCGAGCCACCTTATGGTCGAGTGGGTTGATCTTCGCTTTTTCTTCCTCAAGAGCGTCGAGGGCCGTGGCGATCCATGCCTCGATCAGTCCTCGGTATCCGAGAGTGGCGAGTGCCTTGAGGTCGGGAAGGCTGAGGCCCCACCAGGAGGCAATGACACCATTGACGGCGAAGTAGTCCAAGAGGACTGTCGCTTGGAGCGCACTAGCGAAAGTTCCGATCAACTCCTTGCGAAGCTCCACGAGGTCCGTCGCAGACTGCAAATTATCGAATCGAGCCTTCTCGGACTTCCACCACTGCTCGATGGCACCCGTAACGTCTGCTTCGGCCGCGGCGACACCGTCGTCCGACTCGATGAGGCGACGGAGATCGCGCCTGTCAGTGACGATGTCGGCGAACTGGAGGTAGAACTCCTCCTTCGGAGCCAGTAGGTGTTCGGGCTTCATGCCGTGGGCGGCGAATAGGTCTCTCTTGGCGTCGACTTCACTCAACGGGATGCCTCCGTGCAAGTGCGCTCGGACGTCCTGTGGCTCGGGAGCGGGAGTGGTGTCGACGTAGCGACGAATGTTGAGGCTGTAATCGTTCTCAGCTAGCTCCTGTCGTGTAACCACGCGTGCAAAAGCCGGTATGTCAGCGAACGCTCTGTATGCCGAGACGATTTTTTCGATGTGCTCAGGTTCGAGGTAGTTCTGGGCACGACCTTCGCGGTAGTCGCGGTCGGCGTTGATGAACAGAACTTTGCCCTGACGCTCGGCGGGCTTAGAGGCCTTATGGCGCAATATCAGGATGCACGCCGGGATGCCAGTGCCATAGAACAGCTGAGGTCCGAGGCCGATGACGGCTTCGACAACGTCGTCGTCGAGCAAGCCGGTCCGGATCTTGCCCTCGTCACCCCCGCGGAATAGGACGCCGTGCGGCATAACCGTCGCCACCATGCCATCCGTGCGCGTCACGGCCAGCATGTGCTGGACGAACATCAGGTCGGCCTTCTTCCCGGTCTCCGGGGTATAGCCGTACCGGAAACGCTCAGGGAATGGAATCGCGTCCTTGTTGTAATTGAGCGAGAAGGGTGGATTAGTGATGACGCGGTCGAAGCGCATCAGCTCACCACCCTGAATATGGGCTGGGTCTTCTAAGGTGCCGTCGTTGTTATTACGCATGTCGGCGTCCGCGATGCCGTGGAGCAGCAAGTTCATCTTGGATATGGCCCAGACGCTCCCGTCTTTCTCCTGGCCGGCCAACGCAAGGTTGCGGCGATTGCCACCGTTCTCCTCGATGTAGTCCTTGGACAGGATCAACATGCCGCCCGAGCCGCTGCACGGGTCGTAGACGCTCATGCCTTCGCGCGGATCGGCGATCTGCACCATCAGACGC
>ERZ888423.1954-NODE-1954-length-16526-cov-20.212313_pt1 | contig 16526 bp, 17 predicted proteins | sample MGYA00520523_ERZ888423 | MGnify/ENA primary metagenome ERZ888423 (study PRJEB32303, sample SAMEA104408611) | aquatic metagenome | biome: Brackish water; feature: Pelagic; material: water | place: Baltic Sea | collected 2014-06-08T10:24:00 | depth 30,27 m ...
TGCGTCAACGGCCATAAAGCGAATTTGAGCTTTGTGTGCATCGATTTGATCGAGTCTGCTTACGCCAATGATTTGGTTCTCGTCATTGAAAAAAGCAAAATGTTGGTGCAGCGCTTCGTCTTCAGTTTGTTCACTGCCCATAGGCTGCCCCCAGGGTGCGCGCAGTATTTGGTAGCGCAAATAGAAATAAGCCGCCCATTCTGTATCGGTATGTGGACTTCGGATCATGCCTCAAATTTAAAAGCAATTTGCGAAACGCGCCGGGTATTTTGTCCATTGATATGCTCTTCTTTAACGAGGCTCAGGGCTTTCGGATCTGCAAAAACTTCGTCTAAGGATTTAATTTTAGCAACCGGAACGTTGCGTTCGAAGAGCGCAGCAGTGATTTGAGCACAAGTTCTTATTGAAATGACACTTGCTAGGTGCTTAAAAAGCACCTCTCGGTTTTTTACTCTTTCGATATTTGAGCCAAAACGAAGGTCCTGGGAAAGTTCAGGCTGACCGAGGTACGAAACAAGTTTTTCGAAATGTTGGTCAGAGCCAATGGCGAAGGTGATGAATTGACCGTCTTGTGTTTCGAATATTTCGCCGTATGGTGCAATGTTGGGATGTAAACTGCCTATGCGTTGAGGTACTTGTTGTGTCATTAAATAGTTGGCTGCCTGATTGGCTAAACTGCAGATGGCGGCGTCGTAAAGTGAAACGCTAACCACCTGACCTTTGCTTGGTTGCCGTTTCAAAAGTGCCAAAAGCAAGCCTTCTTTGAGTTGGTGCGCGGCTAGGACATCGATGAGGGCAACCGGCATTTTGACCGGGCCGCTTTCAGGCGTACCGTTCATCGACATAAAACCAGTTTCGGCTTGTAAAATGAGGTCGTAGGCAATGCGGTCGTTGTCTGAGCCAAAGCCAGAAATTTTACCGATGATTAATGAAGGATTGATCGGCCACAGGTCTTCGGGCCGTACTTTGAGTTTGGCGTCGTCACCTTTTTTGAAATTCATCAAAATGATATCGGCGTCTTTGAGCTGCGCTTGAAAAAGTGCATAGTGGTCCTCAATAGTTAAATCGAGTGCCAAGTTTTCTTTTTGGTAATTGACACTTGAATAATAGGCGCTTTGCTTGCTTGAATCATTTTCTTGTTTCAAGCGCCAAGTGTTGGTGACGTCACCGTATTTTGGGTGTTCAATTTTGATGACGCGCGCCCCGAGTTCGGCAAAAAACGTACCGACCGAAGGGCCCGCTAAAACAGTAGATAAATCGATGACTTTGAGCGCATGAAAAGGCGGTTGCTTCATTTGAATGGAATGGTGTCGATGATGGTGAGCTCAACTTGCGCTAGCCCATCGCGCACAAAATTAAGTTTTTTTGCCGCCGCCCAACTCACATCGATGATACGGCCGTTCATTGATTGCGCATAATAGGAGGCTTTGCCGCGCTGGTAGACACCGTTGTTACTTACAACAAGACAGCAAAATAGGATTGTGATGAACCAATTCATTTCTCTTATTTTGGAAGCAAGATACAACCTTCAAATGATAAGGTCAAAGGATTTCGGTGTGTAATGACACTTGATCACAACAAAACATCAATTTTAGCTCAGGAATCGCAAAAAAAATAGTTTTAAATCCGTAAATTTGGAGCGCATTAAAAATCACAATTTCGCACTATGAAAGTTTTTGACCTAGACATGATCCAACGCGTATATGAGCTTTACCCTGCTCGTATTGCTGCTGCTCGTAAAGTAGTGGGCCGTCCGCTTACTTTATCTGAAAAAATTCTTTACGCCCACCTATGGGATGGAGAAGCAACTGTTGCTGCTGAACGCGGAAAGTCTTACGTCGATTTTGCGCCAGACCGCGTTGCCATGCAAGATGCAACTGCTCAAATGGCGCTTTTGCAATTCATGCAAGCGGGCAAAAAGCGCGTTGCGGTGCCTTCTACGGTACACGCCGATCACCTCATTCAAGCAAAAGTAGGTGCAAGCAAAGACTTACAAGAATCACTCAACCAAAACAACGAAGTATTCAACTTCTTGTCTTCAATTTCAAATAAATATGGCATTGGCTTTTGGAAGCCCGGTGCTGGAATTATACACCAAGTAGTATTAGAAAATTACGCATTTCCTGGCGGCATGATGATCGGTACCGATTCTCACACTGTAAACGCGGGTGGCCTCGGAATGGTCGCCATTGGTGTTGGTGGAGCCGACGCCGTAGATGTGATGGCCGGTATGGCTTGGGAGCTCAAGTTTCCAAAACTTATTGGTGTCAAACTTACAGGTACGCTCAACGGCTGGACCTCCGCTAAAGATGTCATTTTAAAAGTTGCCGATATTTTGACCGTGAAAGGTGGAACAGGCGCCATTGTAGAATATTTTGGCGAAGGTGCCATTTCTTTGTCTTGTACGGGTAAAGGCACCATTTGCAATATGGGTGCAGAAATTGGCGCCACTACCTCAACCTTCGGTTACGACGATTCCATGCGCCGCTACCTCAATGCAACGGGCCGCGAAGAAGTTGTGAAGGCTGCCGACGCCATTGCCGAGCACCTCACTGGTGACGCCGAAGTATATGCAGAACCAGAAAAATACTTCGACCAACTTATCGAAATCAATCTAAGCGAACTCGAGCCGCACGTTAATGGTCCGTTTACCCCAGACCGCGGTACTCCTGTATCTAAAATGCGCGCAGAGGCAACAGCAAATGGCTGGCCTTTGCAAGTTGAATGGGGCTTAATTGGGTCCTGTACCAACTCATCATACGAAGATTTAGCACGTGCAGCTTCTATCGTGAAGCAAGCAGTTGCACATGGTATTAGCCCAAAAGCAGAATTCGGTATCAACCCAGGTTCTGAGCAAGTACGTTTCACTGCGGAGCGCGATGGCATTTTAGCTGACTTTGAAAAAATGGGCACAAAGGTTTTCACCAACGCTTGCGGGCCATGTATCGGCCAATGGGCTCGCGAGGGCGCTGAAAAACAAGAGAAAAATACCATCGTACATTCATTTAATCGCAACTTTTCTAAGCGAGCTGATGGCAATCCGAATACCCACGCTTTTGTAACCAGCCCAGAAATGGTTGCTGCATTGGCCATTGCCGGTGACCTCGGTTTCAATCCAATCACCGACACCCTCACCAATGACAAAGGCGAGCAAGTGAAACTTACTGCTCCTGTTGGCGACGAATTGCCAACGCGCGGTTTTGCAGTAGAGGACAACGGTTATCAAGCTCCCGCTGAAGACGGCAGCCACTTAGAAATTGCGGTAGCTCCAGATTCTCAGCGCTTGCAACTTTTAGAAAACTTCCCGATTTGGGATAGTCAAAACATTCTAGCTGCGCGTTTGCTCATTAAAGCAAAGGGTAAGTGTACCACAGACCATATTTCTATGGCGGGCCCATGGTTGCGCTACCGCGGTCACCTAGACAACATTTCTAACAACATGCTCATCGGTGCCGAAAACGCTTTCAATGGCGAAGCCAATAAAGTGAAGAACCAACTAACTGGTGAATACGGAGAGGTGCCCGCAGTTCAGCGCGCTTACAAAGCGGCAGGTATTCCGTCAATTGTAGTCGGAGATCACAACTACGGAGAAGGCTCTTCTCGCGAGCATGCCGCTATGGAACCACGTCATTTGGGTGTGCGTGCGGTGCTTGTCAAATCTTTTGCCCGTATCCACGAAACCAATCTCAAAAAACAAGGAATGCTCGGTCTTACCTTTGCCAACGAGGCAGACTACGACAAAATCCAAGAAGACGACACCTTCGATTTCATCGATTTACAAGATTTCGCCCCTGAAAAACAACTGACTTTACTGATCAAGCATAGCAATGGTTCGTCAGAGCAAATTATGGTCAATCATACCTACAACGCCTCTCAAATCGAATGGTTTAAGGCTGGATCTGCTTTAAACCTGATCAAATTAATGGAGTCTTAATTGAAGAACATGAAATTTACTTTTGCACTTTTCTTGAGCTTGTTCTGTTTGTCAGGGCAAGCTCAAGGTGTTTTTAGGGGAAATGTCCTATTGAATGCCTACGCAGGTTACCCCAATTTCATGCGCTTTAATATGAATTTTTCAGAAAATATTCCTGAAGGTACTGTTGCCCAATATGTGGGTCTTGCGCCCTCTGGTTTACGCCTTATGTATATGGTTTCCGATGATGTGAGTGTAGGTGTTGATCTCATGTACGGAATGGCAAGCGTGCGGTATGACCGTATTGATACGCTCTTCTTTGACGGGCAATGGAACTATTTGACCAATTCTTATTTTATTCAAAAGCAACGCTTTAGGCCGCAGTTTCGCATCGATATGCATTTGGGTGCGCAAGACCCTAATTTGGATCAGTACATAGGCCTCGCCGTTGGCGGGAACATGCGCACAAGAAAAGTTTATCAGAATGAAGTCTTAGTAGACAGCACTCCTAACGATATCGATTTAGTCATTCCTGCATCTTTTAGAGCGTGTTACGGATTTCGCTATTTCATAGACTATAACTTTTCTGTTGGAGGAGAGGTTGGGCTCGGCGGTCCGCTATTGCAATTTGCTTTAACTTATAGATTGTAGCTTGAAATGAAAGCAGCATCTTGATCAAACAAAAAAGGCGAGCCCATTGGCTCGCCTTTTTATATGTTGGAGTTGATTTTAATAACGGTAATGTTCAGGTTTAAACGGTCCTTGAACAGCTACGCCAATGTAGTCGGCTTGGTCTGTAGAAAGGGTTTCGAGTTCTACACCAATTTTGGCTAAGTGCAAACGCGCTACTTTTTCGTCGAGGTGTTTTGGAAGCGTATAGACATCGTTGTCGTAGTTAGCGCTGTTTTTCCAGAGTTCGAGTTGAGCGAGCGTTTGGTTGGTGAAGCTATTCGACATCACAAAAGAGGGGTGACCAGTTGCACAGCCAAGGTTGACCAAACGACCTTCGGCGAGTACAATGATGTCATTGCCATTGACATTGTAGAGATCAACTTGTGGTTTGATCTCCATTTTGCTTGATCCGTGGTTGGTATTGAGCCAAGCCATATCGATTTCGTTGTCGAAGTGCCCGATGTTACAAACAATAGATTTGTCTTTCATGGCTTCGAAATGACGACCTACAACAATATTTTTGTTGCCGGTTGCCGTCACGATGATGTCCGCTAAGCCGATTACTTTGTCTAGGGGTTTTACTTCGAAACCGTCCATAGCGGCCTGTAGTGCACAAATTGGGTCAATTTCTGTGACAATCACACGTGCTCCTGCTCCTTGTAAAGATGCAGCTGAGCCCTTCCCGACATCGCCATAACCACAAACAACTGCTACTTTACCTGCCATCATGACGTCTGTAGCACGGCGAATAGCGTCTACAAGAGATTCTTTACAGCCGTATTTGTTGTCGAATTTTGATTTGGTAACGGAGTCATTGACGTTAATTGCAGGCATAACGAGTGTGCCATTTTTTTTGCGCTCATAAAGTCTATGGACACCTGTGGTCGTTTCTTCGGACAAGCCTTTGATATCTTTAGCGAGTTCAGGGAAGCGATCGAAGACCATGTTGGTGAGGTCACCGCCGTCGTCGAGAATCATGTTGAGTGCTTTTCCATCTTCAAAAGCAAAAAGTGTTTGCTCGATACACCAATCGAATTCTTCTTCGTTCATGCCTTTCCAAGCGTAAACGGGAATACCAGCTGCTGCAATTGCTGCTGCGGCGTGGTCTTGGGTAGAGAAAATGTTGCAAGAAGACCAAGTGACTTCTGCGCCGAGCTCCACGAGTGTTTCGATTAATACAGCAGTTTGGATGGTCATGTGTAAGCAACCCGCAATGCGTGCGCCTGCCAAAGGCTTTGTGGCGCCGTATTCTTCGCGTAGGGCCATTAGGCCTGGCATTTCGGCTTCGGCCAATTTGATTTCTTTACGACCCCAATCTGCAAGACTGATGTCTTTCACTTTATAAGTGAGTTTTTCTGTTTGATTCATATAGTATTTCTTCAAATAAGTTGCAAATGTACGTTGATTCTAATTGAATATCAAGAATTAAGAAAGCTCTTTTTGAATGAGTTGCTTGAGGCCCTGAACAAAAAGAGGGTGGGTGTTGGAGCTTGGTACGAGTTGTACTTTTTCTCCGCCGAATTCTTCGAAGATTTCTTGGTATTCGTCACCGATTTCAATGAGGGTTTCTAGGCAATCTGCTACGAATGCCGGACTAAAAACAAGCAGGTTTTTGGCTCCCTTTTTGCCCCATTCTTCCACTACCTTATCAGAGAACGGCGTGAGCCATTTTTTGTCGAGGCGCGATTGAAAACAAACGGTATATTCACTTTCCTTTAAGCCGAGGCGCTCGGCAATGAGTCGGGTAGTAGCGTAGCAGGTGGCTTTATAGCAAAATTTGTTGCGATCGTTGATTTCGAGCTCGCAAGGTTGATCTTGGCAGAGGTCTGATCCTTCGTAGACTTTATCGACTTGGCGCTCCGGAAGGCCGTGATATGAAAATAGAATATGGTCGTAGTTGGTGAAGTCAAATTTTTTGGCGTTGTCAACCACAGAATCGATGTAGCCGTCGTTGTCGTAAAATTGGCTAATGACTTTAATTTCTGGTATAACCCACCATTTGCGAATGATATTCATCGCTTTTTCAATGGCTGAACCAGAAGACGCCGATGCAAATTGCGGAAAAAGCGGTAGAATGACGATGCGGTCGTAGTTAGCCAAACGCATGCGCTCTAAAACGATATCGAGCGAAGGATTTTTGTAGCGCATGGCTAATTCAAAGGTTACGTTTTCACCCTCAAATTGTGCTTGTAGCAATTCTTTTAATTGCCGACTATGCGTCAGCAGGGGAGACTCGCCATTGCCTAGCGTCCAGAGTTCTTTGTAAACTTTGGCAGATTTTGGTGCTCTAAAGGGAACAATAACACCATTGACGAGGATCTTTCTCAAAAGGTAGGGTAGATCGATAACTCTTGGGTCATTGAGAAATTCAGAGAGGTAGCTGCGCACATCAGAAACGCTTGGGGAATCTGGGGTGCCGAGCTGAATAAGGAGAACGCCGGTTTTTTTCATGTTATTTGGTCCAACAACTTGGAATTTTCTTTGTTCAAAATTACCGATTTATTCGCGATGGCAACTCTTGAAAAGCTAACTTTGTATCGTGGATCCATTTATATTTCTCGAGCAAATCAATGCAAGTAATTTTGAAGCGGAGGCTTTGGCTACCTTTGAACGCCAATATAACAACATTCCAATTTACCGTCAATATGCAGATTTACTCGGTAAACAACATCCGCAAAGCCTACCTGAAATTCCATTTTTACCCATCGATTTTTTCAAGAATCAGAAGGTAACGCTGCACAATACGCCAGTCATCAAAACCTTTCAATCGAGTGGTACAACGCAGCAAAATAGAAGTCAGCATCACCTTACGGACCTGCTTTGGTACGATGCCGCATTGAACTTGGGGTTTACGCGCGTTTTTGGTCAAGTAACAGATTATGTATTTATTGCTTTATTGCCATCTTATTTAGAAAATGGAGATTCCAGTCTTGTTTACATGGTAGATCAGCTCATTCAAAAGAGCTGTTCACCTCTTTCTGGCTATTACTTGGGTCAAGCACAAGAGGTTGCGTTCATTTATGAACAAGCACTGGCATTGGGCAAAAAACCATTCGTATTTGGCGTTTCCTATGCTTTACTCGACCTAATGGAAGCAGGGTGTAAACTTCCTCAAGCATCCATTTTGGAGACCGGCGGCATGAAAGGACGTCGCCAAGAACTTACCAAGATAACATTGCATCAATTGCTCAAAGACGGTTTTGGGGTAGCGCAAATTCTTTCCGAATACGGCATGACTGAATTGCTGTCGCAAGCTTATTGTACTTTTGACCAAAACTTTAGTTGCCCGCCCTGGATGCAAATCCGAATTCGCGATGCCTATGATCCGTTTACAGAAGTACCTTTTGGTCAAAAAGGAGGTATAAACGTCATTGATTTGGCGAATCAAAATAGTTGTGCTTTCATTCAGACCGATGACCTCGGAAGGTTGGTGCCCGATGGTTTTTTGCTAGAAGGACGCATGACGGCGGCCGATATCCGAGGTTGTAACTTACTACTTGACTAAAACCCGAGAAAACTTACTAAATTTGTTAGAGATGTCCATACAATCCATTCTTTTACTCACCGTTATAGGCTTAGCTGCTGGTATACTCAGTGGTATGGTCGGAATTGGCGGTGGTGTTGTGCTGGTGCCGGCTCTTGTTTTTTTATTAGGCTTGAACCAACATCAAGCGCAAGGAACTTCTCTATTCGTTTTGTCTTTACCTGTTCTCGTGTTAGCCGTATTTAATTACTGGAAAACGGGCAATGTCAATTGGCGTTTTGGCTTGGTTATTGCCAGCACGTTTGTGATTGGTGCTTTGCTTGGCTCCAAACTTACCTTACGCCTTCCCGAAGCCTGGGTAAAATTGATTTTTGGACTACTCATGGCCTATGTTTCTATTCAATTGATACTCGCAGGCTATCACGGAATCAAACAAGATGAACTCTAACATAAAGCCTAAAGATTTAAATGTCCTGCTCGAACAAGTAAAGTTGTGGAGACGGCATTTACATATGTTTCCCGAGCCTTCTTTTGAGGAACACGCCACTATGGAATTCGTTTGTGAGGTACTCGCCCAAAATGGTATTTCTTTTCAAAAAGGAGTGGCAAATACCGGGGTTGTGGCACTCATTAGCGCAGCGCATCATTCAGAAAACCAAGCCTGTTTGGCCTTGCGTGCAGACCTCGATGCACTCCCTATTCAAGAAGCCAATGAGGTTTCTTACAAGAGTCAGGTACCGGGCTGGATGCACGCCTGTGGGCACGATGTCCATACAAGTATTTTATTAGGTACTGCCGTGTTGTTGCACCAACACCGCGAGCAACTTCCTAGACCCATAAAACTCATTTTTCAGCCGGGCGAAGAACAAAACCCAGGCGGTGCAAGCCTTATGATCAAAGCAGGCGTCCTTGAGAACCCTAAAGTGGAGGAGTTAGTGGCCTTACATGTGTATCCAGAAATGGAAGTAGGAAAGGTGGGTCTGCGTTCGGGTTTGTATATGGCTTCTAGCGATGAAATTCATGTCGAAATAATTGGTGTAGGAGGCCACGGTGCCTTGCCCGACCGCTTTATCAACCCAATCGATGTCGGTATGGCCTGGATGCAAAGTTGTAAGCAGCTTTTCGAGGAGCGGTGCCCCTCTGCAGTGCCACAAGTACTTACCTTTGGTCGTTTTGAGGCCCTGGGCAGTACAAATGTGGTTAGTTCAATAGCCACCATTAAAGGAACCTTCCGCACCATGGACGAAACCTGGCGCTCCCAAGCCAAGGCAATTCTCCAAGCCCAAGCTTTGGATCTTTCAAAAAAAATGAATGCGCAAATCAATTTAACGATTGGTGAGGGTTATCCTTATTTAAAGAATGATGTCGAGCTTACGCAAAAGGTGCAGGCTATCCTTGGAAAAGAATTAGGCAACTCGAATGTGGAAGAATTAGCGCTGCGCATGACTGCCGAAGATTTCGCTTTTTATAGCCATCATAGGCCGGTTTGTTTTTTCAGATTAGGAACTGGCAACAGCAGTAAAGGACTCACTCATGCGGTGCATCACCCGCAATTTGACATCGATGAAAACGCCCTTGAAGTGGGCGTAAGAAGTATGTTCGCGATTGCAGTATCATGAAAAAAATCTTTTTGATTTTCTTGCTGAGCTCCATATTTGCTTGTTCCAAATATCGATACAACGAAAAGCGATTACCTGGTTTATGGACGGTTCAAACAGTACGAATAGAAGACGGCGAAGGTTTTGTTTTTTTTGACAGTTTAGCTACGGGCAGTTTTTTAATAGATGCCGCAAAAATGAGCGGGCAGGCAAATTATACGTATTCGTATTTTGGGCAATATGATGTCTCAGATGCTGTAGTTTTTGATCAAAGTGCCTGTTCTTTGAGCTCAGGGGGAGATTACTTATTGATCGAAAGAGCGACCGATACCCTACAAGCAAAAATTATTGTGCTTAGCTCAAAGCACCTCACATTCGAGTACTACGATTACTTACAGTATCGCTTGAAAAGATTTAGTTGCGCTAGAAATTAGCGCATGCGCTGATCAAACCTATAAAAATCCTAGCTCTAGTTTGGCTTCTTCACTCATCATGTCTTTGTCCCAGGGTGGGTCAAAGACGATATTTACCTTAGCGCTTTGAACACCGTCTACACTCGCCACTTTATCTTCGACGTCCTTGGGTAAAGATTCAGCTACAGGGCAATTGGGTGAGGTGAGGGTCATGTCGATGAAAACGTGGTTATCTGCTTCTATTTTGACTTCATAAATGAGGCCAAGTTCGAAAATATCGACAGGAATTTCAGGATCGTAAATGGTTTTGAGCATCTCGACGATGCGGTCTTCTAATTCGTTCATTTGGCTAGGCTGTGAAGTGCTTCGGTTTTCATGCGTTTGACCATGCTCAAAAGGCCGTTGGCTCGGGTAGGTGAGAGGTGTTCGGCGAGCCCGATTTGAGAGATAAAAAATAAGTCTGATCGAACAACGGTTTCTGGGCTTTCGTTGTTGTAGACGTGAATAAGCAGGCCAATGATGCCTTTGGTGATGATTGCATCTGAGTCAGCACTGAAGTGCATTTTACCATCTTTGATTTCGGTAGCGAGCCAAACATTAGATTGGCAGCCTTCGATAAGGCGTTCTTTGGTTTTGAGCTCAGGAGCCAAGGTGGGTACACTTTTGCCGAGCTCGATGATGTATTCGTATTTGTCCATCCAGTCGTCGTAGATGGCAAATTCGTCGATGATTTCTTGTTGTTTTTCTTGAATGCTCATGCGCCTAAAATTTGCATGCTGCGCTCCAGAGCAGCAACAAAGGTGTCAATTTCTTCTTTCGTGTTGTAAAATGCAAATGACGCCCGGACAGTGCCCGGTATTTGATAGAAATCCATAAGCGGTTGCGTACAATGGTGACCGGTGCGTACTGCAATGCCTTGTTTGTCTAAAAGAGTACCGATGTCGAACGGATGCATTTGGTCAATTGTAAACGAAACTACACTAGTTTTGTTCTTGGCTTCACCGATGATATGCAGCCCCTCAAAGGTATCTAAAATACCCTGGGCATATTTGGTGAGCTCGAGTTCGTGGGCAGCGGCCGCTTGCATATCGATGCTTTGCAAAAACGATATGGCACTACCAAGGCCAATTGCACCAGCAATGTGCGGTGTGCCGGCTTCAAATTTGAGCGGAAGCGTATTGTAGGTGCTGCGTTCAAACGTGACTTTAGCGATCATGTCACCGCCTCCTTGATAGGGCGGCATGCTGTCTAGGAGCGCTTCTTTGCCATACAAGACGCCTATGCCAGTTGGACCATAGACTTTGTGCCCAGAAAAAGTGTAGAAATCGCAGTTGAGGTCTTTGACATCGATTGCTAAATGCTGAATACTTTGGGCGCCGTCCAAAAGTACTTTTGCGCCCACTTTGTGTGCTTTGGCAATGAGTTCTTTGACGGGGTTGATGGTCCCTAGCGTATTGGAAATATGAATAATAGACAAGAGTTTGGTCCGTTCTGAAAGCATCTGTTCAAAGGCTTCTAAATCGAGTTCTCCTTTTTTAGAAATAGGGATAACGCGCAATACACAGCCTTTGCGTTCGCACAAAAGTTGCCAAGGTACGATGTTGGAATGGTGCTCCATCGCAGAAATGAGAATTTCATCTCCAGGTTTGAGGCGCTCACCAAAAGAGAAGGCTACCAGATTGATACTGTCGGTGGCACCTTTGGTAAAAATAATTTCTTCAGGGCCTTTCGCGCCAATGTATTGTTGAATGGTCCGACGCGCAGCTTCATAGGCTGAAGTTGCTTGTTGGCTCAGATAGTGCACGCCTCTGTGAATATTCGCGTTTTCGAGCGCGTAATATTTTGCGAGGGTATCGAGCACCACTTGCGGCTTTTGAGAAGTTGCGCCATTGTCAAAATAGATGAGAGGTTTCCCGTAAACTTTTTGTTGGAGCGCGGGGAAGTGCTCACGGATAGCTGAAACGGAAAACGGAGTGTGCTCCATACTTTTATTTTTTTTTACAAAAGTACGGAATTTTGCTATTTTGAATGGTTCTAAAGAAGCAAAATAAAATAAAAACTTTTTGTAGCTAACCTAGGTTTTATTTGGCTTTTAGAACGACGTACGGAATGAGGATTTCCTCGAGAGATATGCCGCCATGCTGAAAGGTTTGACCATAGTAATGAACAAAATGATTATAGTTGTTCGGATACACAAAGAAGTCTTGTTCGCGGGCAAAAACAAACTCGGCAGAAAGCTTTAGTTTAGGAAGTTGGGCATCTTGTGGGTTCTTGACTACAAAAACATCTTTGGCCTCGTAACTAAGCCCTCGACCTGCTTTGTAACGCAAATTCGTATTGGTATTGCGCTCGCCAACGATGCGCACCGGTTTGGTTACTTTGATGGTGCCGTGGTCGGTAGTAATGATGAGTCTTTGCCCTGCCTCGGCAATTTTCTTTAAGATGTCGAGCAGCGGCGAGTGTTCGAGCCAACTGGTGGTAATAGAGCGGTAAGCAGCTTCGTTATCTGCGAGTTCTCGTATGACTTCCATTTCTGTTCGGGCATGCGAGAGCATATCGACAAAATTATAAACGATAAAATTAACGTCGTTGTCTTTCCATTGATGGAATTGGTCGGAAAGTTTTTTGCCTGCCTCGACGTTGGTAATTTTGTTGTAAGACCACTTTACGTTTTTGCCAAGCCTCTTTAACTGTGCTTCTAGAAAGTCTTTTTCATGCATATTTTTACCGCCTTCATCGTCTTCGTTTTTCCAAAGCGTGGGAAAGCGTCTTTCGATTTCTGCCGGGAGTAAACCGGCAAAAAATGCATTTCTTGCATAGTGCGTAGCGGTCGGTAAAATCGAAAAAACAATATCTTCTTCTTCCTTTTGAAAATAGCGACCCAAAATACCTTCGATGGTTTTCCATTGGTCGTAACGCAGGTTATCAATAACCAACACAGCGAGTTTTTCTTTGCCAATAAAGGGTGCAATACGGTCTTTAATAAGGGTGTGAATCATCGTAGGGGCATCGGGATCGCCGCTCGTCCAGTCCAGGTAGTTGTCTTCAATAAAGTCGCAAAAAAGTTTGTTGGCTTCTTTTTTCTGCATTTCGAAGATTTCGCGCATGCCTGTATCTTCGATGTTGTCTAATTGGAGTTCCCAAAATACCAATTTGGCGTAGAGTTCTTTCCAGTCATCGGCATCCAGACGCCCCATGAGTTGCATGCCGAGTTGGCGAAATTCTTGTTGGTAGCTCGCGTTGGTTTTTTGACTGATGAGTTTGCTATGGTCCAGGTTTTTTTTAATGCTGAGCAAAATTTGATTGGGGTTGACCGGCTTAATGAGGTAATCGGCAATTTTAGAGCCAATGGCTTCTTCCATGATGTGTTCTTCTTCACTTTTAGTGATCATCACAATCGGAACCAAAGCTTTTTGTTCTTTGATCTGGGCGAGTGTTTCAAGGCCGCTAAGGCCAGGCATGTTTTCATCTAAAAAGATGATGTCAAAATGCTGGCTCATGGCTTTTTCGATGGCATCTTGACCGTTTGTAGCTGTTTCTACCTGATAACCTTTTGATTCTAAAAAGAGAACGTGGGGTTTAAGTAATTCGATTTCGTCGTCGGCCCAAAGAATTTTACCTTGCATATGTCTTATTTTTAATAGCTTTGATTGAATTTTTAAAGTTAGCAACTTGCCAGCGAACACCGCCCCTAATAACAAGAAGAAAATTATAAACGACCCAGTTTACGGTTTTATTTCTTTGCCACACGAAATTATTTTCGATATTCTCGAGCACCCTTACCTTCAGCGCTTGCGTCGTATTCAGCAATTGGGCTTAAGTTACCTCGTTTATCCGGGCGCCAATCATACGCGTTTTCATCATGTTTTGGGCGCCATGCACCTCATGACCCAAGCCGTTACGAGCATACGCCGCAAGGGTCACGACATCAGTTTAGAAGAAGAGCGCGCCGTTTGCTTGGCCATTCTGTTGCATGATATCGGCCACGGGCCGTTTAGCCATGCACTAGAATACGATATCGTCTGCGGCGTAAGTCATGAACAAATTTCTGCTTATTTCATTGCAGAACTTTCCGTTGAGTACGGTCAAGATTTAGCACTCGCGCTCGAAATCTTTAAAAATGACTACCACAAGCCTTTTTTACACGAATTGGTATCGAGTCAGCTCGATATGGATAGACTTGACTACCTCAACCGCGACAGTTTTTATTCTGGTGTATCCGAGGGGGTCATTGGCAGCGAGCGGCTCATCGAGATGCTCAATGTTCACGAGGGGCACTTGGTACTCGAAGAGAAAGGCATTTATTCGGTAGAAAAATTTTTGGTGGCTCGACGCCTCATGTATTGGCAGGTTTATCTGCATAAAACCGTGGTGGCTGCTGAATTCATGCTGATCCATGCGCTGCGTCGCGCCAAAGAACTTACCTTAGATGGTTTCGATCTTTTTGCCAGCCCAGCGCTCAAATTTTTTCTAGATCAAGATATTCGAGCCGAACATTTTGAGTCCGACCCAATGGTGCTGACTCATTTTGCACGCCTCGACGACTACGATATCTGGGGTGCAATCAAAGTTTGGCAATTTGCACCTGACTACATTTTAGCGACCTTATGTTCAGGGCTCGTTAACCGTCAGCTTTTTAAAATAGAGATTTCCAAAACGCCTTTTAGCGCAGCGCGCTTGCAAGAAGTTCAGCAGCGCATAAAGGGGGAGCACGGCCTCAGCGAGCAAGAGCTGCCTTATTTTGTATATTCAGATATCCTGAGCAACAAAGCCTACAACGAACAAAAGCACAACATCAATTTACTGCTCAAAAACGGCAGCATTATCGAGCTTTCCAAAGCCTCTGATAACTTGAATATCTCTGCACTTTCAACGCCGGTCGAAAAGTACTTTTTATGTTACCCTCGATGAGCGTTTTTTTGAGATTTAATGATTACGGTTTTATTTAAAACGGCCGAAGTAGGAATCGTAATCAAAAAGCCCTCCGAAGATTTGATGTACATGAAAAAGAAGCTCAGGTCAATGAGCTCTCCTTCAATATCAAACTCTTTGTCGTAGATGCGCAGCGTTTCGCCAATATTGAGCGGATGATTGAAGTATAAAATCAAGCTCGCGGTGATATTCGATAAAATGGACCAATTTGCAAAAAATGCAATACCAATGACGGTAATTGTAGAGGTAAAAAAAACAATGAGGTCTTTGGTCTCGATATTCCAAATTGCGGCAAATATCAGGATAAAGAAAATCGATAAAAAGAGGTTGATGATGCGAATAGATACTCTTTTTCTTTTGATGTCGCCTTCAAACTTGGATAGAAAGCGCCCTACAGCTTTGCCCGCTAAAAAGCGAATCAGTAAAGTGACCGTTAATAAAATGAGCGTCTTGATCGCATATTGATAAAAAGCATCCATGTGTTTTGATTTAAAGCGTATCTGTTTTAAATTTCTATAAGTTTGGCGCGTTCCCAGTAGTGGTCTAAATTTGCTAACGTTTGGTCTTGCGCGAGTAAGCCGTCGGCTTCCAAAAGCTTTTCCATTTGCTGAAAGCGCCTAATGAATTTTTGATTGGTTTGAGCCAGGGCATTTTCTGGCGATATATTTAAAAAGCGTGCATAGTTCACCAATGAAAACAGCACATCGCCAAATTCAGCTTCTATTTGATCTGAGTGGCTGTCTATTTCCACTCTAAGTTCGGAAATTTCTTCTTGTACTTTTTGCCAGGCGTCATCGGCTTTTTCAAAGTCAAAACCAACGCCTTTGACTTTCTCTTGAATGCGCGTGGCCTTGACCAAAGCAGGAAGGGAAGAAGGTACTCCTTCGAGTACAGATTTTTTTCCTTCCTTGAGTTTGAGTTTTTCCCAATTTGCTTTGACAGTTTCTTCGTCTTTGGCTTCGGTATTTCCGTAGATATGCGGATGTCGATAAATGAGTTTATCACAGATTTTATGGAGGACGCTTTCGACGTCAAAAAGACCTTGTTCGCTACCTATTTTACTGTAGAAAATTAAATGTAGAAATAAATCACCGAGCTCACCCTCTAAACCAGCGTAGTCTTTTTCGGTAATAGCATCGGCCATTTCATACGTTTCTTCTATGGTGAGGTTGCGCAGGGTTTCAAAAGTTTGTTTTTGATCCCAGGGGCAGCGCTCCCGAAGTTCGTCCATGATTTGGAGGAGGCGTGCAAAAGCGATTAAACGAGAGTCCATAGGACAAAGTTAGCAGTTGAAACGAGCTTTTGCTTAAATTTGAAGATGCGTCTGCTCAACTTTTTATTATTTTCCCTTTGTTTTGGATCATATTTAAAGGCACAGCCCGGTTTTGAATACCGTCAGAAACTAGGTTTTTTACTTGCGCACCGCGGCCTAATGGCTCACTTGCCTGAGGCGCCTGCTGTAGCTGCTGAATTCTCCTATATCTACCGTGCTCATGATGCAAAATTATGGCATA
>ERZ888423.1955-NODE-1955-length-16524-cov-19.342401_pt1 | contig 16524 bp, 14 predicted proteins | sample MGYA00520523_ERZ888423 | MGnify/ENA primary metagenome ERZ888423 (study PRJEB32303, sample SAMEA104408611) | aquatic metagenome | biome: Brackish water; feature: Pelagic; material: water | place: Baltic Sea | collected 2014-06-08T10:24:00 | depth 30,27 m ...
GGATGGTGATTGGGAAACCGGCCATCCACCTCGCAAAAGAGCTCATGAACTTCACAGCCTAGCGCCTTAAACAATGCTGGCGCGATGACACCAGCCACGCCATTGCCACAGTCAATGGCGATTTTCATGGGGCGTTTAAGGACAACATCGGCTGTGATTCGAGTGATGTAATCATCGATAACGTTGATCGATTGCCCCTCACCGCGTTTAGAGGCAATGGCCTTGGGTCGCATCATTTCAGTGCGCAGCGAGGTGATGTCATCGCCATAAAGTGCGCTACCCGCCATCATCATTTTGAAGCCGTTGTACTGGGGTGGATTGTGGCTGCCAGTGATGGCAATGCCCGATCCTGTGCCCAGTGTGTGCGCTGCGAAATAAACCAAGGGTGTGGGTACCATACCAATGTTTAACGTGTTGATGCCACCATCGTGAATGCCATCGGCTAGCGCCTGCGACAACTCGGGGCTGCTTAGACGGCCGTCATAGCCAATAACCAAGGCGCAAATGCCTGCCTCGCTCGCTCTTGCTGCTAAGCTGCGGCCAAGTAAGGTGGCAAAGTTCGCATTCAGTTCGTCAGGTACCTCGCCACGAATGTCATACGCTTTGAAGGCATGTAAAGGTAGCTCGGTGGTTGGCATGGTTTGTTCCAAGGTTTGGACGGGTAGTAAATGACACATACTAAGAAAAACTGGGGCTATTATCTCAAATTTGTGGGCTCAGCCCGATCTGCGCTGGTTTTTGTCGTTAGATCGGCTGCAACGTAGAATAACGCTTGAACAATAAAACACACATCAAACACGGGCGTCACACGGTCAGGAGACGGTAAATGCTAGAGAAGTTAATCGAGATTGTCGGTGCATCGCATGTGTTAACGGGCGAGCAAGCTCAGCCTTACCTCGTTGATTGGCGTGGCCGCTACAAAGGTGCTGCTCGCGCCGTGGTGCGCCCGGGGACAACCGAGGAAGTCGCCGCTGTGGTGAAGTGTTGCGTGGCGCACCATGTGCCGATTGTGACGGTTGGCGGTAACACCGGACTCTGTGGTGGAGCCACCCCAGATGATTCAGGAACCGCAGTGGTACTGGCGACGAGCCGATTGAATCGCATTCGTGCCATTGACACAGATAACGACACCATGACCGTCGAGGCGGGTTGTGTCCTACAAATGCTTCAAGAAGCCGCACAAAAAGCCGACCGATTGTTTCCTTTGAGTCTGGCCGCTGAGGGCAGTTGCACCATCGGCGGCAACTTGGCTACCAATGCTGGCGGTACTCAAGTGCTGCGCTATGGCAACACGCGTGAGCTCGCCCTAGGCCTTGAAGTGGTAACTGCCGAAGGTGAAATCTGGGATGGTTTGCGTGGCCTGCGCAAGGACAACACCGGTTATGACTTGCGTGACCTCTTTATTGGTAGTGAGGGCACATTGGGCGTCATCACCGCGGTGACATTGAAGCTGTATCCTTTGCCCGTTGCGCAACGAACCGCCATGCTTGCATTGAACTCGTTAGAAGATGCCGTGACGTTTTTGTCAAAAGCACGCGCAGGGTTTGGCGCGTCGCTGACAGGATTTGAAGTCATGGCCGGTCCGGTGCTGCAGGCCGTGGTGCGATTGTTTAATCAACAACGCATTCCGTTTGAGAGTGACTCAGTGCAGTCGCCTTGGTTTGCACTGCTCGAGCTTTCAGACAGCGAAAGTGCAGAACACGCTCAGGCGCGTTTTGAAGAGGTGTTGGGCCAAGCCATTGAGGATGGTTTGGTGCAAGACGCCGCGATTGCTCAAAACGTGACGCAGAGCAAAGCCTTTTGGCATTTAAGAGAGAGTATTCCGCTGGCTGAAGCCGAGCTTGGTAAAAGCATTAAACACGATGTGTCGATCCCGATTTCGCGCATTGCTGAGTTTGTACAAGTCACCAACGCTGCGATTCAAGCCGATTATCCGGGCGTTCACAATGTCGTGTTTGGTCACTTGGGTGACGGCAATCTTCACTACAACGTGGCCCCTGCTCAAGGGCAACCGCAAGAGGTGTTGTTGGCTTTGCAAGATCAAATCTATGCGCTCGTGCACGACAGCGTGGCGGCCTTCAATGGGTCGATTAGCGCCGAGCATGGCATCGGGCAACTTAAGCGTGATGAAATGCCGCGTTACAAATCCGCCGTTGAACTTGGTCTCATGCGCAGCATTAAGAACGCACTAGATCCCAAAGGCCTACTCAATCCAGGGAAGGTGCTGAGCGTTTGAGTTTTGCGGGCGATTTGCGTGCCCGTTGGCAACGCGGGCAAAAGTAAGTTGCCCGTTGGCCTTGAACAATGCGTTTGATTTTGGTGTCACAAACACGACAGGGCTGACCGTTTTTTTCGTAAACTGCGGCGTAAAGTTCGAAATAAGCCCCAGGTTCGCCGGTGGCATCGACATAGTCGCGCAAGGTACTGCCTCCGCTCGCTAGCGCATCGGTGAGCGTTTGTACAATGGCGTCTACCAAGCGAACAGCTTGGGCCCGCGTGACCTCTCCGGCAGGTTGTGCTGGATGAATTTGGGCACGAAATAAGCTCTCCGAGGCGTAAATGTTACCGACACCGACGACCACATGACCGGCTAGCAAGGCCTGCTTAATCGATATTTTTTTGCCTTTAAGCCCAGCCAATAGGTAAGCCGGGTCGAAAGCTGGATTAAATGGTTCGATACCGAGTTTCGATAGCAGTGGATGTGAATGCGCGTCCCCTGCCTCGGACGGGTGCCACATGATCGAACCGAAGCGGCGTGGATCGTTGTAGCGAAGGCATATGCCCTTGGCAAAAGCCCACTGCACGTGGTCATGGGTGAGCCACACGGCGTTGGTCGGTACAGCACGGATTGAACCTGACATACCCAAGTGAACCAAAAGGGTACCGGCGGGGTCGAAATGCAACAACAAATATTTTCCGCGGCGTTCGCATTTCGCAAGTGTTGTATTGGCAATTACCCGAGGCAGTTCACTTGAAATCGGCCACCGCAATCGGCGCTCTCGGACTGTCATCGCGATTAGGGCTTGCCCCAAGGCAAGTCTCTCAATACCCTTCCGAGTGGTCTCAACTTCAGGCAATTCAGGCATGTTGGGGTGCTAAGATGAAAGTTGAGTTCGATGAGTCTATTTTGCCATCAATGAGAAATTTACGCGTGCAAAAACGTTTAGGAGTAAGACAGTTGAGCAAGGCTGCGTTGTGGCCAAACCGTATCAAACTGGCATCCTGCGCCTTGGTGACGGCGTTGACAGGGGCGGCTTGCGCGCAATCAGCGGCGCCGTTGCAGCCGACTGCGCCCCAACAAATTCAAGCACAAGTCCCGACTGAACAGGCCCAAGCCCCACAAACCCCACGTCCTCCCACCGCAGCAGTGACTTTCAGGGCGGGTGAGTTACCGCATGTGCGTCTGAGTGCCGACCTGCTTTACAAAATCCTAGCGGTTGAAATCGCTGTTCAACGAGGTGCCATAGCAGCGGCTGCAAACACCACGCTTGAAATTGCACGAGAGACAGCAGATCCTCGACTGGCCAAACGAGCCGTTGAGTTATACGCGGCTATGGGTGACTTGACGGGTGCCTTAGAAAGCGCACAGGAATGGGTCAGCAGCGCACCGCAAAGCCAAGAGGCTCGGTCGGCTCAGCTGGCACTTAGTGCTGCAGCAGGACGCACTGAGGGTTTGGTTAAGGCACTCATTGCTGAGATTAATGAAAGTCAGGACACCACTGAGGCCATGGCTCGCGCCATTGGTGTCTTAAAACGCATGCCCGACCCAGTTAAAGCGCTACAAATTCTTGAGCAAGTGGTCGCTGGCAGTCGCGCCAAATCAACGCTAGCAGCTCACATGGCTTTGGCTGATGTGGCCCAAGTGGCAGGCGACTACCCGCGTGCGCTCATAGAAGCACAGGCAGCCATGGCGTTAAAGCCAAACTCTGAGGATGCCGCGCTGCGTGTACTTGACTACGGCATGGCGGTGGATGCCGATCAAGCCATTAAAACGGCGCGAGCCTTTGCAAAGACCTATCCCAAATCTCGTCAGTTGCGTCTGATGCTCGCTGGCAAGTTGGCTGATCAAGGTGATGTTCAGGCTGCATTGACCGAATTGAGCTTGATGTCAGAGCAGTCGCCTGAAGACTTTGATCTTCTGTTTATCCGCGCTCAGCTCGCATACCGCGACAATCGTCTGCAACAAGCTCAGCGTTTGTTAGAAGAGTACGTCGTGGTTCAGTCTCAGCGGCAGTCATCCATGGCCTCGGGTGCCACGGATGCAGGAGCTGCGTTGGCAGACGCCTACACGCTTTTGGCTCGAATTGCACAAGATCAAGGCAGTCCAGATCGAGCTGTTGAATTTTTGGGCCGTATCGAGGATCCTGGCGCGCGTTATTCAGCACGTTTGCGTCAAGCCACCATTCGAGCCGAGCAAGGTCGTGTCGATGAGGCGATTCGAATGATTGACGCGCTGCAAGCCGTCGACGAGGACGAGCAGCTCATCGGTGTGCTCACCATGTCGCAAATATTGCGACAAGCGAAACGAAATGAACAAGCCATTGAGCGTCTTGAACAAGCCAATCAAGCGTTACCAGATTCGGTTGAAATCCAATATGAACTGGCCATGTTGCTTGAGCGGCAGGGTCGCTTCGACGAAATGGAAACCTTCCTACGCGCGGTTATTGCCCTTGATCATGGCTACGCGCATGCTTACAACGCTTTGGGCTACTCCTTGGCCGATCGGGGGGTGAGACTCGGCGAAGCCTACGAGCTGATTGCCCGAGCGCATCAAATTCTTCCCGAAGACCCGTACATCTTGGATAGCTTGGGCTGGGTGAAGTTTCGCCAGGGAGAGAATGAAATGGCCGAGCGGTACTTGCGCCAAGCTTACGCCATAAAGCCTGAGGCGGAAATCGCTGCGCACTTAGGCGAGTTGCTCTGGGTCACCGGACGGCGTGCTGCCGCCCGTGAGATATGGGCTGAAGGGCAAAAAATCGATGCGACCAATGCCTCGCTTGTGGATACCTTGAAACGGCTTGGTGTTCAGCCGTGATAACGTCAAGGGGCGTCGTGGCCAGACGCCTGTCGGTTGTTTTGCTTTGTCTTTTGATGGCGGCTTGTGCGACACCGGCCCCACCAGCCCTCGATGCGGTTGGCTTTGAGCGCCAAGGACGTTTTGCCATGCGTGTCCAAAGCCCTGATGAGCAAGCCAAAGCGGTTCAAGGCAACTTTCGGTGGCAACAAACCCGCACGGGTTGGGTTTTGTCATTGAATAGTCCCTTGGGGGCAACCTTGGCGCAACTCACCGTTGATGGTTCAGGTGCTGTGTTGCGTACGCCCGATGCACCTGATCAGCGAGCAGCCAGCGCCACCGCATTGCTGCAACAAGCCATTGGCGAGCCTGTTCCCATCGATGCCCTAGAGGACTGGATTCAGGGGCGTCTGGGTCGTGCCACAGGCATCGCGGAAATCACACGCGACAGTGTTGGTCGAGTGACCGGTTTCACGCAAGCCAATTGGCAGGTCACGTTTGAGCGGTATGACAGCAAAGGACCGACTCGCATGACTTTATCGAGCCAGCACCAGCAAAGGGATGTGGTGTTGCGCCTAGCGGTTAACCAGCCAACACCATGAGCCAGCCTTGATGCTTTATGACTTACCTGCCCCAGCCAAGCTAAACCTGTTCTTACACGTGGTGGGGCGCCGTGCCGATGGCTATCACTGGCTTGAGTCTTTGTTTCGATTGATTTCACTCAGTGATGCCGTGACAATCGATTTGAGAACGGATGGTGTGATTTCGCGTGAGCCTTGCAGCGCCGTGACTTGGTCTGAAGCCGACGATCTGGCCGTACGCGCGGCCAAGGCCTTGCAACAAGCGACCGGCACGCGTACTGGCGCTCATATCGCGATTCGCAAACGTATTCCAACGGGCGGCGGACTAGGCGGTGGCTCTAGCGATGCCGCGACCGTTTTGTTGGGGCTTAACCGCCTCTGGCGCACAGGCCTGACGCGCGAAGAACTGATGGTATTGGGATTGCCATTGGGGGCGGATGTGCCCTTCTTTTTGTTTGGGCAGTCGGCCCTTGTGACGGGAATTGGTGAACGCTTTCAGCCAGTGACCATATCTGAGCGCAGTTACGTGGTGGCGCAGCCCAACGTTAGTGTGCCAACGCCCACGATATTTGCCGCAGCTGATTTGACACGGGACTCCGAACCCGTCAAAATATCGGACTTTTCCGGACTTAATCGAGTGAAGACTCGATTTACGGGAATTGGTGCTTTCGGGCGTAATGATCTGGAACCCGTTGTGAAGCGACTTTTTCCTGTGGTGGATACCGCCCAGCAATGGTTAGCATCGCATGGTGTGCTGTCTCGGCTAACGGGTTCTGGGGCTTGCTTGTTTAGTGAGTTTACTGACCCGAACGAAGCTGTCTTTGCTAACGAGCAATTGCTCGCTAAAATGCAGTCTTCGCAGTGCGGTTTAAAAACAGTTCATGCTTGTGATGGATTACCGGTTCATCCATTACAGAACTGGGCAGTTGACTAAGTTGGGGAGTGGCCAAGTTGGTTAAGGCACCGGATTTTGATTCCGGCATGCGAGGGTTCGAGTCCTTCCTCCCCAGCCAATATACGTAAGCTGTTGAACAAGCCACAGTCCTTTGGGCTCGTTTCAGTCGCTTTTTTTTATTCGTTGCAGCGATTCGTTCAACATGGCTCCTGAAAACTTCATGATTTTCACCGGTACTGCCAACACTCGGTTGGCAGTCGATGTGGTAAATCACCTTGACATGTCGCTAGGCAAAATGTCGGTTGGCCGTTTTTCAGATGGCGAGGTGATGGTTGAAGTCAATGAAAACGTGCGGGGTAAAGACGTTTTCGTGTTGCAACCAACCTGTGCGCCCACCAATGACAATCTCATGGAAGTGATGGTGATGGTCGATGCGCTCAGGCGCGCGTCGGCAGGTCGTATCACCGCAGCCATTCCTTATTTTGGTTACGCACGGCAAGATCGGCGTCCTCGCTCTGCTAGAGTGGCGATATCTGCCAAAGTGGTGGCTAACATGTTGCAAGTGGTCGGTGTCAATCGTGTCATGACCATGGATTTGCATGCGGATCAAATCCAGGGCTTTTTTGACATACCTGTCGACAACATCTATGCGGGTCCCATATTGCTCGGGGACATCTGGCGTCGTAACTTGTCAAATCTAGTGGTGGTTTCACCCGACATTGGCGGCGTTGTGCGGGCCCGTGCGCTTGCCAAGCAACTTGAAGCTGACTTGGCCATTATCGACAAACGTCGCCCACGCGCCAACGTCTCAGAAGTGATGAATATTATTGGTGACGTTGATGGCCGAACTTGCGTCATCATGGACGACATGGTGGACACCGCTGGCACGCTTTGTAAAGCTGCTGCTGCGTTAAAAGAGCAGGGTGCAGGCGCTGTTTACGCTTACTGTACACATGCTGTGTTGTCCGGTGGTGCCGTTGAGCGCATCGTTGAATCTGCGCTCGATGAAGTGGTGGTGACGGACTCGATCCCGCTATCTGATGAGGCTCGTGCATCGGGTCGCATCAGACAGTTGTCCTGTGCGCCATTATTGGGTGAAACGATTCTGCGGATCTCACATGCCGAATCGGTCAGTTCACTTTTTGTGGACTAAAGCTTAGGTTTTATACGCATACGAATCTGATCAGTGGCTGGTCGCGGCCACTAGTCGATACTGGACGCCGACGTTCGGCTCTGGTTTTTACGGGGATTTCCCCTTTTGGAGTTTTAAAATGCAATTTAATGCAACTAAACGGAGCGTTCAGGGATCGAGTGCGAGCCGCCGCCTGCGCCATGCGGGTCGCGTACCTGCCATTGTTTATGGTGGCGCAGAAGCCCCATTGAACATCGAGCTCGATCACAATGAAATCTTTCATGCTTTGCGTAAAGAGCAATTCCACGCATCGGTGTTGGATATGCAACTTGAGGGCCATAAGCAATCTGTGCTTTTGCGCTCAGTCCAGTGGCACCCCTATAAGCAGTTGGTGTTGCACGTTGACTTCCAGCGCGTAGATGCCAAGAAAATCATTCACACCAAAGTGCCATTGCATTTCATCAATGCTGACATTTCACCCGCGGTTAAGTTATCAGCCGCGGTTGTGACACACGTGCTGACCGAACTTGAAATCGAGTGCTTACCAGCCAATTTGCCACCGTTTATCGAGGTTGATTTGAGCGCGGCCGTGGCTGGTGATGCCATTCATTTGGCCGACATCAAGTTGCCGATCGGTGTCAAGCACCTGCCCCACGGTGGTGATGAGAATCCGTTGATCGCTTCCATTAACGTTCCTGCTGCCAAAAAAGGCGATGAGGCCCAAGACGCCGGGACAGAAGAACCCAGCGCATAAGCCTGTCATTTTTTGGGTGGGTGTATATCGCCCACATGACCCCGTTGGTGATATCGTCAACGGGGTTTGTTTTTTGTTTTGGTTTTTTACTGGTGCGCATTTATGGACACGACACCAATCACACTGATTGCTGGCCTCGGTAACCCTGGTGGCGAGTATGAGCGAACGCGCCACAACGTTGGGTTTTGGTTGGCCGATCGTTGGGCGAACGCCTTGAATACTCGCTTTACCCCTGATAAGTCTTTCTTTGGTGATCTCGCCAAGGCGCGATTCGGTGGTCGGCAATTGTGGTTGTTAAAGCCTAGCACCTACATGAATCGCTCGGGTCAAGCGGTGGCTGCATTGGCGCGCTTTTACAAAATCCCCGTCGAAGAGGTTTTGGTGGTGCACGATGAGCTTGACCTGCTTGCGGGCCAAGTGCGCTGTAAGCGTGGGGGCGGCCACGCTGGGCACAATGGATTAAGAGACATTCAGGCTTGTCTTGGTTCTCCTGATTTCTTGAGACTGAGGGTAGGCATCGGGCACCCGCGTCGATTGGGTTTACAGCAAGGGGTCGCTGACTTTGTGCTTCACCCCCCTAGGCAAGAAGAGCAGCTTGTCATTGATAAAAGTTTGGACCGAATTGACGCGGTGATGACGCTGTTGCTCGACGGTCAAATCAGCAAAGCCGTGACGCAATTACACCGCGATGAACCCCCCACAGACCCCTAATAGCGCCGCCCAAGTGGCCCGTAACTCAAGCCCCAAAGATGTTCGCTGGATTGACGAATGGCGTGATTTTTTGGCCTTTTGTTTGCGCCCAAGGTTGGGGTATCGCTGCCGCCAAGTCTCCCCTCAACCCGCATGGTTGCTAGACTGGTTGCCAAACATTGGCTTGGGTCGACTGTTGGCGTGGGCAGGCATTCTTTGGGGGATCAATTTATTCATATTTGGCCCGATCGTGATGAGTGTGGCCAATCAAGCCGGCGCCACCCACCGCGTTGACCCAGAGAATTTGCCCTGGCTTTTGGCTTTGGTGTGGGCGCCTTTGGTCGAAGAAATTTTGTTTCGGTATGGCCTACGTCGGCCTGCCATGGCCCTGTGGTTGATACCTTTTCTAGTCCTGGCCCTTTGGCAAGGTGTTGGCTTTGCCCAGTCGATGATGTTCGCGGTCGCTGTCTTATTGATCTATCGACTCACACGCCAAGCCCGTGTGCCCTCGGTCTCTGCCCGACCATGGCTGCGACTTTATCGACATTGGTTTGCTTGGGTGTTTCACGTGTCAGTGGCTGCTTTCGCGGCCTTGCATATCTATAACTTTACGCTCACCTCGGTGGTATGGTGGATGTATCCACTTTTGGTGTTACCGCAGTGGTTTACCGGTTTGGTATTGGGTTGGATTCGAGTTAATCGTGGCATCGGCACGGCGATTATTTTGCATGCACTGTTTAACTTTGGGCCGCTCTTGGTCGCTTGGCTTGCCTTTCGTTGGTTGAAAGAAGCCGGTCTGATCTGACAAGACCCAATCTGTTCTAATCAAGCTTAGTCAAGTGCTCCGTGTCGTGAGGCGAAATCCTCACGAAGTTCACGCTTGAGAACCTTGCCGATGGCATTGCGCGGCAGTTCATCGACGATTTCTAAACATGCTAAGCGCTGCGTTTTCCCAACGCGAGCATTGGTCCATTGCAATAAACTTTGAGCGTCTTCAGGGTGCTTTTCTTTGAGCACCACAAATGCCACTGGTGTTTCTCCCCAGCGCTTAGAGGCCACACCCACAACCGCGCAATCGGCCACGGCCAAGTGCTGCGCAAGTTCACTTTCTAGGTCAGTGGGGTAAATGTTAAAGCCACCCGAAATCAACATGTCTTTCTTTCGATCGCCGAGAATCAAAAAGCCATCTTCGTCAAAGCGACCCACATCACCGGTGCGTATAAAGCGCAGCCCATCGGGGCTGAACCATTCGACTTCACGTGTTTTGTCGGGTTGACGGTGGTAACCCACCATCATGGCCGCTGATCGGCCGACGATTTCACCGAGTTGTCTGCGCGCCACTTCAATGCCATGATCATCGATGATTCGAATGTCACAGCCGCTGGCGGGCTGTCCGACGGTGTGCAGTTTGGTTTGATCCTCGTGGGCGCGAAGCTCGCAGCGTCCACCACCTTCAGTCATGCCGTAAATTTCGGTCAGACTGCCTGGCCAGCGCTTAAGCACAGCGGCTTTGAGTGCCGCTGAGAAAGGCGCGCTGGTGGAGAACTTACACAGAAAACTTGATAGGTCGAAGTCATCAAACTCAGGTCGATCGAGGATGCGCTGGTATTGGATTGGCACCAAGATCGTGTGGGTGACCTGATAACGCTGAGCCAGTTGCAAGAACGCAAAGGGATCGAATTTTGCCATCATGACACACGTGGATCCAAGCGCTAAGGCAGGCAATAGGGCCACCAATGTGGTGTTGGAGTAGAGCGGTGTCGTCGTGAGTAATACCGATTCGGGGCGATAGCCAGTCTCCCACGCGCGTTGGGTGTGTGACCAACGCATGCTGCAGGGTTGCATGATGCCCTTGGGTACGCCGGTGGTGCCTGAAGAGTAGATGAGATTAAACGGCGAAGAAGGCTCAATGACGACGGCACTCAGTGAACAGGTTGTGGACAGCCAAGTCGACCAGGCAACGGCTGAGTCACTGTCATCAATCGCTAGGCGGTGTAGCGCTGTGGCAATTTGTTGAACCGGCCAGTGAGCGTTGATGGACTGGTCAATGAATAACCAACCCGCTTGGCTGTTTTCTAGCATGGCTGAAAGATTGTCAGCGGTGGCCGATGGTGGCAGCGGCGCCACAACGCCACCGGCTCGAAGCGTGCCGTAATAGAGTGCGACGTAGCGCAGCGATGTTTGTGCGCAGATAGCAACCACTTGCCCAGGGGTCAGGCCATCGCGCTGTAGGCTAGCGGCTACTGCCTCTACCAAAGCATCGAACGCGCTGTAAGTCAGTGACTCGTCATTCAAAACCAAGGCCAAGTGTTCGGGCTGCTCTTTGGCGATCACGCGCAGCATGTCTGGCAGGGATGCGAGGGGTTGTTGCAGGCGAGCCACTAAGGCGGGATGGGTCATTGCTGGGCTTGGGTTCATGGCGCGCGGTGGTTTTTTAAGTCGGCATCAAAAAGGGTGAATCTTGATTGGCAAGATACCATGTCGCAAGCTCAGGCGCCCACGAGGTTAAACTCAAGCAACTTGAACATTTTTATGGAATTCTCATGGCATTGCAGTGTGGCATCGTTGGTCTTCCCAACGTCGGTAAATCGACCTTATTTAACGCTTTAACCAAGGCGCAAATCGCCGCTGAAAACTATCCGTTCTGTACGATTGAACCGAACGTGGGTGTGGTTGAAGTACCTGACCCGCGTTTGCAAAAACTCGCTGATATTGTGCATCCCGAAAGAGTGTTGGCCGCTACGGTCGAGTTTGTGGATATTGCTGGCTTGGTTGCGGGTGCCAGCCAAGGTGAAGGATTGGGTAATCAGTTCTTATCGCACATCCGTGAGACGGATGCCATCGTGAACGTTGTGCGATGTTTTGAAGACGATAATGTCATTCACGTCTCCGGTCGCGTCGACCCGATTGCTGACATCGAAGTCATTGAGACAGAGTTGGCCTTGGCTGATCTGCAAACCGCAGAGAAATCACTGCATCGACAAAATAAAAATGCACGGGCGGGTGAAAAGGATGCGCAGCGACTGGTCGTTTTGTTGCAGGCCTGCGTGGCCCATCTTGATCAAGGCAAACCCATCCGCACCATGGATCTGACCAAAGATGATCAGCTGCTTCTAAAACCCCTTTGTTTCATCACGGCCAAGCCCGCTATGTACGTCGGTAATGTCAGTGACCAAGGCTTTAAAGACAACCCGTTGCTGGATAAATTACAAGCCTACGCCGCCAAACAGCAAGCGCCAGTGGTTGCCATTTGTGCCGCCATGGAAGCAGAAATGGCTGATTTGTCCGACGAAGACAAAGCGGTTTTTCTGCAGGATATGGGTATGGAAGAGCCTGGTCTGGATCGACTGATTCGAGCCGCTTTTAAATTATTGGGATTACAGACTTATTTTACGGCTGGGGTCAAAGAGGTCCGCGCTTGGACGGTGCCCATCGGAGCCACCGCACCACAAGCCGCTGGTGTGATTCACACCGACTTTGAACGCGGCTTTATTCGGGCGCAAACCGTGGCGTTCGATGATTACATTGCGCACAAAGGTGAACAGGGTGCGAAAGAAGCGGGCAAACTCAGAGCCGAGGGCAAAGAATATGTGGTGCTCGATGGTGACGTGTTGAATTTTCTGTTTAACGTCTAAGCAAAAACTAGGATAAGAACGGACACTATCGGACTAAAAATAATTAATTAAATCAATAATCTGTCGGATAATTTAATCCATTTTTGTGTATCTTTGTCCGTTGTAATCTGGTTTAAAAGTGGGTACGATGGTGGGTATGAAAAACTTCCCCACCTAAAAAAAGTGGGTACGATATGCTCACAGATACCCAATGCCGAACTGCAAAGCCCAAAGATAAGCCTTACAAGCTATCGGATGGTCAAGGTCTTTACTTGGAGGTCAAGCCTACTGGTGTCAAGGCTTGGCGCTACCGTTTCAAGCTTTCCAACCCAGATGGCTTCAAGGAGAGCATGTTTGCTATCGGCGAATATGCCGTTGCCCCCATTGGAGAGACACCCGATCAAGCAATGGCAAGACGGGCGGGTGGCCGGTTCACGCTGTCAGAAGCTAGGCAGGAGCGGGTTAAAGCCCGAGGGCTTGTCAAGCAAGGGGTCAATCCTGCGCATCAGCGGCAACTTGAGCGACTAAAACGGGTACAAGATAGTGCAGTCACGTTTGAGGCAGTGGCTAAAGAGTGGATCTCGCTGAGGGACTGGGAGGACGTTACCAAGTTGAGACGTCTTGACATGCTCAAACGAGTGGTATTTCCCAAGATCGGCTTGCTGCCTGTCAGGGACGCAACACCAGCTCACATACTTGAGGTCCTCAAAACGGCCCACAAAAAAAACGGCCCTTCAGTTGCGGCTGAAGCCAAGCGAACCATATCTGGGGTGTATGCATTCGCAGTATCAACGCTAAGAGCGGATACAGATCCAACCTACCACCTTCGGGGAGCATTACCTTCTAACAAGACCCAGCACAAGCGTGCACTGGACATCCAGGAAATAGGGCAGTTGTTAAGGGACGTAGAAACCCATGGGGGGCGATATGAGACGGTATCCGCATTTAGGCTGATGTGGCTCACACTTTGCCGTCCGAGTGAGGTCACAGAGGCAAGATGGGAGGAGTTTGATCTTACTAACGCTGTATGGAAAATCCCTGCCGAGCGGATGAAAAAACGCAAAGAACACATTGTCCCGCTGCCCGCTCAAGCGCTTGAGTTGCTCAAGGGGATGCATACCCTAACCGGACGGTTGGATCTTGTGTTTCCAAATAGAGACAATCGCAAGCGACCGATGACAACCGCGACCTTCAGGCAGATGCTCCATGTTCTCGGCTGGTCGGGAAAGTTTAGTCCGCATGCTACTCGTACGACTGGCAGCACACGCTTGAATGAGATGGGATATTCATTCGACTGGATCGAGCGGCAGTTAGCTCACGCGGATACGAATGTTGTCAGGCGTACCTACAACCACGCGACCTACCTCGAGCATCGAGCAGGGATGATGCAGCAGTGGGCAGATATGTTAGACGCATGGCAAAGCGGTAAAGATATTCGCACTATTGGTGAGGTTGTCGCTGTACCAGAGTCAGGTGCAGCAGCATGAACACTCCAAAATTTCAGAGGCGGGAAGAGCGAAAACTTGGTCTCCTCATGTCGGAAGCAGAAAAGCGCGAGCAAATAGAGGCGTGGGCAAAAGACGATCTGGAAAAGTTAATACAACTACGAGATTATTTCGACATTTCCTATGATCCGGGTTGGGAGTTGCGACTTGCGCTTGAGTTGGCTATAGAACAAAGATCAAAGACAAAGTACCTTGAGCCGAGCAAACGAGGACGTCCAATCAAATGGACGGAACTGAGTAAAGCGGTGCTGATTGTTGAGCATGAACGGATCAAAAAACTTGAAGCCCTCAATGACGAGGAAGCTGACGCATACCTAATACGTCGCTCCCCTTGGTCAGAAGTTACTAAACAGAACGAAGAACACTCCGGAGCTGAAACGTACAGGAAGGAGGAGGGCCAATCGCTGCGACAGCAACGAGACGCCGTTGATCAACGTTTGGTAGCGGTTATCCGCAAATCCTTTCTTTGGCATGAGCATGAGGGAGAGCTTCAAGAGTGGGATGAGTATGTAAAGGATGTTGTGAAAAACCCACTCGCATAACTTTCTTTTCTGTAAATAATTCTGGCTTTTTTTTTACACCTCGAAATGGTTGTGTTTGTCCGAACACGGATTTACCTTTACCAAGGAACACGATCATGTCCAAACTGCCAGAAGAAGGTTTTCTTCGCCTTAATCAAATCATTGGCGATTCTAAGCGTGGAATCCCAGCCATAGTCCCAATTCGTAAGTCATCCTGGTGGCAGGGGGTCAAAGCTGGGCGCTACCCAAAGCCTATCAAGCTATCACCTCGCGTAACTGTGTGGCGCGTGGAAGACATCCGTGAACTTATTGCTAAGGCATAGGGGGCGGATATGAACAAAAAAATGACCTGCTTAAAGGCAGGCCAAACAAAACTCAACGCAAATTTTACTGCTCTCCGGTCTGGAACCAAAGCGCTAATAGTGTGGCTTGCTATCCGCTCATGCTTGCCAGCAAGTATTGCAACGGCATTGATAAAGCTCGGAGGGTTGAAAAATGATTGAACGCATTTCTAACGCACTTAACTTCATTAATACTGATAACAGAGATGTTTGGCTAACGATGGGGATGGCCATCAAATCCGAGCTTGGTGAAGGTGGATTCGATACATGGCTAGATTGGAGCAAGGCGGGAGCTAGCTTCAATGCCAAAGATGCTCAGGATGTCTGGAAAAGCATACGCCCCCATGGGGCAGTTACTATCGGATCACTGTTCCATCAAGCCAAGGCTAATGGCTGGACTGATAATGGTCAACGCCCATCCTCGGAGCAATTAGCCAAACTGAAAGCGGTGTCGGCTGCACGAGCTAGGGAACAAGAGCTAGCTATAGAGCGTGAACGGGCTGAGACCGCACAAAAAGCTAAGGTAATTCTGTCAGAGGCAACAGTTGTTCAAAGCCATCCCTATCTGGAACGAAAGCAAGTCAAGCCAGTATCAACGCTCAAGACGATTACCGTTGATAGAGCAAAGGAGTTGCTGGGTTACTCGCCACAGTCATCCTCAGAGCTGCTAGAAGGCCAACTACTGGTCGTTCCAGTCGTTAGGGAAGGTGGTCTCTCTACGCTTGAGTTGATCGATGAAAGGGGGCGTAAAACCGCTCTTGCCGGTCGTGGCACACGTTCAGGTGGTTACTGGGCAACCAACAAATTTGAGGGTGGGACAATCCTGATTGGTGAAGGCGTAGCTACAGTTTTATCAGCACATCTGGCAACAGGCTTCACGGGAGTGGCAGCGCTTTCTGCTGATAACTTACCCAAAGTTGCCCAAACGATCAAAGGCCGCTTCAAAGATGCTGAATTGGTCATCTTGGCTGACATAGATAAAAACGGCTCACCTCATCCTAAATCATTACAAGCATCAGAGTTTGGTCGCCTAGTAGTTCCAGAGTTCCAAGACCGACAACCCGATCAGAATGATTTCAACGATTTGCATGTGGCGCATGGACTTGATGAAGTAAAGGCAGCATTTTGCAAAGCCCCAAAATTTCAAAAGGGTGTTTCCCTAGTCCGAGCCAGTGACATTAATCCAGAACCCATCAAATGGCTTTGGAATGGTTGGTTGGCTGCAGGGAAGCTGCATATTATGGCGGGCGCACCAGGCACTGGCAAAACAACAATCAGCATGGCGATAGCAGCAACTCTCACCACCGGTGGTTGTTTTCCAGATGGCAGTCCTGCAAAACAAGGTGATGTTCTGATTTGGTCAGGCGAGGACGACCCAAAAGATACATTAATACCGAGACTCATAGCAGCAGGTGCGGATAGAACACGTGTTCATATTGTCGATGGGGTAGTTGAACAGGGCTTGAAACGCTCGTTT
>ERZ888423.1956-NODE-1956-length-16520-cov-44.772548_pt1 | contig 16520 bp, 15 predicted proteins | sample MGYA00520523_ERZ888423 | MGnify/ENA primary metagenome ERZ888423 (study PRJEB32303, sample SAMEA104408611) | aquatic metagenome | biome: Brackish water; feature: Pelagic; material: water | place: Baltic Sea | collected 2014-06-08T10:24:00 | depth 30,27 m ...
ACGAACTGATCGGCGACTACTCCGCCATCAGCCCCGAGGGCTTCGCCCGGGCCCTGGAGGTGAGCGCCTACTCGCTGGCGCCCCTGTGCCGCTGGGCCAAACCCCTGTTCAACCCAGGCGCCAGCGTGATCACCCTCACCTATCTGGGGGCCGAGCGGGCCATTCCCAACTACAACGTGATGGGGGTGGCCAAGGCGGCCCTGGAGGCCTCGGTGCGCTACCTGGCCGCCGAATTGGGGCCCGACAAGCAGGTGCGGGTCAATGCCATCAGCGCCGGACCGATCCGCACCCTGGCGAGCAGCGCCATCGGCGGCATCCTTGACATGATCCACAACGTGGAGGCCAAGGCTCCCCTGCAGCGCACCGTGACCCAGGAAGAGGTGGGCGGAGCGGCCGCCTTCCTGGCCAGCCCACTGGCATCTGGCATCACCGGCCAGGTGATCTATGTGGATGCGGGGTACTGCATCAACGGGATGTGAGGGCTCCAAGCAGACGACTTCCGGCCGAATGGGAGCCCGTGGGGGCCGTCTTGATGGCCTGGCCCCGCGCCGATGGCGATTGGGCGCCCTACCTCCCAGCGGTGCGCGCTTGCTACCGGGAGCTCTGCGCGGCGATCAGCCGCCATGCCCCCGTGCTGCTGCTCAGTGCAACGCCTGAAGCCACCGCTCAGGAGTTGGCCCATCTGGGCACCGGCCGGCTGCGGGTGTGGGCCAGCCCGGCCCAGGACACCTGGACGCGCGACTACGGGCCGATCACCGTGCTGGAGAGCCGGGGCCCAGAAGGCGAGGCCCCCTTGCTGCTGGACTTCCGCTTCAACGGCTGGGGCGGCAAATACCAAGCCGAAGGCGACAACCGGGCCACCGCCGCCGCCTGGCAAGGGGGAGCCTTTGGCCTCTCCCCGCTCGAGCCGGTGGAACTGGTGCTGGAGGGGGGCAGCATCGAATCCGATGGGGCCGGCACCATTTTCACCACCAGCAGCTGCCTGCTCTCGCCCGGGCGCAACCCCCAACTCGACAAAGCAGCCATCGAGGCGGCCCTGATCGCCCAGCTGGGCGCCAGGCGGGTGATCTGGCTGAACCATGGAGAGCTCTGCGGCGATGACACGGACGGCCATATCGACACCCTGGTGCGCCTGTGCGATCCAGGCACCCTGGCCTACGTCAGCTGTGACGATCCCGGCGATCCCGCAGCGGCACCGCTGCAGCGGCTGGAAGCGGAACTCCAGGGGCTTCGCACCGCCGCCGGGGGCCCCTACCGGCTGATTCCCCTGCCCTGGCCCCAGGCCCGCTTCGCCCCGGATGATGGCCGCCGGCTGCCGGCCACCTACGCCAACTTCCTGATCCTCAATGGGGCCGTGCTGGTGCCCAGCTACGGCGATCCCAGCCGCGATCAGGCAGCCCAGGCTGCCCTGGCCAAGGCATTCCCCTGCCACACGATCGAGGCCATCGACTGCTCCGCCCTCCTCCTGCAGCACGGCTCCCTGCACTGCGCCACCATGCAGATACCTGCAGCCGTCTTTCAGTGAGCGTCCTGGTGGCTGCGCTGGTGCAACAGGCCTGGGCCGGCAACCGCGAGGCAATGGTGGCGGCCACCAGCCGCGCCATCCGCCAGGCCGCCGGCCAGGGAGCCCAATTGGTGGTCTGCCAGGAGCTCCACACCAGCGCCTACTTCTGCCAACAGGAGCTGGTTGGCCGCCATGACCTGGCCGAACCGATCCCGGGCCCCTCCAGCGACCATTTCGGGGCCCTGGCCAAGGAACTGGCCATCGTGCTGGTGATCAGCCTGTTTGAACGTCGGGCGCCCGGGCTCTCCCACAACACAGCCGTGGTGCTCGAGCGCGATGGCTCGATCGCCGGCATCTACCGCAAGATGCATATCCCGGATGATCCGGGCTTCTACGAGAAGTTCTATTTCACCCCGGGGGACCTGGGTTTTGAGCCGATTGCCACCAGTGTGGGCCGGCTGGGAGTGCTGGTCTGCTGGGACCAGTGGTTTCCTGAGGCGGCACGGCTGATGGCCCTGGCCGGCGCCGATCTGCTGCTCTATCCCACGGCTATTGGCTGGAGCCCAAACGACAGCCCAGCAGAGCAGGCCCGGCAGCGGGAGGCCTGGATCACCGTGCAACGGGGCCACGCCATTGCCAATGGCCTGCCGGTGCTGGTGGCTAACCGTTGCGGTCACGAGCTGGACCCCGAGACGAGTTCGGCGGTTGCAACGGCGCCCGGCTCGGCAGGCCTGCAGTTTTGGGGAAGCAGCTTTGCCGCCGGGCCCCAGGGGGAACTGCTGGCCCAGGCGAGCGTGGCAGAGGAGGCCGTGCTGCTGGTGGATCTGGACCTGGACCGCAGCGAAGCGGTACGCCGCTGGTGGCCCTTTCTGCGCGACCGGCGCATCGATGCCTATGGCGAGCTGCTCAAGCGCTGGCGTACCTAGGCCCACCTGTCAGCATGGGGCAACCCTGAAGGGCGTTTGGCGGCCATGCGCACCGGAACCATCCACCGCGTCACCGGCGAAACCGATGTACGCGTGACCCTGGGGCTCGACGGCAGCGGCCGCTGCACGGTGAACACCGGCGTGGCGTTTCTCGATCACATGCTCCACCAGCTGGCCAGCCACGGCCTGATCGACCTGGAGATCAGCGCCAAGGGCGACACCTACATCGACGACCACCACACCAACGAAGACGTGGGCATCGCCGTGGGCCAGGCCCTGGCCCAGGCCCTGGGCGAGCGGCGGGGCATCCACCGCTTCGGCCACTTCGTGGCACCCCTGGATGAGGCCCTGGTGCAGGTGGCGCTGGATTGCAGCGGCCGGCCCCACCTCAGCTACGACCTGCAGATCCCGGCCCAGAAGATCGGCAGCTACGACACCGAACTGGTGAAGGAGTTCTTCGTGGCGGTGGCCAACAACGCCGGCCTCACCCTGCACATCCGCCAGCTCGCTGGGGTGAACTCCCACCACATCGTTGAGGCCTGCTTCAAGGCGTTTGCGCGGGCCCTGCGCCTGGCAGTGGAGGTGGATCCCCGCCGGGCCGGGGCCATACCCAGCAGCAAGGGCGTGCTGGAGCAGGCGGGAGCCTGAATCACTGGGTGCTCAGAGCGCCTGAGGCTCCCGCGACCACAAAAACAGCCCCAGCCGCTCCGCATCCGCCATCGTCTGCTCCGCGTCCAGCAACAGGGCACTGCGGGCCTCCCAGGCGATGCCAGCAAGGCCAGCTGCGGCGGCCTTGGCCACGGTGGTAGGGCCGATGCCGGGCAGATCCATGCGCCTGTCCTGGTTGAGTTTGGGGGCCTTGTAGAGCACCCCGCAGCGACCGGCTTCGAGCAGCTCGCTGCGGGTGGCCGCCACCCACTCGAGCATGGCATCGGTGCCGGGCAGGGCTTCGGTGGCCAGGCACAGCCCCTTGGCCACCACGGCCCCCTGGCCCACATCCACCTGGGAGATGGCTTCAACGATGTAGGCGGCCCGCTCCACATCGGCCCGATCCAGGTCACTCGGCACCCTGCTGGCGTAGAGGCCAGGCTCTGGCAACAGGTTGGGTGCCACGTCTTCGATGCCCACCACCTTGAGGCCGTACTCCTCGATGATCTGGGCCAAGGCCCGCAGGGAAGCATCGTCGCCATTGCGCAGGGAACCCAGGATCCGCGGGGCGGCCATCAGGGTGGAGCCCTCAAAGCGCAGCAAGTTGAGCGAACGGGGTCGCACAAACTTGCCCACCATCACGATCTGGTTGATACCCCGCTGCTGCAGCGACTTGATGAAGGCGATCGAGCGTTCAAAAAAGAACTCCTCAGCCGCCGGCACCTCCACCTCAAGCCCGTGGGGATAGCAGGCGATGTGGGCACGGCCTGCCCGGGAGAGGGCCTCCGAGAGCATCCTCGGCAGCACCCCTTCACCAGCAATGATCGCGAGGGACGGATCACCCATCAGGGCCGGGACAGCTCTAAGCAAATTTCTTGGGGCAGTCAAAGGCCCCCAACCCCGCAATGGCTGCCGCGGGTGGACAGGTCCTACGGCGTCATGGCCTCCCCCGGGCGGCCTGCAAGGCCTCAACCAGCTCCACCGGACCCAGCCGTCGATCGCCAGCATCGTCGCTGGCGCGCAAATCCTGGAGCCCTACCAGGCCATCAGCTGCCTCCTGCTCGCCGATCACCGCCGCCCAACGGGCCCCGGAGCGATCGGCCCGCTTGAACTGCTTCGCGAAGGCCGAGCCACTGGCATCCCTTTCCACCGCCAGGCCCGCCTGGCGGCAAAGCCTTGCCAAAGCCAGCGCCGCCGTCGCCGCCGCCTCGCCCCGACTCACCACATAGAGATCCAAAGCCACAGCGGGGCGCTCGGCCTGGCTGAGCAGCAACACCAGCCGCTCCATCCCCAGGGCCCAACCGATCGCCGGGGTCGCCGGCCCGCCCAGCTGCTGCACCAGGCCGTCGTAACGACCGCCGCCGCACACCGTGGCCTGGGCACCCAGCTGGCTGCTGGTGATCTCGAAGGCGGTGTGGCCGTAATAATCCAGGCCACGCACCAAGCGGGGGTTGTGCACAAACGGAATGCCCAGGGCCGTGAGGGCTTGCTGCACGGCAGCAAAGCGGGCCTGACTCGCGTCACTGAGCGCGGAAGCCAGGCTGGGGGACTCCGCCAGCAGGGCCTGGGTGTCTGGATGCTTGGCATCAAGCACCCGCAGGGGATTGGTGTGGATGCGGGCCTGGGAATCGGCATCCAGCTGGTCGCGCCGCTGCTCCAGCCAGGTCACCAGCTGCTCGCGATAGCGGGCCCGATCCTCGCTACTGCCGAGGGAATTGAGCTGCAGCTCCAGGCCAGCGACGCCCAGCTCGGCCAGCAGATCCCAGGCGATGGCGATCGCCTCCACATCGCTGCAGGCATCGGCAAAACCCAGCAGCTCTACGCCGATCTGGTGAAACTGGCGCAGCCGCCCCGCCTGGGGACGCTCATAGCGAAACATCGGGCCCCCATACCAGAGGCGCTGGGGCCCCTGGCTCAGCAGCCCGTGCTGGATCGCGGCCCGCACCACCGAAGCGGTGCCCTCCGGGCGCAGGGTGCAGCTGCGCTCCCCCCGATCCAGAAACGTATACATCTCCTTTCCCACCACATCGGTGGCCTCACCGATGCCGCGGGCAAACAGCTCGGTGACCTCCAGCAAGGGGGTACGGATCTCCGAGATCCCCGAGCGGCGAAAATGCTCCCGGGCCCTAGCCTCCACGTGCTGCCAAAGGCCGATCTGCCCCGGCAACAGGTCGGCCATGCCACGCAGGCTCTGGAGCGACGCCAAACCGGAGAATGCAAGTGGCCTGAGTCTGCCTGCCGGCCTGGGCTCAAGTTTTGGCGTAGGTGTGCCGATACCAGTGGGCAAAGCGCTCCACCCCCACTTCGATCGGCGTCGAGGGCCGAAAGCCCACCCAGGCTTCGAGCAGGGAGGTGTCGGCGGCCGTGGCCTCGAGATCGCCGGGCTGCATGGGCTGCAGATCGCGAATGGCCTCACGGCCCAGGGCCTGCTCAAGCAGTTCGATGAAACGCAACAACTCAACCGGTTCGCTATTGCCGATGTTGAACAGCCGGTGGGGCGCCCAGCTGGTGGCCGGATCGGGTGCCGAGGTGTCAAAGCCGGGATCAGCTGTCGCCGGCTTATCTGCGCAGGCGATCACGCCTGAAACGATGTCGTCGATGTAGGTGAAGTCACGGCGCATGCGGCCCTGGTTGAACACCCGGATCGACTCGCCCGCCAGGATCGCCCTGGCGAACAGCATCGGTGCCATGTCGGGCCGGCCCCAGGGTCCGTAGACGGTGAAGAAGCGCAGGCCGGTGGCGGGCAACCCATAGAGGTGGCTGTAGGTGTGGGCCATCAATTCGCCCGCCTTCTTGGTGGCGGCGTAGAGGCTCACCGGATGGTTGACCGGCTGGCTTTCGGCAAATGGCAGGTTGGTGTTGCCGCCATACACCGAGCTGCTGGAGGCATACACCAGGTGTTCAGCGCCGTGGTGCCGGCAACCCTCGAGGATCGAACCCAGGCCCACCAGGTTGCTCTCCAGGTAGGCGCCTGGGTTCTCAATGGAATAGCGAACCCCGGCCTGGGCGGCGAGGTGAATCACCAGGCGTGGCTTCTCGCGCCCAAACAGCTCGGCGATCGCAGCAACTTCGCCCAGGTCAAGCTGCTGAAAGCGCCAGGCTCCGGTGGGAGCAAGGGCCTCGAGCCGGGCCAATCGGGCCCGCTTCAAGGCGGGGTCGTAGTAGCTGTTGAGGTTGTCGATCCCCACCACCCGCTCGCCCCGCCCCAGCAGCCGCTCGCAGACCGCGGCGCCGATGAAGCCCGCCGCCCCGGTTACGAGCACAGCCCGAATCAAGAAGCCAATATCTCGCGGAAGTAGGCGATTGTGGGCTCCAGACCCTGCTCCAGCGGCACTTCAGGCTGCCAGCCCAACTCCTGCTTGGCCAGGTCGATCACCGGCTGGCGCTGCAGGGGATCATCCGCCGGCAGGGGCTTCTCGATCAACGGCAGCTCGGGGTTGATGCGGGCGCGCACCAGCTCTGCCAGCTGGCGGATCGTGAACTCGCCGGGATTGCCGATGTTCATCGGGCCGGCGTGGCTGCCGTTCATCAGCCGGATCATGCCCTCCACCAGATCGGCCACGTAGCAGAAGGAGCGGGTCTGACTGCCGTCGCCGTAGAGGGTGAGGGGCTCTCCCCGCAACGCCTGCACGATGAAGTTGCTCACCACCCGGCCGTCATCAGGCAGCATGCGCGGCCCGTAGGTGTTGAAGATGCGCATCACGCGGATCTCCGTGCCGTGCATGCGCTGGTAGTCGAAGCAGAGGGTTTCGGCGATGCGCTTGCCTTCGTCGTAGCAGCTGCGGATGCCGATGGTATTGACGCTGCCCCGGTAGCTCTCTGGCTGGGGGTGCACCTCGGGGTCGCCGTAGATCTCACTGGTGGAGGCCATCAACAGCCGGGCGCCCACGCGCCGGGCCAGACCCAGCATGTTGTAGGTGCCCAGAAAACTGGTTTTGGCGGTCTTGATCGGGTTGAACTGGTAATGCACGGGGGAAGCCGGGCAGGCCAGGTGCCAGATCCGGTCAACTTCCAGGCAGATCGGCTCGGTGACGTCGTGGCGAATCAGCTCAAATCTTGGGTGGCCGATCCACTCGGCGATATTTGATTTGCGGCCGGTGAAGTAGTTGTCAAGGCAGATGACCTCCTCGCCGGCCTGCATCAGCCGATCCACCAAATGGGAGCCGACGAAGCCAGCTCCCCCGGTAATTAAGTTGCGGGTGATTGAAGCAGGCATCGCTCAGCCCTCTCCCAAGGTCCAAACATTTAACCCTGCCGCCCGGGCAGCCGCCCCATCGGCCTTGGCCCTTGAATCAAAGAGCCAGGCCGGCTGGCGCATCAGCGCAGCCACCGCAGGCCAGTTGATCTGGGCAAACTGTTGCCACTCGGTGAGCAGCACCAGGGCATCGGCGCCTTCGGCCGCCGCCGCCACCGAATCCACCAGCTGCCAGTTGCCCTCGCCCTGGCCAGCGGGCTTACCCAGATCGATGCTGATCTGGCCTTCACGAACCTTGGGATCAACGATCGCCAGGCATGCCCCCTCCTCCAGTAGGTCCAGGCAGACTTGAATCGCGGGCGATTCGCGGGTGTCGTTGGTATTGGCCTTGAAGGCAAAGCCCAAGACGGCGATCCGCTTGCCGCTGATCGTGCCGAACAGCCGATTCACCATCAGCCTGGAGATGCGGTGCTGTTGCCACGTGTTCAGGGTCACCACCTGTTCCCAGTAGCTCGCCACATCCTCAAGGCCGTAATAACGGCACAGGTAAACCAGATTGAGGATGTCCTTCTGGAAGCAGCTGCCGCCAAATCCAGGGCCGGCCGTGAGAAACTTGGGGCCGATGCGGCTGTCTGCACCGATCGCATTGGCCACCTCGCGCACGTCGGCACCGGTGGCCTCACAGAGGGCGGCGATGCTGTTTATCGAGCTGATCCGCTGGGCCAGAAAAGCATTGGCCGTGAGCTTGCTGAGCTCGCTGCTCCAAAGATTGGTGCGCAGAATTTTCTCCGGAGCCACCCAGTGGCCGTAGATCCCCGCCAGGGCCTCAATCGCTTCCTGGGATTCCCCACCAATCAGCACCCGATCGGGATTCTCCAGATCTCGAATCGCCGAGCCCTCCGCCAGAAACTCCGGATTCGAGAGCACCGCAAAGCTCTTGCCCGCCGGGCCAGCCTCCAAAATCGACTTCACCGCCTGGGCCGTGCGCACCGGCAGGGTGCTCTTCTCCACCACGATCGTGTGGCCAGTGGCCGCCTTTGCCAGCATGCGCGCGGATGCCTCGATCCACTTGAGATCACTTGCCTGCCCTGCCCCCACCCCGTGGGTCTTGGTGGGGGTGTTCACGGAGATGAACACCATGTCGGCGGTCGCGATCGCCCCCTCCACCGAGGTGGTGAAGTGCAGGTTGCGACCCCGCGCCCGGCCCACCACCTCATCGAGCCCGGGTTCATAGATAGGCAGCAAGCTGAGATCGGCGGAGTTCCAGGCCCCAATCCGCTCCTCGTTGAGGTCCACCACCGTTACCTGGATGTGGGGGCAGCGATCGGCCACCACGGCCATTGTTGGGCCACCCACATAGCCGGCACCAATGCAGCAAATGCTGCGAATTGTTGGTGCGCCCATGACAGTTGGTGGCAAGATTCGACCGAGGCTATCGCCCACCCCCGCAGGAAACAATCTTGACCCAGCTGCTGATAACTGGAGGCGCCGGCTTCATCGGCAGCCACACCTCCCTGCTGCTGCTTGAAGCGGGCCACAGCCTCGTTGTGATCGACAACTACGACAACAGCTCCCCGGAAGCACTGCGGCGGGTACTGGAACTTGCCGGCCCCGGGGCCGCCGGCCGGCTGGTGGTCGTCGAAGGCGATATCCGTTCAGCTGTGGATCTGGACAAGGCCTTTGCCGCCGCCCCCTCAGGCCAGCCCATCGAGGCGGTGATCCACTTCGCCGGTCTAAAGGCCGTGGGCGAATCGGTGGGCGATCCGCTGCGCTACTGGGACGTGAACCTCAGCGGCTCCCGCCACCTGCTCAAAGCCATGCAGGCCCATGGCTGCCGCACCCTGGTCTTCAGCAGCAGTTGCACCGTTTACGGCCTGCCCGAAACCATGCCGATCGGGGAGGGGGCAGCCATCCAGCCGATCAATCCCTATGGCCACAGCAAGGCGGCGGTGGAGCAGATGCTGGCGGATCTGGCCGCCAGTGAGGCCGGCTGGCGAATCGCCCGGCTGCGGTATTTCAACCCGGTGGGGGCCCACCCCAGTGGCCGCATCGGCGAAGACCCCAGCGGCATTCCCAACAATCTCCTGCCCTTTGTCAGCCAGGTGGCCGTGGGGCGGCGGGCCGAACTGCAGGTGTTCGGTGGCGACTGGCCCACCCCCGACGGCAGCGGCATCCGCGACTACATCCACGTGATGGACCTGGCCGAAGGCCACCGGGCCGCCCTCGATGCCCTGCTGGCCGAGCCACCCCAGCTGCTCACCCTCAACCTGGGCAGCGGCCAGGGCCATTCGGTGCTGGAGGTGGTGCGGGCCTTCGAGAGCGCCAGCGGCCGCACGGTGCCCTACGCCATCGTGGCCCGGAGGGACGGGGACGCCGCCTGCACCGTGGCCGATCCGCACCTGGCCGCCGAGCGACTGGGCTGGCGGACCCGCCTCTCCCTGGCTGAAATGTGCCGCGATAGCTGGTGCTGGCAACAGGCCAATCCCCACGGCTATGGAGGCTGAAGGGGAGTTGCTGCTGGCCGGCGGCGGCCACAGCCACTCCCTGGTGCTGCGGATCTGGGCGATGGCTGGTCGCCATTGGCAGCGGCGACCGGCCGCCCGGATCACCCTGATCAGTCGCCACAGCACCGCCCCCTATTCGGGCCTGGTGCCGGCCCTGGTGGCCGGCCTGGTGGGGGAACAGGCCGGCGCCATCGACCTGCGCCGCCTCTGCCTGGTGGCTGGGGTGACCTTCGTGCAGGCAGAGATCACGGGCCTCAATCTCCAGACCAGGGAACTGCACCTGGAGGGAAGGCCCAGCCTCCGCTGGGACTGGCTCAGCCTCGATGTGGGCGCGGAGACCAACGAGCTCGCCGGCGCCGCCATGGCGGTCAAGCCCCTGGATCCTTTCCTGGAGTGGTGCCGCCAGCTGGATCAGCCCAATCTGCGGATTAAAGGTGGGGGAGCCGCGGCAGTGGAACTGGCCCTGGCCCTGCGGGGTCGGGGACTGAAACCGGAGCTGCTGCTGCGCGGCGCCGAGCTGCACCTGGGCTCCAGGGCCGCCAACCGGGTGGGCGAACGGCTGCTCTACCGGGCAGGCATTGGCCTGCGGCGTCACAGCCCAGCGGCAGCCCCAGCCGACCTGGCCTGCACCGGCAGCCGCGCCCCCCGCTGGCTGGCTGCAGCTGGCCTGCCGCAGGACCAGCGTGGCAGGTTGCTCACCGCAGCCAGCCTCCAGGTTCTGAACCATCCCGGGTTGTTTGCCAGTGGGGACTGCGGCGTCATCGCCGCCCAGCCCAGGCCCCCATCCGGCGTCTGGGCCGTGCGCTGCGCCCCGACCCTGGCCAGGAACCTGACCAGGGTCGTTTCGGGTCGCCCCCTGCGCTCCTGGCGCCCCCAACCCTGGGCCCTGCAGCTGCTCGGCGATGGCGGCAGCCTGGGGCCCCGCCCCCAGGCAGTGGCCTTCTGGGGCCCCTGGGCCCTAGGGCCCAGCCCCTTGCTGTGGCGCTGGAAGCAGTTCCTGGATCAGCGCTTCATGGACCGCTTCAGCAGCCTCAAGGCCATGGCTGGGGATCGCCCAACCCCGATGGCCTGCCATGGGTGTGCGGCCAAACTGGCCGCCGGCCCCTTGCAGGACGCCCTGGCCCGCAATGGGCTGGGCGGCGGGACGCCTGGCAGCGCCGAGGACGCTGCCGTAATCGGCCAGGACGGCCAGGGCAACCTGCTGCTGCAGAGCGTCGATGGCTTCCCGGCCCTGGTGAGCGACCCCTGGCTCAACGCCAGAATCACCACCTTGCATGCCTGCAGCGATATCTGGGCCTGCGGCGCCCAGGTGCGCACAGTGCAGGCGGTGGTGACCTTGCCCCAACTCGCAGCTTCCCTGCAGGCCAACCTGCTCAGCGAAACCCTGGCCGGAATCGAGTCGGTGCTGAAGCCGCTGGGGGCAAGGCTGATCGGCGGCCACAGCCTGGAGGCAAGAAACAGCCTGGAGGCGAGGGGCACGCCGGTGGGCCTGAGCCTGGTGCTGAGCGTCAATGGCGCCGTGGAGGCCGGGCGGCTCTGGGGCAAGGGGCCCCTGCGCCCAGGCGATGGGCTGCTGCTCAGCCGGCCGATCGGCACGGGGGTGCTGTTTGCCGCAGCCATGGCCGGCACCGCCCAGCCCCAGTGGCTCGACGGGGCTCTCGCCACCATGCAACAGAGCCAGGCGGCCCTGGTGGAGCTGCTGGCCGGCCATGGCTGCCGGGCCTGCACGGATGTGACCGGCTTCGGGCTGCTGGGCCACCTGGGCGAGATGCTGGCCGCCAGCCCAACCAGCTGCCGCGTCACCCTCAATGCCGCTCAGGTCCCCAGCCTGCCCGGGGCCCTGACCCTGCTGGAGCAGGGCTTTACCAGCAGCCTGGCCCCAGCCAATGCCAGCGCCCTGGCCCTGCTTGAAGATCGGGTGGAGCTCCAGAGCCCGGTTGATGGGGCCCGCCAGGCCCTGCTGATCGATCCCCAGACCTGCGGCCCCCTGCTGGCGGCAATCCCCGCCGATCGGATCGATGCCGCCCTGGCCGAAATGGAAACGGCTGGGTTCCCTGGGGCCGCTGCCATCGGCCAGGTGCACTCCTGAGCAACCCAGCTGCAGCCAACCTGGGAGAATTCCGACACCCCGGTGGCGAGCTCTTGTCAGCCCTGACCAGTTGCCTGGAGGGAGAGGCGGCAGCGATCGCCGCGGCTGCCCAGCGCCTCAACAGCGCCCAGGTGGAGGCGGCCCTGGAGCTGCTGGCGGGCTGCCGCCAGCGCCGCTCCAAGCTGGTGGTCACCGGAGTGGGCAAGAGCGGCATCGTCGCCCGCAAGATTGCCGCCACCTTCTCCTCGATCGGCCTGACGGCGGTGTTTCTCAACCCCGTCGATGCCCTGCACGGCGATCTGGGCATCGTGGCGGCCGACGACGTGGCCCTGCTGCTCTCCAACAGCGGCGAAACAGAGGAGCTCCTGGCAATCATTCCCCACCTGCGCCGCCGCGGCACCGCCCGCATCGCCCTGGTGGGCCGGCTGGGCTCCAGCCTGGCCACGGGCTGCGATGTGGTGCTGGATGGATCTGTCGATCGGGAAGTGTGCCCGTTGAACCTGGCCCCTACCGCCAGCACGGCGGTGGCGATGGCCATCGGTGATGCCCTGGCGGCCGTCTGGATGGAGCGGGCCGGTATCTCGCCGGAAGATTTCGCCATCAACCATCCCGCCGGCTCCCTGGGCCGCCAGCTCACCCTCACCGTGGCCGACCTGATGGTGCCGGCCACCGACCTGGAGGGCCTCTCTCCCCAGGCCCCCCTGGCGGAGGTGATCGGCCAACTCACCCAGGGCAGCAACGGCAAGGGCAGCCTCGGGGCAGCCTGGGTGCAGGCCAGCGGAGACCCCAGGCAGATGGCGGGGTTAATCACCGATGGCGACCTGCGCCGCACCCTGCAGCGCCACCCCCCCGAAAGCTGGGCCTCGATCCGCGCCGGGGCCATGGCCACCGCCGACCCAATCACCGTGGCTCCCCAGACCCTGGCGATCACCGCCCTGGAACTGATGGAACGCAATCCGCGCCAGGCGATTTCGGTGCTGCCCGTGGTCGATCCCGCCCGGCCCGGCCAACTGCTGGGCCTGCTGCGGCTGCACGATCTGGTGCAGGCTGGGTTCAGCACCAACCCAGCCGCTGAGCGCCCATGACGGCCATCCCCTTCACCCTGATCGCCGGGCCCTGCGTGATCGAAAACCGCGATCTGGTGCTGCAGGTGGCCGAGCAGGTGAAGACCATCACCGATCGCCTCGGCATCCGCTACGTGTTCAAAGCCAGCTTCGACAAGGCCAACCGCAGCTCCGGCAAGTCTTTTCGGGGCCCGGGGCCCGATGAGGGGCTGAAGATCCTGCAGGAGGTGGGCCAGAGCTTCGGGGTGCCGGTACTCACCGACATCCATGAAAGCCACCAGGCGGCTGCCGCGGCCCAGGCCGTGGACGTGCTGCAGATCCCCGCTTTCCTCTGCCGTCAGAGCGACCTGCTGGAGGCCGCAGCCCAGGCCGTAGCTGGCAGCAACAAGGTGGTGAACGTGAAAAAAGGCCAGTTCCTCGCCCCCTGGGACATGGCCCAGGTGGTGAGCAAGATGGCCGAATTCGGGCTGGAGCCAGCCAGCGGCCGCCTCTGGCTCACCGAGCGGGGCACCAGCTTCGGCTACAACACCCTGGTGGTCGATTACCGCAGCTTTCCCCAGCTCCAGGCCCTGGGGTGTCCGGTGATCTTCGATGCCACCCACGCCGTGCAGCAGCCGGGGGGGCGCGGCACCAGCACCGGCGGCCAGCGGGAGTTCGTGGCGCCGCTGGCCCGAGCCGCGGTTGCCGTGGGGGTGAATGGGCTGTTCATGGAGACCCATCCAGACCCCGACAACGCCCTCAGCGACGGCCCCAACATGGTGCCCCTGCACCGGCTCGAGGCCCTGCTGCGCCAGCTGCTGGCCCTGCGTCAGGTGGTGGCCGAGGGAATGGCTCCGAGCAGCCTGTGATCCGCCAGCTGCTGCAACGAACCCTGCTGCGGCGCCGGGATCTTGCCGCGATCCAACTGCTGGTTTGTGACGTTGATGGCGTGCTCACCGATGGGGGCCTGCACTACGACGCTCAGGGCCAGGTGCTGAAGCGCTTCGACGTGCGTGATGGGCTGGCGATCCGCATGCTGCAGCGCGCCGGCATTGAAGTGGCCTTTCTGAGCGGTGGGCGCAGCGGCGCCATCGAGCAACGGGCCGCCCACCTGGACATCCGCCATTGCCTGGTGGGCGTGGGCGACAAGCTCAGCGCCCTACGCCAACTCCAGGCCGATCTCCAGTGCGCCCGCCAGCAAACTGCCTTCATCGGCGACGACCTCAACGACCTCACGGTGCGCCCTGCCACCGGCCTGCTGATCAGCCCCGCCGATGGCGCCCCGGGCCTGCGCCGCCAGGCGGACTGGGTGTTGCGTCGCCGGGGGGGGGATGGGGCCGTGCGCGAACTGGCCGAAGCCCTGCTGCAACAGCGGGGGCTCTGGCGACAGCTGAACCGGGAAGGCTGGCGAGAGGGCAACGCCTAGGCGCCGGCCAGGGCGCGGGCCTGCTCGAGTTGCTCCGGAGTGTCCACCGAGAGGCAATCCTGATCCACCTCGTAGGTGAGCAGGGGAATACCGGCGTCGATCAGCCGCAGCTGCTCCAGTTTCTCCAGTTCTTCGAGCGGCGAGGTGGGCAGGTCCGCCCAGCCCGCCAGCAAATCGGCCCGGTAGCCGTAGAGACCCACATGGCCCCAGTAGGTCGTGTGTTCACCCCACTGCTGCGGCGGCACCCCGCGCAGATGGGGCAGGGCACTGCGCGAGAAAGTGATCGCCCGGCCGTCGCGGGCCCGCAGCACCTTGACCACGTTGGGGTCGTGGATCTTGTCCGCCGCCAGGGGATAGACCGGGGTCAACAGCGGCGGCCGCTGCAGCAGCTCAAACTGGGCCACCATCGCCTCAATCACCCCCGGATCCAGCAGGGGCTGATCTCCCTGCACGTTGATCACCAGGGTTTCATCAAAATCAGATGCCGCGCCCCCTGCCGCAGCCACCAGCTCCGCCACCACGCTGGCCAGCCGCTCACTGCCGGAGCTGCAGTCGGGGGAGGTCATCAGCACCGAAACGCCCCAGGCCTGGGCCAGGTGCCGCACCTGCTCGCTATCGGTGCACACCAGCACCGCCGCCACCCCCCGGGCCTGCTGGCAGCGCTCGAGCACGTGCTGGAGCATCGGCTTGCCGGCAATCTCGGCCAGCAACTTGCCCGGCAACCGGGCCGATTCCAGCCGGGCCGGCACGGCCACCACTACCTGGGGGTGTGTCATAGGGCCACGCTAGGAGCTCGCAAAACCCCTCAGAGCCGCTCCCGCCCCAATCGCTCGGCCCGCAGGGCGCGCAGCCGCCGGCCCAGCTCGGGGCCCTGGCCCATCCCTGCTGCCATCAGCTCCGCGGCGCTCTGCTCAGCTTTTAGGAAGCGCCAGCGCAGCAGCCAACGCAGCAGGGGCCGGCGTGGGCCGCTGCTGCACGCCAGCGCCAGGGCCACCGCTGGGGCACTGCAACCAGGGGCTTCCAACAGGGCACACCAGTGCTCGGCGCCCGCCAGGGGAGCATCCGTAAACCCTGCCCCCAGGCTGGCCCGCAAGGCCAGCCATTGCACCAGCAAGCGGTGTTGGCGATGGGGCAACTGCAGCCGCTCCGCCAGGGCGAGGGGTTCGCCCGCTCCCGCCACCAGGGCCACCAACAGCGGCAAACCCAGCCGCGCGGCCCAGCGCAGCCGCCGTGGCCACTGGGAATCCGCCTGCAGGGCAGGATCCAGCAGCGCCAAGCCGCCCCACTGCTGCAATGCCTGGAGCGCCTCCGCCCAGGGCTCCCGCTCCACAAGCAACTCAAGCTCCATCCGCAGCCGGGTGCCCAGGGCGGCTGGGGCCAGGGCCGGGGAATCCCCGGGCCGCCAACCCCAGGGCCAGGCCTTCAGGGTTTTGACGGCCTGCTGGCGGCTGGAGAGCTCGAGGGCGAAGCCGAGCCGGGCTGCGTAACGGGCCCCGCGCACCAGCCGGGTGGGGTCGTCTCGCAAGCTGGCGGCGTGTAAGAAACGCAACTGGCGCCGCTCCAGATCCTGCTGGCCCCCATGGGGATCCAGCAGCTCACCACTGGCCAGATCCAGGGCCATCGCATTGATGCTGAAGTCGCGACGGGCCAGGTCGTCCGCCAGGCAACCAAAGCTCACCAGGGGGTTTTCGGCCGGCACCGGATACAGCTCGCAACGGGCCCTGGCCACATCGAGCAGCACGGTTTCGCCGGCCAGATCGAGCTCCAGCTCCACCGTGCCGTAGACCCCATGCTCCTGGGCGCGCCGCACCAGGGAGGGGCCGAGCTGCTCCACCAGGGCCGCCACCAGGCCAGCCGCCGCCCCCTCCACCACCAGATCCAGATCGGGCAAGCCCCGCCAGGGGTCGTTGTGCACCCGGTGCAGCAGTAGGTCCCGAACCGCACCACCGACCAGGGCCACCGGGCCCATGTCGAGCTGGCCCAGGGCCTTCAACAGGGAGGGGGAAATGCCGGGGATGTCCACCTAGATGGGTTCAATCGGCGCCAGGCGCGGGTCGAGGATTTTGGGGCCCATCCCCTGGAATTTCACGGCAATCGACACCTTTTCACCGCTGCCGAAGAGGTGACTCACCTGGCCCTCTCCAAAGCTGCTGTGGCGCAACCGATCGCCCACCGCCCAAACTTT
>ERZ888423.1960-NODE-1960-length-16502-cov-9.662431_pt1 | contig 16502 bp, 14 predicted proteins | sample MGYA00520523_ERZ888423 | MGnify/ENA primary metagenome ERZ888423 (study PRJEB32303, sample SAMEA104408611) | aquatic metagenome | biome: Brackish water; feature: Pelagic; material: water | place: Baltic Sea | collected 2014-06-08T10:24:00 | depth 30,27 m ...
TGCCGCGCAAGCGGCATAGCGGAATCCCGCGACTTCAGTCGCGGGAGAAGGTCAATCAGCGGCTCACGGCCAGGGCCGGCCCCAGGTCTGTCGGAACGCGATCTGCTCGAGGGCCAGCCGGTCGCGGGGGGCCCCGTCGCGCTCGGCTATCTCCGGACTTGCTGTTGCGTAGTCACCCAGGTGGCCGACCGCGATCACCATCAGTGGCCGAACCCCGGCCGGGACGTCGAATGCCACGCGGGCACCCTCGACGTCGAATCCGGCCATCGGATGGCTGATCAGGCCGCGGGCGACAGCCTCGACGGCGAGGTTGGCCGCCGCGGCCCCGCCGTCGACCGCGCTGTAGAGCGCGGTGTCGTCGTCCTCGCCTTCGTCGGCGGATAACAGGATCAGCGCCCCGGCGTTTTTGGCCCAGGCGTTGCCACGGTTGAGCAGACCGGACAACGCCGCAAAGGTGTCGTCGCCGCGAATGCCCACCAGGAAGCGGACGGGCTGGCGCCGTCCCCAGGTGGCGGCCCAGCGGGCCGCCTCCACCACAGCGGTGAGTTGCTCGGCGGTCAGCACCGCCTCGGGGTCGAAGGCCCGGGGGCTCCACCGCTCGGCGATGGGCTGGTGGATCGGAACCCGGGTGCGGGCGACTCGGTCAGCAGGCTGGTCGGGCATCGGAGCGAGAATACTCGCGGACCAGCGCGGGAAAAGAGGCGGTGCCCACCCACTATCCTTATGTGCACACCCCACCCCGGAGAGGGCAGTCAAGTGGCGCTCGTCGTGCAGAAATACGGCGGATCCTCGGTGTCCGATGCCGAGCGGATCCGTCGTGTGGCCGAGCGCATCGTGGAGACCAAGCGTCAGGGCAATGATGTGGTCGTCGTCGTGTCCGCGATGGGCGACACCACCGACGAACTGCTGGACCTGGCCCGTCAAGTCTGTCCGGCGCCGCCGCCCCGCGAACTCGACATGCTGCTGACCGCCGGGGAACGGATTTCCAATGCCCTGGTGGCGATGGCCATCGAGTCCCTCGGTGCCCAGGCCCGCTCATTCACCGGATCGCAGGCCGGTGTCATCACGACCGGCACGCACGGCAACGCCAAGATCATCGACGTCACCCCGGGCCGGTTGCGGGCCGCCCTCGATGAGGGCGACATCGTGTTGGTCGCCGGCTTCCAGGGAGTGAGTCAGGACAGCAAGGATGTCACCACCCTGGGCCGGGGCGGATCCGACACCACCGCGGTGGCATTGGCCGCCGCACTGAAGGCTGACGTCTGCGAGATCTACACCGACGTCGACGGCATTTTCACCGCGGACCCCCGCATCGTGCCGAACGCCCGGCGGCTGGACACGGTCACCTTCGAGGAGATGCTCGAGATGGCCGCCTGCGGGGCCAAGGTGCTGATGCTGCGCTGCGTCGAGTATGCCCGCCGCTATCACGTACCGATTCATGTCCGGTCGTCGTACTCCGACAAGTCCGGCACCGTCGTCACCGGATCTATCGAGGACACCGCCATGGAAGATGCCATTTTGACCGGAGTCGCCCACGACCGCAGCGAGTCGAAGGTCACCGTCGTCGGGGTCCCCGACGTTCCGGGCTACGCCGCCAAGGTCTTTCGCGCGGTCGCCGACGCCGATGTCAACATCGACATGGTGCTGCAGAACATCTCCAAGGTGGATGACGGCAAGACCGATATCACCTTCACCTGTTCACGCGACTCCGCGCCGACGGCCGTGCAGAAGCTGACCTCGCTGCAGGGCGAAATCGGCTTCACCAGCGTGCTCTACGACGATCACATCGGCAAGGTGTCGCTGGTGGGTGCGGGGATGCGCAGCCATCCCGGGGTCACTGCGACCTTCTGTGAGGCGCTTGCCCGGGTGGGTATCAATATCGACCTGATCTCCACCTCCGAGATCCGGATCTCGGTGCTGATCAAGGACAGCGAACTGGACAAGGCCGTCTTCGCACTGCACGAGGCCTTCAACCTCGGCGGTGACGAAGAGGCCGTGGTCTACGCGGGTTCGGGGCGCTGACCCATGGTCACTATCGGCGTGGTGGGTGCCACCGGCCAGGTCGGCCAGGTGATGCGAATCCTGTTGGAGGAACGCGACTTTCCGGCCACCAGCGTGCGGTTCTTCGCCTCGGCCCGCTCCCAGGGGCGCACACTGTCCTTCCGCGGCCGGCAAATCGAGGTCGAGAATGCCGAGACCGCCGACCCCGCCGGTCTGGACATCGCCCTGTTCTCGGCCGGCGCGACGATGTCGCGGGTGCAGGCACCGCGGTTCGCCGCGGCCGGGGCCGTCGTCATCGACAACTCGTCGGCTTGGCGCAAGGACCCGGATGTTCCACTGGTGGTCAGCGAGGTCAACTTCGACCGCGACGTGCGCAGCGCAGCGCTGAAGAAGGGCATCATCGCCAACCCGAACTGCACCACGATGGCCGCGATGCCGGTGCTCAAGCCCCTGCACGATGAGGCCGGCCTGATCCGGATGATCGCCTCCACCTACCAGGCGGTGTCCGGCAGCGGAGTGGCCGGAGTGGAGGAGTTGGCCACCCAGGCCCGCGCCGTCATCGACGGGGTCGAGCACCTCGTTCACGACGGCGATGCGGTGGATTTCCCGGCACCGGCGAAGTACGTGGCCCCCATCGCGTTCAACGTGATCCCGCTGGCCGGCGCGCTGGTCGGTGACGGATCCGGGGAGACCGACGAGGACCAGAAGTTGCGCAGTGAGAGTCGCAAGATTCTCGACATTCCCGACCTCGCGGTCAGCGGGACCTGTGTCCGGGTTCCGGTCTTCACCGGGCATTCGCTATCGCTCAATGTCGAGTTTGCGCAACCGATTTCACCCCAGCGTGCCAGTGAACTGCTGGCCGGGGCACCGGGTGTGACACTGGTGGACGTACCGACACCGCTGGCAGCGGCCGGAATCGACAACTCGCTGGTAGGCCGGATCCGCCAAGATCCGGGTGTACCGGACGGCCGCGGACTGGCGCTGTTCGTCTCCGGTGACAACCTCCGGAAAGGCGCCGCTCTCAACACCATTCAGATCGCCGAGTTGTTGGCCGCCCACCTCTGACGGCCATGCGCGACCAATTGGCCGCGGTACCGCGGACGGCTCAGGTCATGTCGTCGGTCTGCGCGGTACTGGTGTTGACCGCTCCGGTCGCCTCGGCGGGCCCGCCGAACCCTGCTCCGACCCCGATCCTTCCGCCGCTGGTACCCGGCCAGGTGGTGCGGGTCGGTCCGGTGGCCGGCACCGGGACTCAGACCGGTGACTTCGGCATCGGGGCCACCGACCTGTGCGAGTTCCTGGACTTCCGGACCGAACTGGTGCAGGTTTGCGGCGACAGCTTCGCCGGGCAGGGCGTGGGGTTCGGCCGTTGGTTCACCCCGGTGGCACTGCGGGTCGACGTCGACTCGGTGAACGATCCGGGCGGCATCCGCTACACCGGCGTCACCGGGGTGGACACGCCGTTGCTGGCAGAACCGGCACCTGCCGGCGCCTCCCAGTTGCCGGCCGGCGTCATCGGCATCAACCGGCAGAACTACCTGATGGTGACCACCACCAGGAACCTGGTTCCAGCGTCCTCGCGGCTGGTCAGGGCCGAACCAGGCCGAGCCGGATGGATGACGGTCACCGACTCGGTCCGCCCGGCCGACTACCTTGACGGTGCCCAGACTCAGATCAGCGGGTATTACGACCCGATCCCCGCCGCGGAGTCTGCGCGCGGGTGGGTGTACATCGTGGCGAACAATTTCAATCGCTCGGCACCGCTTCGGCTGTATCGCGTTGCACCGCAATGGTTCACCGACCGCTCCCGCTGGCAGGGCTGGTCGGCAGCCGGCTGGAATTCGCCGCCCACCCCACTCTGGGCCGATCAGGTGGGCGAGATGAATCTGCGGCAGATCGGCGGCCGGGCGGTGCTGTCCTACTTCAATGCCACCACCGGCAACATGGAGGTCCGGGTCGCCACTCACCCCACCGGCCTGGGTACCGCTCCGGTGACGACGGTGGTGCGTGCCGACATCTGGCCGGAGCCTGCCGAGGTGCTTCCCCCGCAGGAGAATCGGCTGGCGCAACCGTACGGCGGCTATATCTCGCCCGGGTCGACGCTGGACGAGGTGCGGGTGCTGGTCAGCCAGTGGAACACCGGCCCGCGTGACCGGGCGCCGTACCGGGTGATCCAGTTCGCGGTCAACCCATACAAGCCAGCCGATCGCTGAACGCTGCTCGAATTCCATTGCGATTGTGTTGGTGTCGACTCAGATAGGGCGGTACGCCGCGGTTTCCGCGGAAAGCGGCCGGTGGGGTGTGTCGGTGTGGGAAGCGACTTGGCCGGGGTGGGGCCGCAGGTAACCTGCAGTGGTCGCCACCTGTCCTATCCGGCCAGCCGATGCGCAAGGTGCGCGGGAGCGTCCTGATGGTGGAGTCGCCGGAGTGCGGGGACTACGTTCGCGGACGGTCGTCGCCGGTGCCCTGAGTGATCGTGCTGCGGTGGCCGCGGCGGTAGGCCCACTCGAGAACAAACGAGAGAACGATCGTTGCCGCCATCGCGGCCGCGCTGGCGGGTGCGGACCTCATCAGGTCGACCATCAGCAACGTGAAGAGCGCCATGTTGATCGCCACCGCGGATACCAGGATCCACAGCTTAGCGCCGGTCTGTTCGCGAATGCGGATGTGGCCCAGAGTGATCGCCGCGTAGACGAGCAGGAAGCCCGAGGACGCCATCTGGCCGACTATCGACAGTGGGAAGGCGACTACGAGAAGGGACACGATACCTGCGGAGAAGAACAGCGCCACCGACACGCGCTTGAGGACGGTCCGCGCAAGGAATGCAGACACCTCCCGCTCGTTCGCGAGGTCAGCGGCGACGTTCGAGGCAGCGAAAATTGTGGCGTTCACCGCTGCGGCAGTCGCGAGCAGAGCCGAGACACCGACCACGACGAAGCCCGTCGACCCGGCGACCACGCGCCCGGCGTCGGCCAGCACATGCCCGGAGTCGCTCCGTATCGTCTGCAGGGGGACGAGCATGACGACAAGCGTGCTGACAAGCAGGTAGACCAGGGTGACCACGCTGAGGGCGATGAACAGCGCCCGAGGCAGCTCGCGGCTGGGCTTGGCCATTGCCGCCGAGGCGTTGGTGACCACTCCGAACCCCTGGAAGTTTACGTAGAGCAGGCCGGCGGCGACCGCGACACCGAGGACGGTTCCGTCAGAGCCGAACATCATGCTGGGTTGCGCCTTGAGCGATCCACCGATAACGAAGCCGATCAGGGTCAGCACCACGAGGCCGATAGCGATGGTCTCCGCTCGCCCGACGATGCGGGTACCCAGCAAGTTGACGAGGGCGAAGACGATCACGACGCCGACCCCGATCGCGCGCTTCCCCCACTCCGGAACGGATCCGCCCAGGAGCGCACCCATGTACTCGGTAAAGCTGACCGCATACAGCGCAGCGGCGATCAGGTAGGCCAGGTACTGAAAGACATTGATCCCGCCCGCCGCAAGGGTGTGCCCGTAGCCCTTCAGTGTGAAGTTGGCGGGTCCGCCGGCCGACGGGAAGGCCGCACCGAGCTTGGCGTAGGAATAGACCGAGAACGCCGCGGCGACCGCTCCGACCAGGAAGGCCAGCGGCAGCCACGTGCCCGAACGGCCGCTGGCGATGCCGAGCATCGAGTAGAGCCCAGCGCCGATCATCCCCCCGATACCGAGGGCCACCGCGCTGGCAAGCCCTACGTTCGCCGTCTGGGGCGCTGTCGCTTCACCCTGCGGACACATGGGGCCCGACAGTAGCCCACGCGGGTGTCATCCAGAGACCGGTGTAATTGCGGGGCGCCGGCGCAGGCCACTTCGCTGTGCCGGTCGCCACCGCCGAATGCCCACCACCCGCGCAGCCGGGGTCATCGGCTTTACCAGCCCACTACGTGGCCGGGTTGTGCCGCGCTGCTACTGCTCCAGAGCATCGAGGCGCTCGCCGACCCGCGCCAGCGCCTCATCGAAGACCTCCACCTTCTCGCCTCTGCGTTCACTCGCGGGCGCAGCGGCTCCCCGGGCCCCCTCGGCCTCAACCCGGGCCGCGCCGCGGCGCCGCAACAGGCTGAAGTTCTTGTCCCGGGCCCTGCGCAAACGGCGCTGCAGATCCTTGAGCGCGTCCTCATCGAGTTCGGCGAGGGCGGCCGGGCGGGCCTCGTCGATCAACGAGTTTTCCTCTTGGGTCAGGTTCACATTGGTCACCCCTGATTCTTAGCCTGTCCGGGGCCAGACGGAAGGCGGAATCGCCGCGGAGCGCTCACAGCGGCCTCATATCTCAGGCAAAGCCGACGCTATTGGGCGTCGGTGAGGATCAGTGTCATGACCGAAACACAAGAGAACCAGGACACCACCGCCACATCTATCCGCTCTGCGGGGGGCGACCGACCCAACGGGCTCTACCGGGCACTGGCCCTGGTGGGTATTGCCGCCGGCTCGCTGTTCATCGTCGCCACCATTTTCTTCAGCGGATATGTGCTGGGCAAGCACAGCGACCGCGGTTCGCACCACGGCCCGCACCGGATGCTGCTGACGCCGTTCCACAAGGGCATGGGTCCAGGTGGGCCGATGGGTCCGGGTGGCCGGATCGGCCCGGACGGCCAGATGGCTCCTGGTGAGGGACCGCGCAGTGCGCGCCTGACGCCGCCGTCGGTGTCCAGCCTCCCGCCGAGCCCTTAGCCCGACGCTGAGCCCGAAATGCTCCGATCATGCCGGCCGATACCGGCTGGCATGATCGGAGTATGAGCGTCGATGCCCTCAACGCCGCAGGCCGCGGTATGTCCGCCGGTGTGACGGTGTGGATCACGGCGGCGGTGGCCCTCGCCGCCGGGCTCACCGTCGCGCCGCCGGCAGCCGGGGCACCATCTGATCCGGGTGTGGTGTCCTATGCGGTCCTGGGCAAAGGGTCGGTCGGCAATATCGTCGGCGCACCGATGGCCTGGGAGTCGGTATTCGGCCAACCGTTCCAGGCGTTCTGGGTGGATCTGGCGGCCTGTAACAACTGGGCCGATATCGGACTGCCCGAGGTCTACCTCGATCCGGACCTGGCATCGTTCAACGGCGCGGTGACTCAGACCTCGGCGACCGACCAGCGTCACCTGGTCAAGCAGGCAGTCGGTGTCTTCGCCACCACCGAGGCGGCCACCCGGGCGTTTCACCGGGTGACCGACCGCACCGTCGGGTGTGCCGGGCAGACCACCGCCATGCATCTTCAGGACGGGCGTACCGAGGTCTGGTCGTTCGGGGGTGTCCCGCCGACGGATACCGACGCGCAGTGGGTCAAGCAGGAAGCCGGCGTGGACCGGCGTTGTTTCATCCAGACCCGGCTGCGGGAGAATGTGCTGCTCCAAGCCAAGGTATGCCAGTCCGGCAACGGCGGTCCGGCGGTCAACGTCTTGGCAGGAGCCATGCAGAACTCGTTGGGGTAGTGCGTAATTCAGCCGAATGCCGGACTTCAGAGCGCTGCCCAGGTATGCACGGGTTCGTTACTGTGCATCAAATCGCAATACCTGCGCAGCATTTCCGCCAGCGCTGCCGGGCGGCCCAGTCCGGCCGACTCCAGCTTCTGCACGGTGTCCACCTGCCAGGTCGAGCCGTTACGGCCGGTCGTGGCGCGGCCCTCGATGACCCCCAGATAGCGGTCCCGCACATCGGCGGCCACCCGCCAGCGGCGCAAGCCCTCGTCGGCCATCGGCAGCAACCGGCGCAGCACGAGCTCGTCGGGGGTCACCTCGCCGAGTCCGGGCCAGTACAACCGCGCACCCATGCCCTTGCGGGCCGCCTCGAGGAAATTGTCATGGGCCGCAGCGAAACTCATCTTCGTCCACAGCGGCCGTTCGTCTTCGGAGATCGCGCGTAACAATCCGTAGTAGAAGGCCGAATTCGCCATCATGTCGACGACGGTCGGTCCGGCGGGCAGTACCCGGTTCTCCACCCGCAGGTGCGGCCGCCCGTTGACGACGTCATAAACCGGCCGGTTCCACCGGTAGACGGTGCCGTTGTGCAGTCGCAGTTCCGGCAGCAGCGGTGTGCGTCCGGCGGCCAGTTCGGCCGCCGGGTCCTCCTCGGAGATCTCCGGCAGCAGCGTCGGGAAGTACCGGACGTTCTCCTCGAACAGGTCGAAGATCGAGGTGATCCAGCGCTCGCCGAACCACACTCGCGGGCGCACCCCCTGGGCTTTGAGTTCGTCGGGCCGGGTGTCGGTGGCCTGGGCGAACAGCTCGATGCGGGTCTCGGCCCACAGCTGGTGGCCGAAGAAGTACGGCGAGTTCGCCCCGATGGCCAGCTGCGGGCCGGCGATCACCTGGGCGGCGTTCCAGTTGTCGGCGAAATCGGCGGGGGAGACCTGCAGGTGCAATTGCATGCTGGTGCAGGCTGATTCCGGCGCAATGGATTCGGCGTGGATACTCAGCCGCTCGGCCCCGGAGATGTCGATCAGGATGTCCTCGCCGCGGGCGGTGAAGATCGAGTCGTTGAGCGCCTGGTAGCGCATCGACGGGCTCATCCAGCTTCCGGTCAGGTGCTCGGGCATCAGGGTGGGCAGGATCCCGATCATCACGATATGCGCCCCATCGGTGCCGGCCTTGGTCTCCGCGGCATTGAGGCTGGCCCGCACTTCCGATTCCAGTTCCAGTGCGGTCCGGCCGGGCAGTGGGCGCGGCGGCACGTTGAATTCGATGTTGTAGGCGCCCAATTCGGTCTGGTACGCAGGATCGGCGATCGAGGCCAGCACCTCCTGGTTGGACATCGCCGGCTGGTAGTCGGCGTCGACCAGATTGCACTCGATCTCCATGCCGGTCAGCGGTTTGTCGAACTCGAAGCTCGATTCGGCCAGCATGGTTTCGAAGACGTCCAGACACTGCTGCACCTTGAGGCGGTAGGCCTGGCGGTGTGCCCGGCTGTAACTGGTGTGCCTGACCTCTTCACCCACGGCGTTGATGCAACAGGGTCGATACCCCCCCGCGCAAGGGAATCAGTCGGCTCGGCGGCGGGCAACCGCGACCTGGGGTCCTATCCCGGCCGGCCGGACGTCCATCTCGACCCCGGCGTGGGCGGCGAGTTCCCGCAACGCCGAGGGGCTGTAGGCGCGCAGTGAACTGATCAGGCCGTCGTGGGCGAACGGCCACAGTGGGGCCAGCGGTGCCATGGTCGCCAGCCTGATCAGGTGCAGTGGCGCCGGCGGCCGGGCCAGGTCGATGATGACGAAGGTCGGGGCGACCCGGGTGGCCTCGGTCAGCACCCGGGCGGCCTTCTCCGGTGGCAGGTGATGAAACGACAGTGCGAACACCGCCACATCGAAGGTGTCGTCATCCGCCTCGATCTCGGTGGCGTCGAGGGTGCGCACCGTTGCGCGCGGATCGTTGCCGAGTTCGCCGGCCGCCATCCTTGCCACCGCGTCGGCGTCGATATCGGAGGCGGTGACCCGGGCGGTGGGGTGTTCCCGCAGGATCCGGCGCGACACTGCGCCGTGCCCGGCGCCCAGTTCGAGAATCGCCGGGTCGGCCACCCCGGCAACCTCGTCGAGGATGAGGCGGGCATTGCGGTCATGCTCCCCGAACAGCTCACCCGCTCGGTCAAGAGTCCGGACCACACCGCGTTTGACCGTGTCGTCGACGTCATCGCGGTCGAGATACTCCAGGCGGTCGGTCTGGAGAAGCCGGTCCAGACAGGAGGCGCCCGGGCCGCCGCGGGGCATGTCGGCGAGGTTAGCGACTCGTTTTCCCATCTGGCCATCATGGACGGTGGCAGACTCCCAGCACAGTCCGAACCGCGCCGATTCGCAAGGAGCACCGTGGCAGACTTCGTCGCCTCGATAGACCAGGGCACCACCAGCACCCGCTGCATGATCTTCGACCACAACGGGATCGAGGTCGGCCGCCACCAACTCGAACACCAGCAGATCCTGCCGCGGGCCGGGTGGGTGGAGCACAACCCGGTGGAGATCTGGGAGCGGACCCAGAGCGTGGTCATGTCGGCGCTGAACGCCACCAGGCTCTCGGCCACCGACCTGGCGGCGCTGGGCATCACCAACCAGCGCGAAACGACGCTGGTGTGGAACCGCAGGACCGGCCGGCCCTACTACAACGCGATCGTCTGGCAGGACACCCGCACTGACCACATCGCCGCCGCCCTGGACCGCGACGGTCGTGGCGATGTGATCCGCCGCAAGGCCGGGCTGCCGCCGGCCACCTATTTCTCCGGCGGCAAGCTGCAGTGGCTGCTGGAGAACGTGGAGGGACTGCGCGCCGCCGCCGAACGCGGCGACGCCCTGTTCGGCACCCCCGACTCCTGGGTGCTGTGGAACCTCACCGGCGGTGCGCTCGGGGGTGTTCACATCACCGATGTCACCAACGCCAGCCGCACCATGCTGATGAATCTGGAGACGCTGGACTGGGACGACGAGCTGCTGTCCTTCTTTGGGATTCCGCGGGAGATGCTTCCGGCGATCCGGCCGTCCTCCTCTCCCGAGCCGTACGGGATGAGCCATCCCGATGGACCCGTCGACGGCGAGGTGCCGTTGACCGCCAGCCTCGGTGACCAGCAGGCGGCGATGGTCGGCCAGGTGTGTCTCAAACCAGGGGAGGCCAAGAACACCTACGGCACCGGCAACTTTCTACTGCTCAACACCGGCGAGAAGATCGTCCGCAGCGAGAACGGGCTGCTGACCACGGTGTGCTACCAGTTCGGTGACGCCAAACCCGTTTACGCCCTCGAGGGTTCCATCGCGGTCACCGGCTCGGCGGTGCAATGGCTGCGTGATCAACTCGGCATCATCAGCGGTGCGTCGGACAGTGAAACGCTGGCCCGTCAGGTGGAGGACAACGGCGGCGTGTACTTCGTTCCGGCGTTCTCCGGGCTGTTCGCCCCCTATTGGCGCTCCGATGCCCGCGGGGCCATCGTGGGGCTCTCGCGGTTCAACTCCAACGCCCATATCGCCCGCGCCACGCTGGAGGCGATCTGCTATCAGAGCCGCGATGTCGTCGATGCGATGGCCGCCGACTCCGGTGTGAAACTCGAGGTGCTCAAGGTCGACGGCGGGGTCACCCTCAACGAACTGTGCATGCAGATCCAGGCCGATGTGCTCGGCGTCGACGTGGTACGGCCGAAGGTTCCCGAGACCACCGCGCTGGGTGCGGCCTACGCGGCCGGCCTGGCGGTCGGTTTCTGGAGCGACCCGGAGGATCTGCGCGCCAACTGGCACGAGGATCGCCGCTGGACACCGTCGTGGAGCGAGGAACAGCGCGCCCAGGGCTATGCCGGCTGGCGCAAGGCGGTCCAGCGGACCCTGGACTGGGTGGAGGTCTGACCCCGGCCGTTCATTTCGGCGCGGTTTCCTGCGCTGAGCGCAGGCACGCGCGCCGAAGTCGTGTCACAGTGGTCCTATGACGGATACCGCCGCCGACCCGGCCAATCTGCCCGACGCCAGCCCGTTTCACCTGCGCGGCAATTACGCGCCGGTCGATGACGAACTCACCGAGTACGACCTGACGGTCGAGGGTGCCATCCCGCCCGAGATGGACGGGTGGTACCTGCGCAACGGGTCCAATCCGCGCACTCCCACCGGCCACTGGTTCATCGGCGACGGCATGATCCACGGCGTGCGGATCGCCGGGGGCGCCGCACAGTGGTACCGCAACCGCTGGGTGCGCACCGACAGCTTCGAGAACCCGTTCCCGTTGTACGGCCCCGACGGCACCCGTAACCTGCGCTCGTCGGTGGCCAACACCCACGTGGTCAATCACGCCGGCCGGACGCTGGCCCTGGTCGAGTCGTCGCTGCCGTACGAGATCACCAACGACCTGGAAACCGTCGGTTGCTACGACTTCGACGGCAAACTCAACGACGCGATGACGGCCCACCCGAAGATCTGTCCGACCACCGGGGAGTTGCACTTCTTCGGCTACGGCAACCTGTTCCAGCCGCACGTCACCTATCACCGCGCCGATGCCGACGGCGTGCTCACCGTCAACCGCCCGGTCGAGGTGCCGGCGCTGACGATGATGCACGACTTCGCCATGACCTCCAAGCATGTGATCTTCATGGACCTGCCGATCGTGTTCAACCTCGACATCGCGATCAGCGGCAGCGGGGATATGCCCTACCGCTGGGACGACGCCTACGGCGCCCGGTTCGGCGTGCTTGACCGCGAGGACCCGTTCGGTGAGATGCGCTGGTTCGACATCGATCCCTGCTACGTCTTCCACGTCGCCAATGCCTACGAGACGACATCGGCCGACGGCGACTCCATTGTCCTGCAGGCGGTTCGCTATCCGGAGCTGTGGCGCAACGACGGCGGGTTCGGTGCGAGCGCCGTGCTGTGGGAGTGGCGGATCAACCTGAGTACCGGCACGGTGAGTGAACGCCAACTCGATGACCGGCCGGTGGAGTTTCCCCGTATCGACGACCGGTTGGCCGGCCTACCGGCGCGCTATGCGGTGTCGGTGGGCGACGCCCGCCTGGTGCGGTACGACCTGAACACCGGTGCGGCCGTCGAGCACCGCTTCGGCACCGCCGAGGAGCCGGGGGGGCCGGGAGAGGCCGTCTTCGTGCCGTCGCCGTCCGGGCCCGCCGATGAGACCAACGGGTGGTACATCGCCTACGTCTACGACCCGACCCGCGACGGCAGCGATCTGGTGATTCTGGACGCCTCCGACTTCGGCGGCGACCCGGTGGCCCGGATCAGGTTGCCGCGTCGGGTTCCCTACGGCTTCCACGGCAACTGGATCGCCAGCTAGTTAGCGAGGGCGGTTGAAACTTGGCCGTCTCTTCTCCAGGAAGGCGGTCATGCCCTCGATCATGTCCGGGCTGCCGAGAGTGGCGTGGAAGGCCGCGCGTTCATCCCGCAGAGATTCCTCAAGGGCCCGGTCGTCGCTGTTGGCCAAGCACGGCAACATCGCCGCCATCGCGGTGGCCGGCAGCTCGGCCAGTTCGCTGGCCAGGTCCAGGGCTCGCTGCTTGAGCTCGGAGTTCGGGCACACCTCGGTGACCAGACCCAGATCGAAAGCCTGGGGTCCCGAAACGGACTTGGCGCGCAGGATGAGGTTCATCGCCTGATCGCGGCCGATCGCCCGGACGAGTCGTGCGCTTCCGCCCCAGGCCGGCACCGAGCCCAGGTGCAGTTCAGGCAACCCGATGTTGGCGCTGTCCTGCGCTGCAAGTCGGAAGTGGCATGCCAGCGGCAACTCCAGACCCCCGCCAAGGCAGTTCCCGAATAGTGTTGCGATCCAGGGCTTGCCCATGTTCTCGATGGCGGCCAAGACGCGCAGACGTTGATCGAGAATCTCGTCGACGCGCCGCCGATCACCGAGCACGGGCGCCAGTTCCTTCAGATTCATGCCGACCGAGAAGTTCTGGTCACCCGCCGCGGTGAGCACGACGGAACGCACGCCGCTGTCCGCGCCGATGTCATCGACCACCGATTCCAGCTCGTTCATGAAGGCAAAGGACATCCGGTTGTGCGGCGGGTCGTTGATCGTCACGACACCCACCGCCGCCGCGCGCTCGTAGACGAGGCTGGTGTAGGTCAGAGCTGGCACCGATACAGGGTGACGCACCCGTGCCGTGCCGGTCTTGACATTTCAGGACAGATTGTTGACTCGGTGGGACAACGCCGCCACGTCCGAGTCGCGCAGTCTCCTGCGGTATGCGGCGGGCCCCTCGCCGAACCAGCGGTGACAGGAGCGCGTCAGGACCGCCTGTTCGGAGTATCCGAGTTCGCGGGCTAGGTGCGCCATGGTGATGCGGGTGTCGCGCAGCAGACGCTGGGCGGTGTCCCGTCGGATGGTGTCGACCACATGTGCGAATGTGGCCCCTTCAGCGGACAGTCGCCGTTGCAGAGTCTTGGAATGCAGGTTCATCTGCCTGGCGATGAACTCGAGGGTGACCTTTCCGCTGGGGAGCAGCCGGCCGACCAGCGTCCGGACCGTCGTCAGGGTTGCCGCCTCGTCGCCGACGATCGTTTCGAGGTACTCGACAACTGCGCGGTGCGCGTGCGAGTCGCTGCACACAGGCCGGCTCAGATCGGCGGTACGGATGGTCAGGCCCGTTGCCAACTGATCGAACTGGGCGCGGCAGCCGAAGGAATCCAGGTATTCGGCGGGCGATGCCAGCGGCTCATGTGGCAGGTGTACCTGGACCGGTCGGTGCAAGTCGCCGAGCAGGTGACGCAGGACGCGCACAATTACCCCGACCGCCAATTCATTGTGCTGCGGGCTGGTCACGACGTCCGGGTCGAGGATCCTGTACTCGATAAACGATCGTCCGGGGGTCCCCAGGTCCTTCACCCGCAGGCCGAGACCGGGACTGTAGGCCGCCAGGAATCTCTCGATGATGCTCAGAGCTTCGGCGACATCACGGGCCGTAGAGGCCGCGGTTCCCACCAGCCCGAGGATCTCGATTCCCTGCAGAGCGGCGAGCCGGCGGCCCAGATTCGGCGTCGACGTGTCCTTGGCGGCGATCTCGAGAACCGCCACGGCCGAGTGCAACGGCACGAACACATCTGACCGCCCTGCATCGAACGGGTCTATTCCCACCTGGGCCAGCAACCGATCCGGATCCCCCCCGGCTTCGCGGACCACCTCGGGAAAAAACGACAGGGCCGTCGCCCGAATGACCGCCATGTACTCGAACGTTAGGTGGCTGTCCCGAAAAGTCAAATTTCCGTCGATTCTTCCGACCGGGACGGCGCTAACGTCGAAACCGCACCCTTTGGGTTCGCGCACGAAAGGCCCGACTTGGACCGCACCACTCTTCCCATCCCCGACCGCACTTTCGGCGGGGTTGCCGGCCGCACCGTGGCCGACTCTCAGCCTGACTGGTCGATCGTCGCCCCGGTCAGCGCGCCGGACAACGCACCGAATGTGCTCATCGTCCTCATCGACGACGCCGGCTTCGGCGGCCCCGAGACGTTCGGTGGCGCCATCCACACCCCGACGTTGACCCGAGTTCGGGAAAGTGGCCTGACCTACAACCGATTCCACGTCACGGCCGTCTGCTCGCCGACTCGCGCCGCACTGCTCACCGGCAGGAACCACCACCGATGTGGATTCGGCTCCATCGCCGAGTATCCCGGTCCGTTCCCCGGCTACTCGTCCATACTGCCGAGAACCTGCGGCCCGCTCCCGCGCATCCTCAAGGAGAATGGTTACGTCACAGGCGGTTTCGGCAAGTGGCATCTCACACCGGACAACGTGCAGGGCGCAGCGGGTCCCTTCGACCGCTGGCCGCAGGGATGGGGATTCGACCACTGGTGGGGCTTCCTCTCCGGCGCTGCCGGCCAATACGACCCCATCATCACCCAGGACAACGCGGTGATCGGTGTGCCAGAGGGGGCCGCTGACCGGCCTTACTACTTCCCCGACGATCTGACCGACAAAGCGGTGGAGTGGCTGCATGCCGTGCGCGCCCAGGATCCACGCAAACCCTGGATGATGTACTACTCCACCGGCGCCACCCATGCACCCCACCACGTCTTCGGCGAGTGGGCCGACAAGTACAAAGGCCGATTCGACCAGGGCTGGGACGTCTACCGGCGCGAGACGCTGGAACGTCAGAAGAAACTCGGCATCGTGCCATCGGAGACATCCCTGACCGAGCGCCCCGGTCTCTTCCCTGCCTGGGACACCCTCAGCGACGACGAGAAGAAGCTGTACGCACGCCAGATGGAGGTCTTCGCGGGGTTCTCCGAGAATGCCGACTGGAACGTCGGCCGGCTGCTCGATTCCATTGACGCCCTCGGCGAAGCCGACAACACCCTGGTCTTCTACATCTGGGGCGACAACGGCGCCTCCATGGAGGGCACCATCACCGGCTCGTTCAACGAGATGACATTCCTCAACGGTGTGGTGCTCGATCCCACCCAGCAGCTCGCGCTCATCGAGCAGTACGGCGGCGTCGAAGCAATCGGCGACGAGCACACCGCCCCGCATTTCGCCGCCGCGTGGGCTCACGCCAACAACACCCCGTTCCAATGGGGCAAGCAGATGGCCAGCCACCTCGGCGGGACCCGAGACCCGATGGTGGTCTCCTGGCCGGCCCGCATCGCGCCCGATGCAACTCCCCGTGCGCAATTCACCCACTGCATCGATATCGCACCGACCGTCCTGGACGTCATCGGGCTGCCCGCGCCGGAACGAGTCGACGGAGTCGCACAGGAGCCGATGGACGGAACGAGCTTCGCGGAGACCTTCACCGACGGCGCAGCGCCGGAAGTTCACACCGTCCAGTACTTCGAGATGTTCGGCAGCCGAGCCATTTACAAGGACGGGTGGTGGGCCTGCACCCGGCTCGATAAGGCACCGTGGGACTTCTCCCCGACCACCCTCGCCCGCTTCGCCCCGGGGGCCTATGACCCCGACGCCGCCCCTTGGGAGCTCTACTATCTGCCCGACGACTTCTCCCAGGCCCACGATGTCGCCGCCGAGAACCCCGATAAGCTCGCCGAGCTCAAAGCACTCTGGTGGAGCGAAGCGGAACGACACCGG
>ERZ888423.1961-NODE-1961-length-16501-cov-13.341116_pt1 | contig 16501 bp, 14 predicted proteins | sample MGYA00520523_ERZ888423 | MGnify/ENA primary metagenome ERZ888423 (study PRJEB32303, sample SAMEA104408611) | aquatic metagenome | biome: Brackish water; feature: Pelagic; material: water | place: Baltic Sea | collected 2014-06-08T10:24:00 | depth 30,27 m ...
TCGGAGGGAAGCGACGGGTCGAGGTCGAGCCGTCGATAGAGCGCTGTGGCAATCGACGCCCACACGTTGTTTTCGCCGTATGGGGCACAGACCCCGGCAAAAATCGTGACACGCCGACTGGGAAACTCATCGAGGAGTTCGTTGACCAGTCGCGTCTTACCAGCGCCCGCCTCGCCGGTCACTGAAACAACACCCGAGCGGCCGTTGGCGACCATTGCCATCACCGACTGGAGAAGTTCGCGCTGCGGTCCTCGGCCGACGAACGGGACCACGCTGCGCGTGCCAGTCCGGGGCAGCTGTCGCTGACGGCCAAGCACGTTCCAGACCTGCTCGACCTGCTTCCGGCCACGAACGGTGACATCAGCCAGTCGCTCGCGCAAGATCTCGTCGCTGAGGAGCGCGGCCGTGGCATCACCGATGTACACCGACCCGGGTGGTGCGAGCGACTGCAACCTTGACGCAAGGTTGACCACATCACCGAGCGCCGTGTAGTCGGCAGTGCCAGCAACCGAACCGACCAACACCTCGCCAGTGTTCACGCCAATGCGGAGCTGGAGTTCGCCATCGCGATCCAACTGGCTCCGCGAGAATCGCTCAAGCGACGAATGCATTTGCATCGCGGCACGGACAGCCCGATCGGGGTCGTCCTCATGAGCCACCGGAGCACCGAAGATCGCAAGAATTCCATCACCGAGGATCTTGTCAACGCGTCCGCCGAACGCAACGATGTCAGCGACAAGCAGCTCGAACGCGCCATCGATGAGGCGCTTGACCTGCTCAGGGTCGAGATGCTCGCTCATCGCCGTATAACCGACGAGGTCAGCGAATACCACGGTGACGACGCGGCGCTCTTCAGTGGCGGCGCCAACGACCTCGTGCCCACAGAACGGGCAGAACCGCGCGCCGTCTGGAAGCAGCCGTGAGCAAGAAACGCACGCCATCAACCCCAGAGCGTACGGCAATCCACCCCACGGGGGATCAGTCGGCTCACACGGATGACTAGCGTCGTGCTTTGTATGGCTGTTATCCGCGAGACCTCAGCTGCGATCGGCCGACCAATCGACTGGTTGTAATGACATCTCCACCGGCGATAGCGGCAGCGGCCGACCCGTGGACAAGAGTGTCAAATTCCGACCAGACCAAAGTGTGACAGGGCTGCACGATCAACCTGCAGGGTGACGGAGAACCGCCACAGGGTGGATGCTTCCTGGGGCCATGTTCGGCAGGCTCTTTGCTATGACTGCTGCAATGCCGAGTCCTGCCCCCGCTTCGACCGCGCCAACTGCTGCGGCTGGTGCTGTCAGTGCCAGCAAAATCTATGGCACCGGCGATTCCCAGGTGAAGGCGCTCGACGACGTCACGGTCGCCTTCGAGACTGGGAAGTTCACAGCAATCATGGGCCCGTCCGGCTCAGGTAAGTCGACGCTGCTGCACTGCTTGGCCGGGCTTGACACGTTGACATCCGGCGCCACGTACATCGGCGACAAGTACCTTGCAAAGCTAAGCGACAAGGAGCTCACCGAGCTTCGCCGCACCGACGTCGGCTTCGTCTTCCAGGCCTTCAACCTGATTCCGACGCTCACCGCTGAGGAGAACATCAAACTCCCAATGATGCTGGGCGGCGAGACCGGCGACGCCGCCTGGATCGACCAGGTCGTCACTGCCGTCAAGCTTGAGGGCCGTTTGAAGCATCGACCCAGTGAGTTGTCCGGCGGCCAGCAGCAGCGTGTCGCTGTCGCGCGCGCACTCGCCTCGCAGCCAAAGATCATCTTCGCCGACGAGCCGACCGGCAACCTCGACTCCGAGACCGGTGCTGAAATCCTCGATTTCATGCGGCGCGCAGTCCGCGAATTCGGTCAGACCATCGTGATGGTGACTCATGACCCGAGTGCCGCGTCGTACGCCGACCGTGTCGTTTTTGTTGGCGACGGCAAGATTGTCGGCGAACTCAACAATCCGACCGCCGACCAGGTCATTGACCAGATGAAGCAGCACGGAAGCTGACATGAGTTTCTCATCAACCGCACTGCTCGCGCGTAAGAGCATCCGCGCCCGCCTCGGACGCACCATCGCCATTGCTTTGATGATGACCGCCGGAGTGTCATTCGTCGTCGGTTCGTTCGTTCTCGCCGACAGCCTCCGGGCCACATTCACCGGCCTCTTCGACGAGCTTGTCTCAGAGGTCGACCTTGAGGTTCGCGCCACCGAAGCCTTCGATGGCGACGGCAGTCGGGATCCGATCGATGCAACGATCGCTGACGATCTGCGAGGTATCGACGGCATCGAAATCATCGAGCCCTCGCTCACGCGTTTCGCGCAGCTCCTCGATCAAGATGGCGACATCGTCGCCACCACGGGCGGCCCAGCACTCGGTTTCTCCTACATTGGCGAGGGGGGTCTGCAGGGCGTCACGTTGAAAGACGGGCGAGCCCCGAGCGGTGCGGGTGAGGTCGTCGTCGACAAAGCTTCGGCTGACCGCGTCGGGTACTCGGTTGGCGACACCGTTGGCTACCTCACCGACACCGGCACGCATTCAGCCACGTTGGTTGGCACGATTGGCGCAGCCGATTCTGACGGTTTCCTCGGAGCATCGGTAGTTGCCGTCGACATTCCGACCGCCATCGAGAAGTTCGGCTCTGGCGGCAAGGTCGACGCCATCGACATCAGGCTCGCAGACGGCGCAGACGCCGCTGTCGTCCAGGCCGCCATCGAAAACCTGATCCCCGCTCGCAACGAAGTCGTTACCGGCGAAGTTCTCTCCGCCGAGGGCCAGAGCGACGTCGACGGATTCATTTCTGTCTTCGGAACGGGCCTGCTGATCTTTGCCTTCATCACGACATTCATTGTTGCCTTCATCATCAACAACATCTTCCAGATCACCATCGGACAACGCCTGCGTGAGTTGGCATTACTCCGGGCCGTGGGCGCATCGTCAAAACAGGTGCGTCGAATGATTGTGGCTGAGGCCTTCGTCCTCGGCCTGATCGCCACTGGGCTCGGCATCCTTGGTGGCATCGGCGTGTCGCGCTTCATTGTCTGGGCGTTCAACCAGGCCGGTGCAGGGTTCCCCGACACGTCGACGATCCTCGAACCGAGAACGTTCGTCGCCGCAGCTGCGGTCGGTATCGGCGTCACGATGCTCTCGGTCTTCGTCCCGGCGCGGCGCGCCGCAACGATCCCGCCGGTTGCCGCAATGCGTCCTGAGTTGGGATTTGACGCGTTGAAGAAGCAACAGTTGATCATCGGCGCTGCAGTAACCGCCGTCGGCACCCTGCTGCTCGTCGTCGGGCTGTTTGTTCAGCCAGGCGCTGCTGCGCTCTGGGCAACCGTCGCCGGCATCGGCGCACTGGCGCTCTTCCTTGGCGTCGCCAGCGTCTCGTCGACGATTGCTCCACCAGTGACGCGCGCAATTGGCTGGCCAATTGCCAAACTCTTCAAAGTGCCTGGGGTGCTGGCTCGCGACAACGTCGTCCGCGCCCCAAGGCGGACGTCATCGAGTGCCTCAGCACTCATGATTGGTGTTGCTCTGGTGAGCGCTTCGGCCGTCTTTGCTTCGTCGTTGCGAGCCACGATCACCGACGTTCTCGACAACGCGATCACCGCTGACTACATCGTCACCGACCCCAACTTCTTTGGCCTGTCGCCGACGGTGGCAGAGGGGCTTGACACTCTCGAGGAGCTGGACGCCGTGACGCCCGTCCGCCAAGCCAGTGCGCAAGTCGATGGTGAAACGATAAGCATCGGGGCAATCAATCCGGATGCTTTTGACAAATTGGTGGACCCTGACCTGCAGAAGGGAGCAATCGCCGGCCTCGGTCTGAACGAAGTGCTGATCCACACTGACCCAGCGAACGACCTGGACAAACAGGTCGGCGACACGATCGATGTCCTTTGGCAGAGCGGCAGCGCAGGGACTCTGACTGTTGCTGGCGTGTACGGCAATGCGACGTTCGGCAACTGGTTGATCAGCCTCGACACACTCAATGCCGTGAGCGATGCCCCAGCACGCGATCTCTTCATCATTGCCAAGCTTGCTGACGGCGTCACCGCAGCCGAGGGCAACGCTGCGGTTGCAGCCGCCACCGCTGAATTCCCACAGGCTGATGTTCAAACAAACGCTGAATTCCGCAAGAGCCAGGAAGACCAGATCAACCAGCTGTTGCTGACGATCACCATCTTGCTGTTGATGTCGATCATCATCGCCGTGTTGGGCATTGCAATCACCCTTGCGCTCGGTGTCTTCGAACGAACCCGTGAGATCGGGCTCCTTCGAGCGGTTGGTATGAACCGGCGCCAACTCCGACGATCGGTCCGCTGGGAGGCAGTTATCGTGTCGTCCTTCGGCGCAATGGTCGGCATCGTGCTCGGCACCTTCCTCGGCGTCATCGCCGCACTCGCCGTGCCCGATGACATCATCAGCAAGCTGGCGTTCAACCCTGTGATCATCGTGGTGGTCATGGTCTTTGCAGTGCTCGCTGGCCTCGCAGCTTCGCTCTACCCGTCGTTCAAGGCAAGCAATATGGACGTGCTCGAAGCAATCGCGACTGAATAATCAGGCAGACTCACTGCATGGCGCTCGACATTGATCAGCTCGACGACTCCGTCCTGGAGTTCCTCGCGGAACGGCATCTCGCAACGCTGACCACGTTGCGGACCGACGGTTCCCCGCATGTTGTCGCGGTCGGGTTTAGCTACGACCCTGATGCACAGGTTGCTCGGGTCATCACCTGGGCAACTTCACAGAAGGCCATCAACGTCGGGCGGATGGAAGCGCAAGGCCAACATGGCGCTGTTTGTCAGGTCGATGGTGGCCGCTGGCTGACCCTCGAGGGCCCGGTTCGCCTAGTGACCGACGACGTGCAACCCGGCATCGACGGTTACACAGCTCGCTATCAGCAACCCAAGGATCGCGACGACCGGGCTGTCCTTGAAATCAAGGTCACGAAAATCCTCGGCCGCGCCTAACCGTGACAGCCCATTGTCACGCTTGAGCAACGAGCGCCTTGCGGCCGAACTCCGAGCCTGGGAAGCCCCCTCCCCCTCCCCTGAGTCGCCCCGACTGATTCGCCTCAGCGGTTCCAGGGGAGCGAGGCGAGGTAGAGCTGGGCTGCGGGATGCGGGTCCATTGGCGTGTCGTCGGACCGGGCGGCCTGCGGCGGGCTGAGATGGTTCTGGCAGCCTCGGCACCAGTACAAGATCCGGCCATGTTGACCAAGCGGTTGGCTGTTGATGGTTTCACCGCAACGATGACATTGCTGCCCGTTGCGCCCATAGACCGCCACGCCGCTCCCAACACTGGCCACTGCGTACCGGTTCGAGCGCACCAGGTTGGCCCGCAACATCGTGGCGGCCGTATTGACGATGCCAACCGCATCGTGCTCGGACAACGCGTCAACCCGAGCGAACGGACTCAGCTCTTGTGCCCACAGCACTTCGCACCGGTGAACGTTGCCAACACCACTCATCACGCGCTGGTCAAGCAGGACTTCACCAATCTGAGCCGCACCGTCTCGATACGACAAGAGCAGGTTGACTACCTCACCGAGGTCGGTACCGGGCTGGCAGAGATCGGGACCGAGGCGCCCCATTCCCGGGTGGCGTCGCTTGTCGGGGAGACGGTACGTTTCGACGGTCGGAGCATTGAAGCACACCGCGACCCAGCCATCGACTTCGATCGCCACAGCCACCTGCTGGTACGGCCTGTGCCACTGCTCACCTTGGCGATAAATGTGCCACGAGCCGGTCATTCGGAGGTGCGTATGGAGGACAACATTGTCGTCCCACACCATTTCAACGTGCTTACCGTGGCTCTCGATCCGTTCGAGCATTCGCCCGGCCTGGGGCGTTGGACCAACCAGGCGGGGAGCATCGAAACGCACCATGGGCTTGCCTGCGAGCGCTGTTCTCAGCGCACTGACAGTCCGGTGAATTCCATCTCCATTCGGCATCTGGTGTGCCAGATTACGCCCTTCAGTGGTCGGCGGCGAGGCTCATTCTTGTATTTCTCGTACGAGTTTGAGCGCTGCCTACGGCAGCTTGCCGACGTGAGCAAGGGCAAGACGGATCAGGCGGTCGTGACCGCTGGTCATCTCGAGCACGACGTCGTCACTCACAGCCTCTTCGGGGGTGAACCAATGAAGGTCGAGCGCCTCTTGGGTGGGCTCGCATTCGCCGTCGACCGGGACGACGTAGGCAAGGCTGACCGCGTGGTGACGCGGATCGTGGAAACCTGACACTGCAGGGTCAGGGAAGTACTCAGCAACGGTGAACGGCGTTGGGTTGGCCGGCACCCTCGGAAGCGCCATGGGGCCAAGATCCTTCTCGCAATGACGCATCAGGGCTTCGCGCACCCGCTCGCCGTAGAGCACACGTCCACTGACGACCATCCGGCTGATTGATCCACCGGCACCCTGACGGAGCAGCATGCCAACTTCTTCGACGTTGCCCATCCCATCAACGCGCACCGGCACGGCATCGACGTAGACAATCGGCATCCGCGACCGAACGAGTCCGAGTTCGTCCTCGGACAGCCAGGCAATGTCGGTCTGTGTGTCGGCGGCGTCGATGTCAGTCACATGGAGAATGATCCCACGGTTACCCCGCCAGACCGAGGATCTCGGCTGACGTCACAGCACCTCGTCGCCGCAGGTTCGCCCCGTCACGCTGTGTGCAAGGCTGCTCGGATGGACTCCGACCGGAAGCGCTGGGACGAACGCTGGGCTGCAGCGCCCGCTTCAGTCGCGGCAACGCCTCCCGACGTCATCAGTGCACACCCCGAGCTACTCGACGTCATCCCGACAGCCGGGCCAGCGCTCGACATCGCGTGCGGGCTCGGTGCGCAAGCCCTCTGGCTGGCCGAGCGAGGGCTGGCAGTCACCGCACTCGATGTGTCATTCGTCGCGATCGATCGGTTGACCCGCACCCAACAACTACACGGCCACCAACTCCGAGCTGATGTTTGCGACACTGACGAGGGGCTGCCGCCAGCATTCAACGATCTTGCGGTGATCCTCTGCCAGCGATATCGATCCCCGGTGCTCTACGGCCAGTTCGTCAGCCGCCTCCGTGTCGGCGGCGTACTCATCCTGACGGTGCTGTCAGCGGTCGGCCTTGAGGGCGAGCCAGGTGCATTTCACGCCCCAGCCGGCGAGCTGATCGATGCGTTCGCTCGAGACGACGTCAGTGTATTGCTCCACGATGAGGCCAACGGCCAGGCATCGATCGTGGTCCGCCGAAAGCGCTGACTCAACTGACGTTGCCGAGGATCACGTCACGCAGCAGTTCGGGCCCGACCGGGATGAGCCGAAGCAGCCAGCTGACTTCGCGACCGAGGCCGCCGCTGCCCACAAGAACCAGCCGGTCAAGCAGAATGGTCTGCGTGTCGTTGGTCCGATGCGTCGGACCCATCCCCCGGCACCCAACGGCTGTCCCGCATGGTGGACCAGTTCCATATTGTGGACCGATCTCTTTGACATTCTGTTAACGTCGGTCGATTCAACAGACGCCAACCTCGGTCGGCGCGTATGCATAGAAACGGAACTCACCCATGGCGCTGGCGAGACGACTCGATCAACTTGGCACCGAAACGGCTTTCGCTGTCTCCCAGGCAGCCGCTGAATGGGGCGCCAAGGGCAACCGGATCTACCCGTTTCACCTCGGCGACATCAATCTCGCTACCCCCGGCAACATCGTTGAAGCAATGAACGTTGCGATCGCCGACGGCAAAACGGGCTATTGCCCAGCCGCCGGTATTGCGCCGCTGCGCGAAGCACTTGCCGCGAACATCGGCGGCGATCGCGCCATGTCGCTCACACCCGACAACATTGTCGTGCAGCCAGGCGGCAAGCCGGTGATCACCAAGTTCATCCAGACACTGATGAACCCGGGCGACGGCGTGCTCTACCCGAACCCCGGCTACCCGATCTACGAGAGCCAGGTTGAATACTTCGGTGGCAGGCCGATGCCATACCGCTACCACGAGACCCCCACGGGCTTTGGGATCGACCTCGACCAGATCCGTGGCCTTGCGGCGTCCGGCGCCACGGCGATTATCTACAACAACCTGCAGAACCCGCTCGGCTGCGAAAGCAGCCTCGAAGAGATGCAGGCCATTGCCGATATCGCAATCGAGCATGACCTGTGGGTGCTGTCTGATGAGGCCTACTTCGAGATGCGGTACTCGGGTACGTCCACCTCAATCGCTTCGCTTGCCGGAATGGCCGAGCGCACCGTGATCTTGTACACCTTCTCCAAAAAGTTCGCAATGACGGGCTGGAGGCTTGGATGTGCAGTTGCGCCAATCGAGGTTGCGCAGATGATCGCCAAGCTGAACACCAACGACGAGAGCTGCACCACTCACTTCGTGCAAGCCGCAGGCGTCGAAGCGATTACGAATCCCGAGGGCGCAGCACCAATGCTCGCCGAGCTGCAACGCCGCCGCGATGCCGCCGCTGCTGGTCTCGCCCAGATCAAAGGGATCACGTGCGCCACACCCGAGTCGACGTTCTACCTTTTCCCCAATGCAACTGATGCAATGGAACAAATGGGCTTCACAGACGTCGGCGACTTCGCCACGGCGGCCTTGCAAAACACCGGCGTCTCGTTCTGCACACGTCGCCACTTCGGTCGGCCCCAGCCCGGCGAAACACAGGAGTACATCCGTCTCGCATACTCCGGCATCTCGGTCGAAGACATCACCGAAGGCCTCGGCAAGCTTGCAGCATGGATCAACGCATGAGTGACCCCATGAGCACCCCGCGCATTGTCGTCACCGGCCGGATTCCCGAGGCCGGCCTCCAAATCCTGCGTGCCATCGACGGTGCTGAGGTTTGGGCCTGGGACGACGACGCCGTCATTCCAACAGACGTCCGCGACCAGCAACTCGCAACCGCCGACATCGCTGTCACATTGTTGACCGACCGGGTCGACGCCGCGTTCCTCGACGCCGCGCCGAACCTCAAGATGGTGGCAAACGTCGCAGTCGGCTACAACAACGTCGACGTCGCAGCGTGTGCGGCCCGTGGCGTCGTGGTCTCGAACACACCTGGAGTCCTCACGGACGCCACCGCTGACCTCGCCATGGGCCTCCTCCTTATGGTCACTCGTCGCCTCGGCGAAGGCGAACGGCTGATCCGTTCCAAGGAACCCTGGCAATGGGGCATGTTCATGATGCTGGGCACCGGCCTCCAAGGGCGGACGCTCGGCATCGTGGGCATGGGCGGCATCGGGGTCGCCATGGCCCGACGTGCACGATCATTCGGTATGCGGATCATTTACAACAACCGCAAAACCGTCGACGCTGCGATCGAGTCCGAACTCGGCGCGACCCTTGTCAGTCTCGACGAACTGCTCACCCAGAGCGACGTCGTTTCGCTCAACTGCCCGTATTCCGAAGCAACGCACCATCTGATGAATGCTGAGACGCTGGCAAAGATGCAGCCTTCTGCATTTCTAATCAACACCGCCCGCGGGCCCATCGTCGACGAAGCAGCGCTCGTGGCTGCGCTGCAGAGTGGGGCCATCGCTGGTGCCGGCCTCGACGTGTTCGAGAACGAACCTGCCGTTCACTCGGGCTTGCTCGAATGCGACAACGCCGTCCTCGTTCCACACCTCGGATCAGCGACCGTCGAAACGCGAGGAGCCATGGCAGCTACCGCTGCCAGCAATGTCTCCGACGTGGTCTCCGGCAGCGCGCCGCGCAATCCCGTCGCGCTCTGACGCTCTCGTGGCACCCGATCGGGGTGCACCGTTGGCATGATGTCTTTGTGAGTTTGAACGGGCCAATGGCGGCAAGCCTCTACGACAAGCATGTAGGGGCCGTGTATTCATACGCTGCGCGCCGAGTCGGCCGAGATGCTGCCGTCACCGTCGTGAAGGACGTATTCGAACACGCCCTCGGGCAACAGGCCCGACGTCCAGAAAAGGCCAGCAGCGATCTCGGTTGGCTGCTCGCGATCACGACCGCATTCCTACGCCGTCACAGCGCAACCGAATGTGGTCGGCTGCTGAACTGGGCAGGCGAACACGCCACCGGGTCAGGGTCTACACCGCGTGTCACCGATCCGCTCCTGTCTTCAGACGCCGACGACGCTGCCGTGGCCAGCACCGCCAAGGTCATGGCCGCGGTCGCCGAACTTGAACCCGAAGACCGCGACCTGCTGTTCCTGATCGCTTGGGAAGGTTGCTCCTCATCACTCGTCTCGGCAGCTACAGGGATACCTCAGGGCAACGTCCGGTCGAGGCTCAGCGCAGTGCGTAAAGAACTCCGCCGGCGCGTTGGCGATGCCGCCACCACCAACGAAACCGACGAAACCGACGAGCGACCGACCGAACCCGTCGACGACGAAGCAGAGGACCTGTCGTGAACCCCATCCAAGTTGTCGAGGCAGCGCGACCCGACGTCGGCCCGATGCGTGCCCACGAACAACGACACGTGCGCGAACTTCTCTTCGACGTGGCGATGCGTGCCCAAACCGAACACAAAGCAATGGAAGTGCGATCGCCGAACACACGTCGCTCGAACGCCCTCCGACTCGCTGCACTCGCCATGCTCGGCGCCGTCGCCATCGGAGGCCTCGCATTCTCTGCATCGCGCGACACCGGAACCTCACTCAACCAGGCGACACCCGACACCAGCCCAGAACGAACGACCACGGTCGCCACCGAACCAGAGCGAGTCGCAGTCATTGAACCGCCACGCCCCACCACTGCGCCGACCACGACCACGCCACCGATCCCCGGATCAGCCGAAGCACCGCTTCTACTCCCACCTGAACGCACCCGGCTCGACGAGCTGAGGGTCACTCCGATGCGACTCGGTGGTTCGACCCTCATGCTGCGCGCCGCCGACCTCACCACCATTGAATTACGCGAAGCCGACGGCCTCAAACCGCCGGCACCGGAACCGCCGACCACCGACGAAGCTGGCGAGACCGTCCCCACGGCACCGCTGCGTGAGTTCGATGGCTTCACGCTGTCGGAACCGAATGAGGCAGGGGCTTACACGGCCAACATTTCGTGCGGTTCGCTGACCATCGCCGAAGGTCCTGGGTTCCCCCCCTACAGATTGGAACTCAACCGGCTCCTGCAGTCAATGTCGGTGACCGATGGGGTAATCAACGTCGTCCTGCCTGACGGGTGGCAGCTGATTTCAGAAGGCCCGAGCGTCAATGAGTTCACCTTCGGCCTCCCTGTATCAGTCGGCGTTATCAACACCGTCGTGACGCTCGCGCAGTATCCAAACGGATCAATTGCCGCAGCAGCGTACGGAGACCGCCAGTACGCACCGGAGACTTTCCGAGGTCAGCCGGCATGGATCCATCGGAGTACCAGCGATCCTGGCGCCTTCGATCTCGTCGGCATGCTTGGGACGACAGCATTCAGGGTGAGCGCACGCGACATTGCGCTGGTTGAGCTCGAATTTGTCCTCTCGCAATTGCTGTCTGGCGACGTCGACGAGTGGATCACACGATTCGGCGCCTTGCCGATCGAAACCGACCCGGATATCCGGACCTGTTCGGCGCAGCCGTCATTCAACGTGTCCTGATCACGGCCAGCTCTCCTGTCTCAAGGCGTGAGCAAGTAGTCGGTGATCTGCGCGTCTTCGGCACCCGCATCGGCGAAATTGTCGTCGGTTCGCGCACGCATATAGTCCCGCCAGCGGAACCCTGCGTACTTCGCATCTCCCGCTAGCCCCGGAATTGGCTCGACGACAGCGTCACGCAACGGATTGAAAAAGTACGGGATGCTGTACCGGTCGCTCGCCGTCATTGGAATCACCCGGTGCACGGCTGCGCGGTACCGATCATTGGTCCAGACCTGCATGGCATCGGCAAGGTTGACAACAATCGTGCCGGGCGTCGGATCGATGTCGACCCAGCTCCCATCGACGGCTTGGGCTTGCAGCCCACCAGTCATGTCTTGAAGCAGCAGGGTGAGAACCCCCGGGTCGGTGTGGTAGCCGAGCGCTGTCTCGCCGAGGTCATGCAGGCCAGCTCGTTCGCCTTCCGGCACTGGATCACCGACCGGGTAGTGGTTCAACCGCACAGAACTCGTCGTGCGGCTGCCGACGCTGGTGGTCGCGTCGATGTCACTTGCCAGAGCGAATGCAAGCGCACGGTGCACAAGTTCGTTGGCTCGCACAGCAAGATCACTGCAGGCATCGTAAAACTCAACGAGGGTGTCGTGGAACGTGTCGGCGTCAGCAGGCCAACGGTTGTGCTGGTCGGTCCGAGGGTCAGCAGGGTCCGTGAAGTCGAACACTTCCTTGCTGTCGCGCTTGCGCTTTGTCAACTCCCGGTCGAAGTACCCAAGCGGGTTGTCGGCGTCGCGCATCACTGCCAGCTTGCTCGCACGATCACCAGCGAAGAACTGCTCGGTGACTGCCCACGTTTGTTCGATCAACTCATCGAGCCCATGCCCACTCAGCAGGAAGAAGCCGTGATCAATACACGCCTGATCGAGCTCACTCAACATCGAATCGGTCGGCGCCGAGATGTCAACGGTCGGAACTAAATGATCAGCCATTTTTAAAGTCTCGCAGAGCACTCGTCGACGCGTGCATGCAGAAGAGGCTGAAGAACAGCGCTGAGGGCAATCAGAACGCGAGACTTGCCGAGTGATCATCAACAGCATTGTTCTCGACGACGGCCGGCTTAACGTGACCAACGAATTCGACGGTGCGCTCCCCGAGGGCTGGGCGTGGATCGACGTCGAGCGCGAATCTGACGACGAAGGTTCGCCGGGTTGGTTTGCACTGCTCGGCATTGACGAGTTGGCAACGCACGATGCGTTCAATGAGTTGGACCACCCGAAATTCGATGACTTCGGTGACCATGCCTTGCTGGTGTTGCACGGGCTGCGCAGCAATGAACGGGTAGAGACGTACGAACTCGATTGCTTCATCACCCAACGGGCGCTGGTCACGGTGCACAGCGGGCCGTCACCGGCTGTGCACGCATTGCGGACAGCTGTGATGTCCCACCCAGCTCTGCTGGCGGGTGGGAGTGGAGAAGTCGCAGCGCGACTGGCAGACGGCGTCACTCGCCGGATCCTTGCAATTGTCGATGCCTTCGACTTGCGTGTCGACGGCATGATCGAGCAAGCGTTGGTGGCGGATCGCCAGCTGCTCAATGACGTCGCAGCGGTGCGGAGCGACGTCTCGTCCTTGCGTCGAATTGTCCACCCGCAACGTGAAACCCTCGACCTGGTCCGAACAAGTGAGTCGGAGCTACTGACTGACCTAGCGCGCCGACGATTCTCCGATGTGTTCGATGTGGCACAGCGCACGGCCTACAGCCTCGATACCGCGCGGTCAGCGCTTGCCGAGACCGTCGATGCCTACCGAGCTGCTGAAGCCAGGTCGGCGACTGAAGTCTCCAAGGTGCTGACGATCTATGCCGCTGTCCTGCTTCCGTTGTCGTTGGTCGTCGGGTTCTTCGGCATGAACCATCCAAACCTCCCAACGATCAACAGCAGCTGGGGCTGGATCGCAGTGACAATTTTAATGGTGCTGTTCGCCATCGGGTCGATCGGAGTGTTCGTCGCTCAGGGTTGGATCAGCCGGCCATCTGGACGACGGGCGGGGGCCACCCTCGGGCGAGGACTCGCCGAGGCCGCCCGGGCGCCGGCACAGGTCGCCGGTGCCGTGTTCGCAATGTCAACCATGCCGTTGGCGTCGGCGAAGTCTCGACTCGCCAAGCCGCTCACGCGTGACAAGACATCCAAGTAGATGATCGAGTGCAAGCGAGCGGCGGAAGGGCCGGGCAAGAAGAGGCGATGACCCGAGCGTGAGTGAGCTCGGCCGAAGGCCGAGGACTCCGGTGCAGCGACGCAGTCGCTGGGAGGCCGTCAGGCCGACGACGTCGACGCAGTCGACGTCACACCGGACATCAACAAGCCAATGTCGTTGACATTGAAGTCAGCCCGGACTACTTCGCCCATGATCTCGCCTTCGAGCAGCACAATGATCCGGTCCGACAACTCCATGACCTCGTCGAGGTCTTCGGAAATCAGCAGGATCGCTGCGCCGCAGGCACGCTGCTGCAGCAGCCGTTCATGGATGTACTCGGCCGCGCCGATGTCGACACCGCGAGTCGGCTGGGCAACGACCAGGACGTCGGCGTCGCAACTGAACTCGCGGGCGATGACAACCTTCTGGATATTGCCACCCGACAGGTTCTTTGTCGGCGTGTCGATGTTCGGCGTCTTGACGCGGTACTCGGCGGCGAGGCCCTCGCAGCGTGCTTCGATCGCCGACCGATTGAGGAGGCCGTTCTTCGTGTACGGATGAGTCTTGTAGTCGACGAGCATCATGTTTTCGGCGACGGTGAATTCGCCGATCGCGCCGTCGCGCATGCGCTCTTCTGGGACGTACGAGAGACCTTTGGCGCGCACTTTGCTCGGGCTCGGCGATCGCACCCAGTCGCCGGAGATGTTCACGCCGCCACGATCAATCGGACGTAGACCGAAAATCGCTTCGGCAAGCTCGCGTTGGCCGTTGCCAGACACCCCGGCAATACCGACAATTTCACCGGCGTGCACACAGATCGACAAGTTCTTGACCGCGAGGTTGCCCCGGTCGCCAACGACATCGAGGTCGTCGACGGTCAGCTTGGGTTTTCCGACTTGTTGCGGCGGCACGTTTCGAGTCAGTTCGACCGGACGGCCGACCATCAGCTCGGCGAGCTGCTCACGTGATGACTCACTCGGGCGGGTGCGGCCAGACACTTTGCCGTTGCGCAGCACGGTGATCTCGTCGGAGAGATCCATGACCTCGTGCAGCTTGTGCGAGATGAAGATCAAGCCTTTGCCATCGTCTTGCATCTGGCGCAACGTGACGAAAAGATCATCGACTTCGGGTGGCGTCAAGACCGCCGTCGGCTCATCGAGGACGAGCAGTTGTGCATCGCGGTACAGCGCCTTGAGGATCTCGGCCCGCTGGCGTTCGCCAACGGCAAGCTGCCAGATGCGCGCATCTGGGTCGACGTGCAGGCCGTACCGTTCAGATACTTCAGCGAGGCGCTTCTTCACGGGGCCCATCTTGGCCATTCCTCGTTTGCCACCGAGCCCGAGCGCCACGTTCTCGGCGACGGTCAGGGTCGGCACCAACATGAAATGCTGGTGGATCATCCCGATCCCCTGGCGGATCGCGTCGGTTGGTGAAGTGATCGTGACCGGCGATCCGTTGAGTTCGATCGTTCCCTCATCAGGCGTGTACAGCCCGTAGAGGATCTTCATCAGGGTGCTCTTGCCGGCGCCGTTCTCGCCGAGGAGCGTGTGCACCTGGCCGGGGAGCACCGTCAGATCGACACCATCGTTCGCGACGACGCCAGGGAATCGTTTGGTGATTCCAGTCATCTGCAACATCGGTGTGGTCATCGGGTGCTCCCAGGTCAGATCTTCAGTGCACGGTATTCAGGTGTTCGTATTCAGGTGTTCGTATTCAGGTGTTCGTGTTCACGGTGTTCGTGTTCAGGTGTTCGTCACTCGCCAGCGGGAACGGTGATCGAACCGTCCGAGAGGCCGGCGATCGTGGCGACGCCACTGGCCTGAATATCAGCGTCGAGCGCGTAGCTGTCGTTGAACTCCATCTCGAGACCACCATTGCTGAGCGAGATCACGAATGCTTCGCCGCCGAGTTTGCCTGCGGCGATCTGGTCGAGGATCGTGTTCAACACGACTTCCCAGTGGTACACCTGCGATGCAACGACGATGTCGAGGCCAAGGTCGGCCTGGTTTGACTGTGTGCCGAACCACGGGATGCCTTCTTCAGCAGCAACGCCGGTTGCGCCGACAACCATCTGTGCTGTACCGGTCAGGACGTCGGCGCCGCTCTCGACGAAAGCCTTTGCAGCTTCCGATGCAAGCAGCACATCGCCGAAGGAGTCGATGTAGTTGACGTTCACCGCGACGTCAGGGTTTTGCGCTTGCGCACCCGCTACGAAGCCGTCGATATAGAGCTTGGCGTCACCTGCTGGCACGGGGCCCACAACGCCGATCACGTTCGACTGTGTGAGCTGTGCTGCCATCACTCCGTTGACGTAGCCACCCTCGCCGGCATCGACCGAGTAGGCGTAGATGTTGTCCTTACCGAAGAAGTCGGTCGACGTACCGAGTGCAAACGACACCTCGGGGAAATCATCGGCGATTTCTTGAAGCGGACCACCGAACTGAGTGCCGTGGGCGATCACGAGGTCGAACCCGTCTTCGGCGTATCCACGAATGGCTGCAGCAGCGTCTTCGACGACGAACAGGCCACCGGAAATCGCCACTTCAACCTCACGGCCGTCGGCGACGCGGTTCACCGAGTCGACCATCGACTGCGTCCATGCCAGATCGTTCTCGGCGCTCGGCGCCACGATGCCGATCCGGATCGACTCGGCGGCTGGTTCAGCCGGCTCGTCCGCTGGTGCTTCTGCCTCAGCTTCGGTTTCGGTCGGCGCGTCGTCAGCCGGCTCGTCCGCTGGTGCTTCTGCCTCAGCTTCGGTTTCGGTCGGCGCGT
>ERZ888423.1962-NODE-1962-length-16495-cov-13.411618_pt1 | contig 16495 bp, 13 predicted proteins | sample MGYA00520523_ERZ888423 | MGnify/ENA primary metagenome ERZ888423 (study PRJEB32303, sample SAMEA104408611) | aquatic metagenome | biome: Brackish water; feature: Pelagic; material: water | place: Baltic Sea | collected 2014-06-08T10:24:00 | depth 30,27 m ...
TCAAATTTTTTGGACTGCATTTTAGCAAAATCCATTTGCATGCCTGCCTGTACATTCAACATAGATTTAGATGGGTATCTACTGCTTAGGTAACTTAAATTTATGCCGTATCCATTATCGTATTTTATATCTTTCAACTCACTTTGTGGGCATGCGGTATGAAAACCAATTCCTAGATATCCTTTACTTTCTTGTGCCATAGCGTGTAAGCCTGCAACGGCACATAAAAGGAATAGGGTCTTTCTAATACTTCGCATATTTCAAATTTAGGTTATTTCTTTAATTTTTGGTTTTCGCTGTGTCGTGTGGCGTCGCGAGTGGTTTTCTTGGCTAAATTTTGGTGTAAGGCTTCTTCTAAATTGATGCCACATTGATTGGCCAAGCACATAAGTACAAAAAGCACATCTGCCATTTCATCGCCTAAGTCTACTGCTTTATCCGACTCTTTAAAGCTCTGCTCGCCATACTTACGGCTCATAATACGAGCTACTTCACCCACTTCTTCCATCAGTATAGCCGTATTGGTAAGGGGATCAAAATAGCGAACACCAATGGTGGTAATCCACTCATCTACGTTTTTTTGTGCTTCCGTAATGGTCATACCGGCAAAAATATCCGCTTTGGTACAATAAAGCGATGCCTTATCGAACTAAAAACTCCAGGTACTGGTATTTGCATTGTATGGATTTAAGGAGAATTTAAATCCGGAAGTGATCCCTTGCGTATTAGAACGAGCCAAAACATAATAGATGCCTATTTTTAAGCGCTCTCGTCCGAGTTTAAAAATGCGGTTAGCACCAAATAGTATTTCGGAGTAGTGGTAGCTTCTTTCGGGCACTAACAAAATGCCACCACCTACCGACGTTTTAATGCCTAATTGTTTGATGCCAGGTATTTTACTGGTGATAAAACCATTAAACTCATGATGGTAATGGCTTTCCAATACAGTTTGAAAGGTTGCAAACGTAGAGTCAATCAATTGGTAGCCATACATGGTAGGTATCAACAAAATGGGATCTCCACCTCGTTGGTAGCGATAGTCCATAATTCTTAGTCTACTGGTATCCAAAAAACCTCCTAGGCTTACAGCATACTCTGACGTACCAAAAATGCCGATATTGAATTTTTGGTTAATGCCAAAGTCAAGCGATTTAAATTTAGTGCTAGAACCCAAAATGCCTGTAAAAGCGTGTTGGTAGGCCAGCGAAAATGTAGGGTATTTCGATCCAAGGATTATCTTTTGTTTTGGTTCTTGTAGATAGAGCTGTTTGGGCGTGTACGAAATACCGATGGTGGCTTCAAATGCCGAATGGGTATTAAATGTATAAGGTGTGTTATTTACAAAAGCACTGTCGAAATCGGCATTAAACTTGAAATCACCTAAGTCTTTTCTACGGGTATTACGAATGCCTGCATTGAGGTAAAGGCCATTGCGTATTTCGTTTGAATGACTCAGACGGAGGTAATTCTCTTCGTAAAAATTATTCCGATTAAATATATCGCGAATGGTCGCAAAATTATTCACAAAGCCAAAGTACTTCCCGGTATTCATCGAGATCGTAGATTGCTTTTTGGGGTTGTACTTGTACCGTACGGCCAGATTTCCTTTTAGGTCACCGTTTCTAAAGCCGTAATTTAAAAAGGGTGCGATGTACAGCGTTTTAAAATTATCGTACTTTTTAAAGTAATTAACCGAATAGCGAATTCTAAAACCACCAATAGCCACTGGATCTATTAGGCCAATTGCAGGGTCAAAATTCCAAAGTATTTTTTTATCTCGGCTGATAAAGCTGTAGCCCGTCCACAGTATTTTAAGCACTGTTGGTTTATTAAAAACAGAATCGACCGAGTCTAAGTAGTGCTTGCTGAGTCGTACACGTTGCATACTGTCTTGGTAATTTATAAATATGCGCTCGTCACGTGTGAGTGGGATAGGGCGCAGTAACGCCCAAAATGAAGTGTCTTTTTCATAGGCATCGTCATGCGTCATACCTACTTCGTCATTGAAGTATTTTTTAGCATAAGTGCTGTCAAATGTGTAATTTGTATAGCGAACATCGCAATACCCTTCAGACTTGCTCGTGCCGTTTTTAACCTGCCACTCCAACCGCTCCGTGGTTAACACGCGCATGCTATTTATGAAGGTATATTCTTGCGATATACGAAAAGCATCGTATAGGATAAGTGAGTTTTTACTCACTTCTAAACTTACGCTTTTGAGGGTAAATAGACTGTCCCATATTTCTATTTCTCCGGTAAATAGGGCATTCCCTATTTTTCTAGGCGTAACACGAATGGTGTATACCTTGAATTCTCCCTCAAATCGAGATCCGAGCAGCTTATACTTATACGCAAGGAGCGCGGTACTGCTTATGGGTGATATGTAGGCATTGTCGCCCAGTCTTTTAGAGAAGATTAAGTTCTGATTAAAGTCAAAGTCAGCATCGGTTGTGGATGTAAAAAAGAGTGTCTGCTGATTTCCCCATTTTTTGGCGGCCATTTTCTCTTCTTTAAACCCTGTCGGTGGTTTGATGTGCTGCACGAAGTTGCCTTCGAAGAGGTTGAGTTTTGAAATGCTGTCCGCTAGATTAAAAGGATCTTCTCCTTCGGGTTCATCCTTTTTTTGTTTTTCTTTTTTCGCGCGAGAATAGGTGTTTTCTTCTACACTTTTTACATAGATGCTTCGCTTTTGCGTTGTGTATTGGTTGATGTAAATCTCCTTTTGGTCAATGGTTTTTTGAATAATGTCATACGACAAATCCTTCTTTTTATTGGTTACTCGTATGGCACCTAATTCATTATCGGCTACTTCTAAAATTATGTTTTGGGTAATTCTTGGTTTGATGATTAAGTCCAAATACTGCGGGGTGTAGCCTATGTATGAGAACGATATTCTATTCAAGCCCTCGGGTAATCTAAGTTCGTATTGGCCTTTTTCGTTGGTTACAGTGCCCACGCTTAAATTGGTAACTCGCACATAAACTCCCTGCAAGGGTATGGATTGTACATTGGTTACATAACCGCGAAGCGTGCTATATTCTTGCGCATTGGAAAGATAACAACAGAATAAGAGCAATATGAAAGCGAAATATTTCAAATGGTTGGGTTAAAAAGAAGTATTGGTTTTTTTGATTCTATTAGGTTACAAAAATGATTCGATTGAGGACTTTTTGGTCACCAAATCGATAAAAAGAAAAAAGTTTCTGCCTTATTATTTTTTAAGCATTTAAAATATGTTTTTTGAATCGCCTACTTAGCTTTGCAGTCTATGGTAAAAAAAGTAGTACTGCTAATTCTAGACGGCTGGGGAATTGGGAAGAAAGATGCTTCCAATGCGATTTATAATGCTCATACTCCATTCATAGATAGCTTGGGTAATAAGCCAAGCGCCAACATCAAAACCTTCGGAGAAAATGTAGGACTTCCAGAGGGGCAGATGGGTAATTCTGAAGTAGGTCACATGAACATAGGAGCTGGGCGTGTAGTATGGCAAATGCTCGTTAGAATAAATAAAGCATTTAGAGATCATGAAGTACTGCACATGAAAAATATGGTTGAAATACTGCGTTTAGCACAAGAAAATCCCAATCGAAAGATTCATTTAATGGGTTTGGTAAGCGACGGAGGAGTGCATAGCAGTTTAGCTCATTTAATTGCCTTTACCCGTCTATTTAAAGAGCAAGGAATAGATAATCGTTTGTTTATACACGCCTTTACCGATGGGAGAGATACTGATCCACAAAATGGTTTAGGTTATTTGAATGACCTTACAGAATCTGAACATTTCGGAAAAACAACCTTGGCGAGTATATGCGGCAGGTATTATGCCATGGACAGGGACAAGCGATGGGAACGTACTAAACTAGCTTATGATGCTCTTCTGCACGGTATAGGAGATAACGCAAGCGACTATAAAAATGCCATGAAAGAAAGCTATGCAGCAGGTGTTACTGATGAGTTTATTAAGCCCATAATTTTAACCAAAAACGGTCAGATAGCAGAAGATGATATTGTACTATGTTTTAATTTTAGAACAGACAGAGGCAGACAAATAAGTACGGTGCTTACCCAAGAGGAAATGCCAGCATTACACATGAAGACCTTGCATCTTCATTATTTCACCATGACAGAGTATGATAAGACATACCGAAACGTAAATGTGCTATTCGAAAGTCAAGATTTACAAAATACGCTAGGTGAGGTATTGTCAAGCCATGGTAAAAAACAGCTGCGCGCTGCCGAAACAGAAAAATATCCGCACGTTACGTTCTTTTTTAATGGAGGGAGAGAAGAGCCTTTTGAAGGAGAAGACCGCACTATGGCAAGTTCACCGAAGGTAGCTACCTATGATTTGCAGCCCGAAATGAGCGCCGTGGAACTTACCCATAATGTGATCCAAGCGATGGACAGTACCGACTATGATTTTGTGTGTGTAAACTATGCCAACCCGGATATGGTAGGACATACAGGTGTGTTTAGTGCCATTGTAAAAGCATGCGAAACGGTCGATTCCTGCGCCAAAGAATTAGTAGAATACGGCCAAAGTAAGGGGTATTCTTTTATCATTATAGCAGATCATGGCAATGCAGAACTAGCCGTGAATGAAGACGGTAGCCCAAATACAGCACACACTACCAACTTGGTTCCTATCTATCTGCTGGATGATGATATTAAGTCGGTGAGTGAAGGGAAGCTAGCCGATATTGCCCCTACGGTATTGCACTTATTAGATATTCCTGTACCCGCAGAATTTGACGGGGTAAGTCTTGTATAGCTTTTAATTTGTAGATGCAATAAGAAAAAAGAGGCTTTGGTAAAGCTTGAAAATGCGCAGCGCACCTATTATCAGAATACGATTAACCTAAAACAAAGCTTAGATCTTTTGGCGGTAACCAACGATAACTATAAGCGCATGTTAGACGCAGAGCAAGCTAAATTTAACGCAGGCGAAAGCTCACTTTTTATAGTGAATAGTCGAGAGTTAAAATGGATTGAAAGTCGTGAGAAATACATTAAGACCTATTCGGACTACAGGAAATCGATACTAGACTACTATCATTCCCTAGGTATATTGCCTCAAATCGTGCAATAGTTTACGATTATTCGTAAAATAATTACTTGTGGGTAAGCTGGAATACTTAAAGCACCACAAATTTCGTTTCTTTGCTTTGCCTACTCGCCCCAAACGCATTGCATAAATTACTTACAATACTATTGCTTAGTCTTTCATCACTAGTGCATGGGCAATTGAGTACGTCAATTAGCAAGTTCCTGTTGCTTGAGCCAGGCGATACATCAGTAGTAGATTCAGGTTTTGTCGTAAACGGTTCACTTACCATTCAAGGGTATGAGAGTCCAAACGATTTTTTACAGGTTCACAATAAGGTAGTTTGGTACACCAAGACTAGGCCAGATAGTGTATTGGTAAGCTATAAGAAGCTGCAGTTTGCAGTAACCTATAAGCGCAAGGATCAGGGCATAATTTACAATAGCTATGAACAAAATCCATTTAGGTATGAACCCAATAAAGCCGGTGAACTGATAGATTACGGAACGCTAAATTCAGCGGGGAATGTGTCTCGAGGTATTGGCTTTGGCAATGCCCAAGATGTGGTCGTTAACTCGAATTTAAATCTTAGGATAAACGGTACCGTGGCCAATGACGTAGAGGTGCTAGCCGTTATCAGTGACGAAAATAATCCTATTCAACCCGAAGGGAATACGCAGCAAATTCAGGACTTCGATCAAGTATATATCACTCTAAAAAAAGACAGTACAACCCTTACGTTGGGTGATTTTTTGATGCAGAGGCCTGCTGATTCCTACTTTATCAATTATTATAAAAAATCACGCGGTATTCAAGTACAAAATGTTACGCATTCTCATGATTGGAGGATAACGACAGAAGCGGAGGCCGCTTTGTCTCGTGGTAGATTTAATCGAAACAGGATAGATGGAATAGAAGGGAATAGCGGTCCTTATAGACTGTCTGGGGAAAACGGTGAATTATTTATTGTAGTTATAGCAGGTACTGAAAATGTATTTTTAGACGGTAGGGCCTTAACACGGGGTGAAAACAACGACTACGTAGTTAATTACAATACTGGTGAAATTACTTTTACACCCCGTATTCTTATTACACGATATAGTAGAATAGTGGTGGAGTTTCAATACTCGGATAGAAACTACGGTAGAGCGGTGGCACATTTAGGCTCTTCGGCTACCAAAAATGGATTTACGATTTATGCCAATGCCTTTAATGAGATGGATCTCAAATCTCAACCTTTTCAAGTAGATTTAGAAGTTTTTGATTCACTTCAAAATAAAAGTGCTAAAAAGCTTTTAGCGGAGGCAGGAGATGGTGTGGCTGTAATTTCTAAAGTGAAACCGCAATTGGCATTTAATACGGATCGTATTATGTACATCAAAAGTGTAGCAGGAGGCACAGACATTTTTATATATGCGCAAGATGCTACTGCAGATGAAACCTTCTATGAAGTCTTTTTTAGCAATGTAGGGCTGCGAAAAGGTAGTTATGTCCAATCGCAAACTGCAGCAAACGGAAAAGTATTTGAATATGTAGGCGAGAAGATGGGCGACTATGATCCCATCGAAATATTAATTGCGCCTCAAAGTTTAAAAGCAATCAATGTGGGACTCAAATTTGCCACCAAGAATAGGGTAAGCGGTATAGAATATTCAAGAAGTAATAGGGATAAAAACACCCTTTCTGCCTTAGATGATAGGGATAATGATGGTTTTGGACTCCGATTATTTCGCACCGCATCGAAACAATTAAAAGATTCGAATTGGACGTGGAATACCGATGTAAATTATGAGATGGTAAGTGGTCAATACCGCTATGTAGAGCGATACAGAGCGGTAGAGTTTGATCGAAAATGGAATAAACAATTGACCAATCCAACAGCAATTGCTCAATTGCTACCCGCATACGAACACATTGGAAATGTAAGTTTTGGCCTCCGTAAAAGCGCTCAGCAGTATATTAAAAATAACAGCTCACTCTTCTTTAGACCTGATAATTTTGTTGGTTTTTCTAACTTAACTGATGGTAGATTCACATGGCAAAAAATACAGTTAAACACCAGTTTAGAGTTGACTCAATCTGGCACTAATGAAGGAGATACCGCTAATTTAAAAAACAAATTTTATAGTTTAAGCAGTCAAATAAGTAGACCGTTAGGTAAGGTGAATGCAGGCGTTGGGTATGTAAATGAGCGCAGCATATTCCAATTGGATACCTTACTCCGACAGAGTTATGCATTTAAAAACTATTCAGTCTTTCTTTCTTCTAGAGATAGTGCGCTACTCAAATATACCATTCTGGCGAATCAGCGAACGGATAATCTCCCTAAAAACGACCAATTTTTACTTTCTACGGTGGGCAGCGATGTGAGTTTAAATACCCAATACACTACTTCTAGAAACCAACGAATAGCGTTAAGTAGCACCTACCGAAAACTTGAAATTAAAGACGTAAGTCTAAGTGACAAACCTATCGAAAACTCCTTGCAAAGCAGGTTAGAAATGGACTTTCATTTTCTTAAGAAATTTATCAGAACCCGTACATTTTATCAAGTAGGTACAGGACAAGAGCAACGCCGTGAATTTCAATTTTTGCAGGTACAAGCCGGAAACGGAGTGTATGTTTGGATAGATTATGATTCTAATAATCTAAAAACACTCAATGAATTTGAAATTGCGTCCGATTTGGATAGGCAACGCGCAGATTACATCAAAATATTTACACCGGTACCGGGATTTTTTACCACCAATAGCAATAAAATAAGTCAAACGTTGGAGTTTACACCTGCCGTATTTTTTAAGTCTGGCGTTCAAAAAAAACCATTTATTGCTAGGTTTAATAATATAAGCACGCTTATTCTTGACAAGAAGATCTTACCCAACACCATACTTGGTTTTTTAAATCCAGCTGAACGTAGTTTAACAGATACAGGGCTCATAAATAGCGCTATTAGTTTTAGGACTACATTGTTTTACAACAGAGGTAATCCCAAGTATAGTTTTGATTATACCTATATGAATGCGAGTTCTAAAACACTCCTAAGTAATGGATTTGACAGCAGATCTGCTTGGGATAACGTATTGAATGCACGCATTAATTTAGGGAGAATGTTCACCTTAGATACCCGTATGGTATTGGGGGATAAATTATATCTAAGTGAATTCTTTGGGGCACGAAGTTACCATTATGGTTTTTATGAGATAGAACCCAAGCTGCAAATGCTGATTAATAATACGTATCGCATTGAGCTGAAAACGAAATACTTTAATGCGGCTAACCTTGCAGAATACGGCGGCGAAAGCTCACGTAACATAGAAGTGGGCAGTGAGGTAAAGTATACCAAATCGACTAAAGGAGCCGTAAATGCAGCAGTTAGCTATATTAAGGTGAAGTATGATGGTGTGGCTGGCTCTACCTTAGGATACGAATTGCTTCGAGGTCTTCAAAACGGTAACAATGCAACATGGAAAATGGGGTATCAACGTACCATGTCAAATAATATTCAGGTGATTATAAGTTACGATGGGCGTAAAAGTGAATCTTCACCCGTGATTCATATTGGAAGATTGGTTGCTAGGTATTTATTCTAGTTACTAGAACCTTTTCCTTTTAAAAGTCGTGTCCCATCTTTTTCAAGCAACACAATTTTTTGTTTGTATAAACTGCCTAACGCTTTTTTAAATGCTTTTTTACTCATTTTAAAAGCTTTGTAAATCTCGTCAGGGTTGCTTTTGTCACTGTATTTAAAGAAACCATCATTTTTTATGAGAACATCTAAAACCGATTGAGTGGCCTTATCAATAACGTTACGGTAGCCCATTGGTTGTAGCGAAAGATCAACTTTGCCATCTGCTCTAATGTTCTTTACATAGGCTTTCATTTGATCACCTGGTCTTGCAGGTCTATGCACGTCAGAATGAAAGACAAGACCTTGGTACAATCCGTTGACTACCGCATTTATGCCTAAGTCACTTCTTCTGTACATCAGAATATCTACTTCTTCGCCTACTTCAATATCTAAGTCTTCCGTAAATAAAAAGTCTTCGATATTAGCCGATCCTATTAACCTATCCGATACATCATCAAGCATAAAAAATACAACATACCAGTCACCCACCTCCATTTTTACAGGTTGCTCGCTATACGGAACCAGCAGTTGTTTTACAATACCCATATCTACAAACGCACCAGCGGTGTTTACATCCATTACTTCGAGAAAAGCAAATTGCTCAAGCTCAACCTTAGGTTTTAATGTAGTAGCAGTAAGCCTTTGATCGTTGTCTTTGTAAATAAAAACCGATATATCATCACCTAATTTAAGCTCTGGAGCCACATAAGTATTAGGAAGTAGCACTTCATTGCCCACTTTATCCATAAGGTAGCATCCGTTATCCGTTGTTCTTGAGGCCTTTAATACTTGTGTTTTTCCTAACTCCATTTCGGGGGCAAAGGTAGGTCATACGCTATACTCTTTTGCTCAAAATATACAGATTGTAAATGTGGGTATAAAATGGGAGTGATTTCATTGAGGATTAGGGGTGTAGGTCTGAAAGGAGCGCTACTAATTTGGCTAAGCCAATATGCCTATGCAGGTAAATTTATCAAAAACAGCGATTCCATGAGGCGCATTTGCTAGCTCTGAGGTGAGGTCTTGACCGGCCCAATGCTCGTAATGTTTTCCGTTACGCCATAATTTACTTTCAGTCACGTCGTATACTCTATTTTGGAAGGCAATCCATATCATTTCCTTGTCTTGACCATTATGAAGACTCAACATTCTAGGAGATATTTTAGGTAAGTTGTTATCTTTCTTTTGCACGGATGTATTTTAGCCCTCAATTTTAGAGAAAATGAAGGTAAAAATCCTCATAGTATTCGTAATAGTATATATCCTTGCTGCTTTTGCTTGGCTTACTTTTTCATTGTTGAACTATGCTAATACAGACTATAATCTTAAAAATGATGTGCTTATGGCGGGCCTAAATGCCTGTACTTTACAGGTAATGCAAAACGCAAAGAATGGCAAATTGGGCAACGATACAACCCATGAATACTACCTGAAACAACTCAAAATAGAAGTAGATACAGCTCAGCTTAAGTCGTTTGTTCAAGCAAAATTTAACAATAACTATCTGGCATTGATAACCAGAATCAATCAAAAGGAACGAACCATTCAATTAGCTATTAACCCAAGCAAACTAGAAGACTTAGAATTAGAGCGCTTTCAACAACGTAATATTTGGATATATCAGAGCATTCTTTTGCTGGTTTTGGTAGCCGGAGGTATATATGGTGTTTTTTATACCATAGATAATATTTATCAGTTAAATAAGCGCCAAAATAACTTTTTGTTAAGCGTAACTCATGAGTTTAAAACACCCATTGCCTCTATACGCCTCATGTTACAAACCAGTAAGAATCCCAAGGTAAATGAAGAAAAGAAGGCAGAGTTAATCGAAAACAGTATTCAAAACACCTTTAGACTAGAAGAATTAGCCGAAAACATGCTCGTCAGCATGCAGATAGAAAATGATAAATATCAGTACGCACTTAGTGAAATAGATTTGAGTGAAATGGTAAATCAGATTATCGAAAATCAATGCATTAAAGGTGATATTACAGGAGATATACATTCTGGAATACACGTACAAGGGGATAATTTTATTTTACGAATGGTTATCAATAATTTAATCGAAAATGCATTTAAATACTCTGCTGATAAGCCAATAGAAGTGAATCTTTATACGCAAAATGATAAAAAAATAATAGAAGTAAAAGACCAAGGTATTGGTATTCCCAAAGAAGAGTATAAAAATATATTTAAGAAATTTTATCGAATCCAAGAAGAAGAGACAAGAACAACAAAAGGCACTGGATTAGGTTTATTTATAGTAAAAGAAGCCATTGAGCGTCATAACGGTAGCGTTTGGGTAAGTGTAAATGAGCCTAAAGGGACGGTTTTTAAGATTATTCTTGGTTAAATTCATTTTTTGTGATAATAAACTGACTTTAGAATGAGGAATTAATGACAAATTTGTATCGTATATAATAAAAATTGTATGTCGAAGAAAAGAATATTACTCGTAGAAGATGAGAAGCATCTAGCTGATACTATTAAGTTGAATTTAGAGATAGAGGATTACCATCCTATCGTGGTTTATGATGGATCTTCAGCAATAAACACATTCAAAGAGCAGCGCTTTGACTTAGTGATATTGGATATAATGATTCCTAACATAGATGGCATTGCCGTTTGTGAAAATATAAGACTGCATGATAATAATGTGCCCATTATGTTTTTAAGTGCTAGAAGCAGTGCTGAAGACAGGGTGCTTGGACTTAAAAAAGGTGCCGATGACTATATAACGAAGCCCTTTAACATTGAGGAGCTGATATTGCGGATTCATAAATTAATTAGTAGAAATGAAGATACGACAAAGGGTGATATCCTCGTAGAACATACTTTTGGATCAAATACAATCAACTTTGATAGTTACGAAGCCCATGGCAAGGACGGAAAATTTTCGTTAACTAAAAAAGAAGCCTTACTCCTTAAGCTGCTAATCGAAAATAAGGATGAGGTGGTAAGCAGGGAAAAAATATTGCAGACGGTATGGGGTTACTCTGTTTATCCAAGTACAAGAACAATTGATAACTTTATACTTGCTTTTAGAAAATATTTTGAACCTGATCCCAAAAATCCAAAATACTTCTTATCTCTAAGAGGCGTGGGCTATAAATTTACATCTTAATTCTACATAAGACTAGGTTATCTGTTTATAACTTGGTGCACACACGGCAAAAGTCCACTGTGGATGTAATACCTTTGCAGCTTATTATTATATGCACGAGCAAATTCTTATCATCGACTTCGGTTCGCAATTTACCCAGCTTATAGCGCGTAGAATACGCGAGCTTAATATATATTGTGAAATACATCCATTTAATAACCTACCAGAGCTAACCTCAGATATTAAGGGTATAATCTTATCTGGAAGCCCCGCTTCTTGCACACAACCTGATGCTCCAGTCGCAGATATTGATATTATGAATCTATCTGTTCCCGTACTTGGATTATGTTATGGTGCCCAGTTTTTAGCGGCTAGTAACGGTGGTAAAGTGGAGAAATCAATACATAGAGAATATGGCCGTGCCAACATTACTAAAGTAACCGAAGATAGACTGCTGAAAGGTATGGAAAACGGAAGTCAAGTGTGGATGAGTCATGGCGATACCATTTTAGAAATGCCAGAGGGCACGACGACCTTGGCCAAAACAGATAGTATTCCAGTAGCTGCATATCGATTTACACATAAAGAAATATATGCTGTACAGTTTCACCCAGAGGTAAGCCATAGTACAGACGGTACGCTTTTGCTTCAAAATTTTACAAAAAACATATGTGGATGTATCGGTGACTGGACGCCTGCACACTTTGTAACCGAAAGTGTTGCGCATTACAAAGAACAAATTGGCACTGATAAAGTGATAATGGGACTATCTGGTGGGGTAGATAGCTCGGTGGCAGCTTTCATTTTGCATAGAGCTATTGGTAATCAATTAGTAGGCATATTTGTCAATAATGGAGTCTTGCGTAAAGGTGAGTACGAACAAGTACTTGAAGCATACAAAGGTCTAGGTCTTAATGTAATTGGTGTAGATGCATCAGAGATGTTTATTAGCCGTTTAAACGGAGTGTCAGATCCAGAAACCAAACGAAAAATTATCGGAAACACGTTTATTGAAGTATTTGATAAAGAAGCAAGTAAAATTGCAGATGCTAAATGGCTAGGTCAAGGTACTATATATCCAGATGTGATCGAATCTGTGTCCGTTAACGGGCCTTCAGCGACCATCAAGTCACACCATAACGTAGGGGGCTTGCCAGACGATATGGTACTTAAACTAGCCGAGCCACTTCGCTTGTTGTTTAAAGATGAAGTACGCAGAATAGGGGCAGAGCTGGGAGTCCCAAAAATAATTTTAGAAAGACATCCTTTTCCTGGACCTGGATTAGCTATACGTATAATTGGTGAAATCACCTATCGCAATGTGGCTATTCTTCAAGAGGCAGATGCTATCTTTATCAATGAAATGAAGGAGTTTGGCATTTATAACGATATTTGGCAGGCCGGTGCTATATTTTTACCGGTACAATCTGTTGGAGTAATGGGAGATGAGCGCACGTATGAAAACGTAATCGCATTAAGAGCCGTAACTTCGGTAGATGGAATGACCGCAGACTGGGCCGATCTTCCTCATAAATTTCTGGCTTCCGTTTCGAATAAAATAATAAATCAAGTAAAAGGTATTAATAGAGTAGTGTATGATATTAGCTCCAAACCACCAGCAACCATTGAGTGGGAATAGATTTTTATGGGTCTTACTTATTCCTATTAGTCTCGTATCCTGTGCTGCGTTTAGAAAAACGCAGCCTGCAAAATGGCTAGAGAACAAAGTGATAACTACAAGTGAAAAGAAAAAAGATACTGTAGTTAATGATACCCAAAACGATTTCACTCGGTTAGATATTGAACCCATTAAGGATGAGGTTACCTATACATCAGTGGAATTTAAAGGCGATTACTATGATGTTCCAGCTCATAAAAAGAATTTTAACATAGCTATTTTACTGCCTTTTCACAGTGATGCTGTAAATAGTGTTTCTGATAAAAGAAGGGCAAACCTTATGCTAGAGTATTATCAAGGGATGCTTACGGCCATTGCCGATATTGAAGCACTAAATTCTAAATTTACGCTGCATTTTTTTGATACGGATAATGATACCAATAAGCTAAAGGCTATACTGAGAAAACCAGAGATGGAGAACATAGACCTGATTATAGGTCCTACGGATGAGCCACAACTCAAAATTGCTGCATACTTCGCTAAAAAAAGAGAGATTCCACTTTTTTCGCCTATTACAGTGGTACAGAAATTAGGGACCAACAATCCGTTTTTCTTTAATCTTAATCCGTCAGATCAAATGCAGGCTAAAGATTTCCTAAGGTATTTTAAAGCAAATCATCCGGGTGAAAAGCTATTAATCGTAAGAGATGGAAAGCGATATGACCTTGCTTTTGGTAATGCGCTAGTACAAGAATGTATAGCCCAAAAAATAAACTATCAGGCCGTTCCCTTTTCTAAATTTTTAAAGTGGGATGACTACATAGGTAATGGTAAAGCAGTTATAGTTCATACTACACTTGATAAAAATAACTTAACTTACTCCGTGAATGGTCTATTGGGAAAAGGAGACAGAATAACCTTAGTAGGTCCAGAGAAATGGCTTGAATTTTCGGACATTGATTATAATCAATGGAGTAAAGTGAATATATCGTTTATAACAACGAACAAGGCAAGCATCGCCATGGTATCTTCTTCTGCTATGCTTTCCCAATATCGCTCGATGTATAAGGATGATCCGAGTACGTATGCCTACATGGGATACGATCAACTTTTATTTGCTTGCGAGTCACTTGACGCCTTTGGTAAGTACTTTCCATTATTTATTACCGACAAATCGGTAAGCTATTCCAACACAGATTTTCACTTGGTAAAAACAGCAAGTTGTTTTCAAAATAGATTCTTACAAGTATTCAAATTTGAGGAATTAGCTGTATTACCGGTAACTAATTATTAATTGAAATATTTCAGATCAAGATTCACCGTAGCCAAAGAGCTTTTAGGCTCTTATGCATACCCAGAGCCCTTTCATATAGCGGCCAAAAACTTTTTTAAACAACATAAGAAATTTGGGTCTAAAGACCGAAAGGCAATTTCAGACGTATGTTATAATTACCTGCGTTTTGGTCTCGCATTTAGCGAATATTCATTACAAGAAGGCTTATTGTTGAGCGCGTTAATGCTAGACATAGAGTATGCAGAGGATTGGAATAAATTGAGCGCTGAATTGGGTTTTACCTACAATGTTCACGAAGATTTCTTTATCAAAGAAAATCAGCTAGAATACTTGAGAACGCTTGTTAAAAAGCCAATTACTTTTTATCCTGAACCTCATTTAATGGCAGATTTTGCACATTATAATGACGATCAAAACCTTAATTTTAGACCGAAAAACTGGGCGAAAGACCATACGGATAAAGAACCACGTAATCTTGGGGCAATAGGGTGCAGGGAGTTAGCCGTAAATCAGGTGTTGGACGCAACGGTTCAGGTACAAGATTTATCATCGCAGTTCATTTGCTTGCAAATGCAATTGAATGAAGGTGACAAAATTTGGGATTTATGCTGTGGATCCGGTGGCAAAAGTTTGAATTTGGCGTCACAAGATCGAGGAGAGTTATATTTAAGTGACATTAGACCGTCTATTATCGAAAATGCAAAATCTCGTTTTAGAGCAATGCATTACGATGCAAAACTGGGTGTTGCAGATATGTCGAAAGAGACTGAGCATTTAACATTTGGAGCAAAGAGCATAGAGGCTGAATATTTTGATATTATTTTAGCAGATGTACCTTGCAGTGGCAGTGGTACATGGTTTCGTACACCAGAGCATTTCACGAGATTTGATTACAACGAACTTGCCAAATATGCAGACAAACAAAAGGCTATCGTGGCAAATGCCATTCCTTTTTTAAAGAAAGACGGTGTTTTTTATTATATAACCTGTTCTGTTTTTAAAGCGGAAAATGAGGAAATTAAAGATTGGATACTTGCCAATACCAAGCTTAAGTTGAAAGAAGAAATTGCCTTTGATGGGATACGTCAAAAAGCAGACGGAATGTATATGGCCTCTTTCGTGTACTAGATAAACGTTTAATAACTTCTTACAGCGTATCGTTTATAGCTTGTTGTGCTTTGAGTGGGAGACTCAATTGCACTAAATGATAACTATAATCTACCATTTTTAGAATTAGATTGTCATCTGCATCTTGATGAAATCTGATTGTGTTCCAGTGCTTTTTATTCATGTGATAACCGGGTTGTATTGCTAGGTAATTAGCTCTCAGTTCTTCTGCTTTTTCAGGGTCACACTTAAGGTTTACAGATTCAAAATTGCTGATAGAAAACAAACAAAATATCTTCCCTAAAACTTTCATAACTAAAACATCCTGTCCGAAAGGAGTCTCCTCCGTTACGCAAGGTTTGGTTAAACAGTAATCTCGAAGTACTTCAATATCCATAGGAGTACAGCGTTATATCATCGTCTTGATGTACAATGCTACAATGGCTAAAAAACGCAGGTTGGTCTGCGGCAAAATCGTTGCAAAATAGAGTTCTACATAGTATATGAGATGGTTTTAGGATTGGAAAGTAATACAACATAGGACTTTCATCTCGTTTCATTTCTTCATCATTAAAAACAGCACCCTTTCTGCCTGCATATACCAGTGACCAATTAGGCTCCATATTGTAAATCGAGAAGATAAGGTTTTCTTTCGGCACATGCTCATCAACTACTTGCTCGGCTCCTAATATCCATTT
>ERZ888423.1963-NODE-1963-length-16494-cov-16.356469_pt1 | contig 16494 bp, 14 predicted proteins | sample MGYA00520523_ERZ888423 | MGnify/ENA primary metagenome ERZ888423 (study PRJEB32303, sample SAMEA104408611) | aquatic metagenome | biome: Brackish water; feature: Pelagic; material: water | place: Baltic Sea | collected 2014-06-08T10:24:00 | depth 30,27 m ...
TTCGCTCCTGCCCGCCGATGTTGATCCCCCGGTCGCTTCGCTCCTGCCCGCCGATGTTGATCCCCCGGTCGCTTCGCTCCTGCCCGCCGATACTGACCATCCGTTAGCGTCCAGTCCCGCCGTATACGACGGCCGCCTCATCGCCGCCAAGACCAAAAGCCTCGTGCAGTGCGGCGACAGCTTTATCCAATTCGGTGTCCTTGACCAGGACCGAGATCCGGATCTCGGAGGTGGACATCAGGTCGATGTTCACACCCACTTGAGCCAGTGCCTCGCAGAATGTCGCGGTAACCCCCGGGTGGCTGCGCATCCCGGCACCGACCAGGGAGACCTTGCCGATGTGGTCGTCGTACAGCACATCGGTGAAACCGATCTCCGCTCGGCGCTCATTGAGTTTCTCAACGGCGGTCGGCCCGACGCCGCGCGAGCAGGTGAAGGTGATGTCGGTCTTGCCGTCCTCCACCTTGGAGATGTTCTGCAGCACCATGTCGATATTGACGTCGGCGTCGGCGACCGCTCGGAAAACCTTGGCCGCGTAGCCCGGAACGTCGGGCAGGCCGACCACGGTGACCTTTGCCTCGCTGCGGTCGTGGGCTACTCCGGTCAGGATGGCGTCTTCCATGGGAATGTCCTCGATTGATCCAGTGACGATCGTGCCGGGCTTGTCCGAATACGACGAGCGGACGTGGATGGGGACGTCGTAGCGGCGGGCGTACTCCACGCAGCGCAGCATCAGCACCTTCGCTCCGCAGGCCGCCATCTCGAGCATCTCCTCGAAGCTGACGGTGGCGAGGTGGCGGGCATTGGGCACGATACGGGGGTCGGCGGTGAAAACGCCGTCGACGTCGGTGTAGATCTCACAGACGTCGGCGTGCAACGCGGCCGCCAACGCGACGGCGGTGGTGTCGGAGCCGCCGCGACCCAGCGTGGTGACGTCCTTGCTGTCCTGGCTGACACCTTGGAAGCCCGCCACCAGAACGATCTGGCCCTCGTTCAGTGCCGAACGAAGACGCCCGGGCGTGACGTCGATGATCTTGGCGTTGCCATGGGTGCCGGTGGTGATCACGCCGGCCTGCGAACCGGTGAAGGACCGGGCCTGGGCGCCGAGTGATTCGATGGCCATGGCCACCAGTGCGTTGGAGATGCGTTCGCCGGCGGTCAGCAGCATGTCGAGTTCGCGTGGCGGCGGCGTCGGGCACACCGCACGGGCGAGGTCGAGCAGGTCGTCGGTGGTGTCGCCCATCGCCGAGACCACCACGACGACATCGTTGCCCTGGCGTTTGGTCTCCACGATGCGCTGTGCGACCCGGCGGATCCGTTCGGCGTCGGCCACCGAAGATCCGCCGTATTTCTGCACGACGAGCGCCACTGACATCCCTTCCGGGTCCGGTTCGCGTCTAAGGATAAGGCCGGTGTCGTCGGCGGTTTCCGCGGGTAATCTCGGTGCCGTGCCTGAACAGCCCCCCGATCGGCGCGCCGACACGAGCGTCCCGATCCACCCCCCGATCGCCGCGCGATGGAGTCCCCGCGCGTTCGACCCGGACGCGCAGGTCACGACCGAGCAGGTAACCGCGCTGTTGGAGGCCGCCCGGTGGGCGGCGACGTGGGGCGGGCGCCAACCGGTCCGGTTCGTGGTGGGAATTCGTCGGCACGATTCCACCGGCGACACGTTCGACATGATCGCCGGATTGCTCAGCCGCGGCAACTCCTACGCCGAGGCCGCTTCGGCGCTGATCCTGGTGTGTGCCGACGAGGGCGAGGACCCCAACACCGCGCTCTACGCGGCGGTCGACGCCGGCGCGGCCGAAGCCAACCTCATCATCGAGGCGGTGTCGCGCGGCCTGGTCACCCACCCGATGGCGGGCTTTGACGTCGACGCGGCTCGCGTGGCGTTCGACATCCCTGACCGGGTCCGGCCACTGATGGTGATCGCGGTCGGTTCCCTCGCCGACTACCGCACGGTCGACGACAACATCGCCGAGCGTGACGGGCGGTTGCGCGAGCGACTGCCCCTGAGTGAGATCGCCTTCGCCCGAACCTGGGGCCAACCCTGGCGTTGACACGGTGACTATGCCTGGTGAGGCAACCGGAGTAGAGTCGAACGTATGCAGCGTGTGTTCCTCCTCGGACGCCGCGGCGGGGCCTGATCCAGACCGGCTTCCCGACGCGGGCGTTTGCGGCGCGCCGGTCTGATGTCCCTCCTCAACTTCCGGAGCCGAAATCGTGACCACGCATTCCCAGACTTCCCGGACTTCCCAGCCTGATTCCCAGACTTCCGTGACCCCCGTATTCAATTCCGCCGACGCCTACGTGTCGGCCCGCGCCATCACCACTCCCGCCGGACCGCGCCGCGAGGGCCAGCCAACGTGGAACACCCAGCGCAACTCCGCCATGCCGGTCCTGCGCTACCGGCCCTTCGCCACGGAGATCCCCGGAGGTGAACCCGCCGCACCCTTTGACCGCACCTGGCCGGACATGGTGATCACGCACGCACCCCTGTGGTGTGCGGTCGATCTACGTGACGGCAACCAGGCCCTGATCGACCCGATGAGCCCGGCCCGCAAGCGCCGGATGTTCGACCTGCTGGTTCGGATGGGCTACAAAGAGATCGAGGTGGGCTTCCCGTCGGCGAGCCAGACCGACTACGACTTCGTGCGCGAGATCATCGAGCAGGACGCGATCCCCGACGACGTCACCATCCAGGTGCTCACCCAGTGCCGGCCGGAATTAATCGAACGGACCTTTCAGGCCTGCGAGGGCGCACCGAACGTCATCGTGCACTTCTACAACTCGACGTCGATCCTGCAGCGACGCGTGGTCTTTCGTGCTGACCGCGACGAGGTCAAGGAGATCGCGGTCGCCGGTGCACGCAAGTGTCTTGAGGAGGCCGCCAAGTATCCCCGCACGCGGTGGCGCTTCGAGTACTCACCGGAGTCCTACACCGGAACCGAATTGGTCTACGCCAAGGACGTGTGCGACGCCGTCTCGAGCGTCATCAAGCCAACACCGGACTGGCCGTTGATCATCAACCTGCCGGCGACGGTGGAGATGGCCACCCCCAACATCTATGCCGACTCCATTGAGTGGATGAGTCGCAACCTGAACAACAGGGACTCGATCATCCTGAGCCTTCATCCGCACAACGACCGCGGAACCGCGGTAGCGGCATCGGAATTGGGCTTTGCTGCGGGTGCCGATCGGATTGAAGGCTGCCTCTTCGGCAACGGCGAGCGGACCGGCAACGTGTGCCTGGTCACCCTCGGACTCAATCTGTTCTCCCGCGGAGTGGATCCACAGATCGACTTCTCCAACATCGATGAGATCCGCCGCACGGTGGAGCACTGCAATCAATTACCGGTGCCCGAGCGCCACCCCTACGGCGGCGATCTGGTGTACACGGCGTTCTCGGGAAGCCACCAGGACGCGATCAACAAGGGCCTCGATGCAATGAAGATTGCCGCTGATGAGGCCGACTCTGACGTCGACGACATCCTGTGGCAGGTGCCCTATCTGCCTATCGACCCCCGAGATGTCGGGCGCACGTACGAGGCCGTCATCCGGGTGAACTCCCAATCGGGCAAGGGCGGCGTGGCCTACATCATGAAGGCCGACCACGGCCTAGTCCTGCCCCGCCGTCTGCAGATCGAGTTCAGCAGAGTTATCCAGCAGATCGCCGAAGGTGCCGGTGGTGATGGTGGCGAGGTGTCGTCCAAGGAGATGTGGGATACCTTCGCCGACGAGTATCTGGTCCCAGTGCGGCCACTGGAACGCATTCGGCAGAAGGTCATCGGCTCGGAAGTCGACGGCGGAATCGACGTCATCGAGGCCATTGTCAAAGTCGACGGAGTGGAAACCGAGATCCGCGGCGAGGGCAACGGGCCGTTGGCGGCATTCGTAGCCGCTCTGGGCGCCGTCGGAATCGAGGTGAGCGTGCTCGATTACTCCGAGCACGCCATGTCGGCCGGCGAGGAAGCTACCGCCGCCGCCTACGTCGAGGCCTCCGTCGGGGGCCGCACGGTGTGGGGCGTCGGAATCGCCACCTCGATCACCACGGCCTCGCTGCGGGCGGTCGTCTCAGCGGTCAACCGGGCGGCTCGGCAGGATCGCTGAATACCGGGATTGCCGGTACCGTCCGAATGTCCACCTCTGAGGTCAGTGTCCGGTGCACCGGACATTTATCGGCGATTTCCATCAAACGCGCACGTTGATCGACGTCCAAATCGCCGACGATGGTGATCACCCTTTCGATACGGTCGATCTGACCCTGGCTTGACTCGCATGTCTGGCAGTCGTCTGCGTGAATCTTGCAGTGCCGCAACAGCACCGAGACTTGCTCTAACGGCAGAGCCTTACGTTGGGCATAGAGTCGAATAGTCATGGCGGTGCATGCCCCTAGCGCAGCCAGCAACAGATCGTATGGGGACGGACCGCTGTCGAGGCCACCGACTGAGATCGGTTCGTCGGCCACAAGATGGTGGGCGCCAACGGTGACCGACTGCTCGAACATGCCGCGGCCGGTCTCGGTGACAACGACCTCGCCCGGCGGCTGATCCGGCGAATCCGCCGGGACTATGAGGTCACCCTGGGTAACGAGGTACCGCTCGGACCATGCCGCGATCACCGCGGCCGCGTACCGGGCATCTTGACGCCGCGACAACAGGTGGTCGGCACCATCGAGGGATATGAAGCTCTTCGGATGTCTGGCTGCGACGAAGATGGCACTCGCGTTGTCGATCGAAACAATCTGATCTGCGGGCGCGTGCATGATCAGCAGTGGCTTGCGCATGTCGGCAACCTGGCTCAGCAGTCGCTGCTCGGCGACGTCGTCGAGGAATTCGCTGCGGATGCGAAAGACCCGGCCACCTAACTCCACCTCACCTTCGCCACGATCGCGGATTGCCTCAATCTCATCCTTGAACAAGTTGGTGACGTGACTCGGATCCGACGGAGCGCCGATGGTCGCAACGGCCTTCACCTCCGGGATGCGGTGTGCCGCGCCCAGTACCGCCGCGCCGCCGAGGCTGTGCCCGATCAGCAACGCCGGAGCCCGGCGGGTGACTCGAAGGTGGTCGGCGGCGGCGACGAGATCGTCGATGTTGGAGGAAAAATCCGTGTTGGCGAAATCGCCTTCACTGGACCCCAGTCCGGTGAAGTCGAACCGGAGAACGCCGATGCCACGCGCCGCCATAGTCTCGCCGATGACCTTTGCCGCACGGCTCTCCTTGCTGCAGGTGAAGCAGTGGGCGAACAACGCATAGCCGAGAGGGTCCCCGGCGGGCTCATGCAGTAGGGCCCGCAGTAATTGTTCGCGGCCGTTGCGGAAGTCGAACTGTTCGGAATTCAACGGCACCTCCTGAAGATGTCCTCAGGCGCGCAGCCTCTGATTAAAATAGGGCGAACTGCTGGCCCTGGTGGACGGGTTGCTCGAATTGGTCGACACCGGTGCCGCCGGCCACCGATCCGACGCTATTCATGAAGTGCTGGTCGGAGATGGTCGGTACGCCCAATTCCCGCGCTTGGTAACCCTTGCCGTGCTCAGGTTGGGGTTCGTTGCAGATGACCAGCGACGTTGCCGGATCCACGGCATCGGTATAAGCCAGGCCCGCGTGCAGGATGCGTTCAACGAGCTCTTCATGGGTACGGCTCACCTCCGCCGACAAGGCCACCCGCATGCCCTGCACCAGTGGTCCGCCGCTGTAGTAGCGACCCGGGTTCAGGTAGGGGCACGGCATCCGCGAGGCCAACATCTTCAAAGGACGGAGCTCCTCGTGGGTGACCTCGCCGTTGGGCCAGTGTCGCCGGGACAGCGGCCGGACCGGAAGCCAGATGTCGCGCGCACAGGCCTGCTGGAGTGCGTGCGTCAACAGCCGGGAAAGCACCAGCGCGTCGTCAAAAGCATCGTGGGCGCGGGTCTGTGGGATGTTCCAATGCCGGGCAAGGGTTTCCAGTCGCAGGTTATCCAGGCCAAGATCGAGCCGGCGGGCGAGTTCCACCGTGCACATGACGTTGTCAACGGGCAATGCGATTCCCGCACGTTCAGCCTCGGCGATCAGAAACGAATAATCGAACGCGGCGTTGTGGGCAACCATGGTGCGGCCGTCCATCAACTCGGCGAGGTCACCCGCAATGTCGCCGAACGTCGGCTGGTCCTCCAGCATCTTTGATGTCAGCCCGTGTACGTGCGTCGGTCCGGGGTCGACACCGGGGTTGAGCAGGCTCACCACCGAGCGTTCGACGTTGCCGTCGTGATTCAGCGCCAGCGCCGCCACGCTGAGGACCCGGGCATGCCCGGGACGGAAGCCCGACGTTTCCACGTCGACGACTACCCAGCCGTCGTCGGACTCACCGGCCGGTCGGCCCCAGGAGTGACTCACAACCGCCAGAATTGCACGCCCCCCCGACAGCGACCGGCACATCGGATCCGTGTCGGGCCGGTTGTGGCCGAGTCGGCATAAACTCCCTCAAATGACTGAGCCGGGGATGACTGAACCGGGGATGACTGAACCGGGGATGGCCGACCCGGGGATGGCCGACCCGGGGATGACGCCGCGGGGACGTGCCGCGCTGGCCTTTGGCTCGACGGCGCGCTGGGCCTCCCGGATCACCGGCCGTGGTGCCGGAGCCATGATCGGCGGCTTGGTCGCGATGACCCTGGACCCCTCGATCCTGAGACAGCTGGGCGCTGGGCGCCGCTGCGCGATCATCACCGGCACCAACGGCAAGTCCACCACCACCGGGATGGTGGCCGCCGCCCTGTCCGCCCTGGGGTCGGTGGCGACCAACGGCGAAGGCGCCAACATGGATGCCGGTCTGGTTGCGGCCCTTTCCGCCGATCGCGGTGCCACCCTGGCGGCTCTCGAGGTGGACGAGATGCACGTGCCGCATGTCTCCGACGCCGTCAATCCGGCCGTCATCGTGCTGCTGAACCTCTCCCGCGACCAACTTGACCGGGTGGGCGAGATCAACCACATCGAGCGCACCCTGCGCACCGGCCTGTCCCGTCATCCGGGCGCCGTCGTCGTGGCCAACTGCGACGACGTGCTGATGTCCTCGGCCGCTTATGACTGCCCCCACGTGGTGTGGGTGGCTGCCGGCGGCGGCTGGTCCGGCGATTCGGTGAGTTGTCCGCGCAGCGGTGAGGTGATCGTGCGCGAAGGCCGGAATTGGCACTCCAGCGGAACGAATTTCCGGCGGCCCGCGCCACAGTGGTGGTTCGACGACGAAACGCTCTACGGCCCGAATGGCCTGGCACTGTCGATGCGACTCGCTCTACCCGGATCAGTCAACCGCGGCAACGCCGCACAGGCGGTCGCGGCAGCGGTCGCGATGGGTGCCGACCCGGCGGCGGCGGTCGCCGCGGTCTGCGGGGTCGAAGAGGTCGCCGGTCGCTACCGCACGGTGCGGATCGGCGACAAACACACCGCCCGACTGCTCTTGGCGAAGAATCCGGCGGGCTGGCAAGAAGCCCTGTCGATGGTTAACAAAACTGCTGCGGGAGTGGTCATCGCGGTAAACGGCCAGGTGCCCGACGGCGAGGATCTGTCGTGGCTGTGGGACGTGCGCTTCGAGCACTTCGGCGGGACTGCCGTCGTCGCGGCCGGGGAGCGTGGAACCGACCTCGCGGTCAGGCTCGGCTACGCAGGCGTGGAACACTCACTGGTTCACGACACCGTTGCGGCCGTCGAGTCCTGTTCGCCCGGGCACGTCGAAGTGGTCGCCAACTACACCGCGTTCCTTCAGTTGCAGCGGGCGCTGGGACGCGCGGGTGCCCGGTGACGGACGCGGTGCGCATCGGCCTGGTGCTGCCCGATGTGATGGGCACCTACGGCGACGGTGGCAATGCCGTGGTGCTCCGCCAGCGATTGCTGCTGCGCGGGATCGCCGCTGAGATCATCGAGATCACCCTTGGGGATCCGGTGCCGGAATCACTGGATCTCTACACCCTCGGCGGCGCCGAGGACTACGCCCAGCGTCTGGCCACCACGCATCTGCGGCGCCACCGGGGACTGCAACGCGCGGCGGACCGGGGCGCGCCGGTACTGGCGATCTGCGCGGCGATCCAGGTGCTGGGACATTGGTACGAGACCGCCGCCGGTGAACGAGTCGATGGGGTCGGCCTGCTGGACCTCACCACATCCCCGCAATCGGAGCGCACCATCGGCGAGGTGGTCTCCACCCCGTCGGTCGCGGGACTCACCGAGTCGTTGACCGGATTCGAGAACCATCGCGGAGGAACGGTTCTCGGGCCCGATGCCCGGCCGCTGGCAACAGTCATCAAGGGCGCCGGCAACCGCAAGGGGGACGGTGTCGACGGCGCGGTACAGGGCAGCGTGCTGGCGACCTATCTGCACGGGCCGTGTCTGGCCCGCAACCCCGAGTTGGCCGACCTGCTGTTGACCCGGATCACCGGCCCGCTGCCGCCATTGGAGCTACCCGAAGTGGATCAGTTGCGCCGAGAGCGGCTGGCCGCACCGCGCCGCATGTGACAGCTCGTGTATGTTAGCCGAGCGCTATCTCGCCTTTGCTGGATCCCGGATTTCCGGCCCCGGTGAATGCCGCGCAGCCCAGTCGCCCACCACGAAACGAGTCATCCGTGATCGCCCTCAGCCGCTCCTTGACCGCCGCCGGAACCGCCCTGATGGGCGCGAGCCTGATCGCCACGTCGGCCTCGGCCCCCGTCGAGGTGGCAGTCCCGCAACTCAGCGACGCCGCGATCAGCCTTCAGGCCTCGGTGCTGGATATCTTCACCTTCCCGGCGGTCCAGCAGGCCATTGTCAACGAGGTGGAATACGCCGCACTGTGGGCGGCGGGACTTGCCCAGAGCGGGATCGGGGTCAGCCAGTCCCTCGCCGCCGTTCTACCGACCCTGATCACGGCTACCCAGCAGATCTTCGCCAGAGACCCCCTCGGTGCGCTCACCACCGTTGAGGACGCCGCCCTCGGCGCCGCCGAGGCGATCCTGGTTCCGCTCGTCGCATCCAGAATCGACATCGGCCAGATCCAGCTCGCAGTCGAGTCAGCATTGCTTCTGGCCCGCCCGGTGGCGGCAGTTGAACTCGGTGCGGGACTGTTCGCCGCCTTCGACGCGGTCACCCGCGCGGTGATCACGGCCGGGCAGAACTTCGTCAACGCCGTGCTGTCACTTAACCTCGGCAACATCGTCGCGGCCACGGTCGACGGCGTCCGGGACGTGGTGACCTCGTTCGGTACCGCCGGCCAGGATGCCGTCAACGGCATCGTGGCTGCTCAGACCACCCTGGCGCTGGCATTGGCGGAGCGGCCCGTGCCGATTCCGGTGGCGGCTGTCGCGCGCAGCGCTTCGGCGGCCGCTTCCTCAGTTCCCTCCGCTCGGGCGACGGGGGCGGCTGCGGCTGCCGAGACCGCTGCGGCAGCCGAGACCGCTGCGGCTGCGGAGGCCGCTACGGCCGCCGGGGTTAAGACCGCGGTTGTTGCTGAGGTAGTGGCTGCTGAACTCGGAGAGGCCGCGCGCGAATCGGCGGCACCGGGCGCTTCGACCGCCGACTCCGCTCCGCGGCGGGCGGCCGCACGGACGACGCGTTCTGATTCCGCCGCTGCCGCCGATGCCGGGTCCACGACACGGACCGGACCCACTCCGAAGCGGTCCGCGCGTGGGGCTGCCGCTTCGTAAATCTCGGATACCGGTTGCCGCCGACCGGCTTGTTTTAGCGCGACTACCGCGGGGCGACCGTTGGTCAGACCATCGCCCGACGGCCGGCGAGTGCACGGCCCAATGTCAGTTCGTCGGCGAACTCGAGATCGCCGCCCATCGGCAAACCCGATGCGATACGGCTGACGGTGAGACCCGGGATATCCCGCAGGATGCGCAGAAGATAGGTGGCGGTGGCTTCGCCTTCGGTGTTGGGGTCGGTCGCGATGATCACCTCGGTGATATCCACTCCGTCGACCCGCTCCCCAATCCGGTTGAGTAACTGGCGAATCCGTAACTGATCGGGACCGATCCCAGACAGTGGATCCAATGCGCCGCCCAAGACGTGATAGCGCCCGCGAAACTCCCTGGTGCGCTCGACGGCCTGGACGTCCTTGGGTTCCTCGACCACGCACACCTGCGTCCCGTCCCGTCGGGCGTCGGCGCAAATCCGGCAACGCTGCGCCTCGGAGACGTTTCCGCACATATCGCAGAACTGCACACCGTCGCGGACCCGCGCGAGCACGGCGGTGAGCCGATCGATGTCGGTCGGCTCCACGGAAAGCAGGTGGAAGGCGATCCGCTGAGCGCTCTTTGGCCCGATGCCCGGCAACTTGCCGAACTCGTCGATCAGGTCCTGAACAGGACCCTCAAACATGACGGGTCAAGTCAGGACTCCGGCAGCGGTCGGCCGCCCGCTGCGGCCAACGGACCCAGGATCGACTTCACCGTTTCCCGCATGGTCTCAGCGGCGTTGTCGAGGGCACCGATGATCAGGTCCTGCAGCGTTTCGACATCGCCGGGGTCCACGACACTCGGGTCGACGCGGACGGCAATGACCTTGCCCTGCCCGTTGAGTGTGACCTCGACCAACCCGCCGCCGGCCTGGCCCTGCACTTCGGTCTGAGCGATCTGTTGCTGGGCCGCGAGTAAGTGCTGCTGCATGTGCTGTGCCTGGGATAGGGCCGCCTGCAGTTCACCCAGGGCCTGCTGTGCTTGTTGGGCCTGTTGGGCCTGCTGGGCCTGCTGGCCAAACGCGCCCAGGTCACCGGGGTCACCGGGGGTAATTCCGGGTTGCATGACGGTCTCCTTGCATCTCGGTCTCGACTTCGTTGCGGCTTGGCGTTTCACCCCACCGGTGACTTCCCAGCCTAGTCGCCGAGGGTTTACCGTGACGCCCGTGCTGAAGATCGCCCTCGGTCGTGTCGTGGCTGCAACATCGATCGGCGCGTTGCTGGCAACCGCGTCGCTGCCCGCACCCGATGCCGGCGCCGCACCGGCCGGCGGCGTCGCCGGCATGATCGTGTTCCTCGACCCGGGCCACAACGGCGCCAACGACGCCTCGATGACCCGGCAGGTCCCCACCGGACGCGGCGGTACGAAAGATTGTCAGACCAGTGGGACCGATACCGCCAGTGGCTACGCCGAACACACTTTCAATTGGGACACCGTCTTGCGGATCCGCGCGGCGCTAAGCCAGCTGGGGGTGCGCACCGCGATGTCCCGCGGCAATGATGACGCGGTCGGGCCGTGCGTCGACGAACGCGCCGCGATGGCCAACGCCCTGGCCCCCAACGCCGTGGTGTCGATCCATGCCGATGGCGGTCCGCCCACCGGGCGCGGGTTCCACATCCTGTATTCCAGTCCCCCGCTGAATCAAGCTCAGGCCGGCCCGTCGGTGCAGTTCGCCCGGATCATGCGGGATCGGCTCTCTAACTCCGGGATCCCACCGGCGACTTACATCGGTTCCAATGGTCTCAACCCGCGGACAGACATCGCGGGACTCAATCTGGCCCAATACCCGTCCATCCTGGTTGAACTGGGCAACATGAAGAACCCGGTGGATTCGACGTTGATGGAGGGCGGGGAGGGGCGTCAGAAGTATGCGAACGCCGTCGTGCAGGGCGTGGTCGCGTTCCTGCAGACCCAACCGCCCCGGACCAACTGACCCGCATCAGCCCTCAACCTCTTTCTTGAGGTTCGCGAGCACCTCGCCCTGAATCCTGCGTAGCCCCACGGGCGCGAAGATCCGCTCGAAGAAACCTTTGACTCCGGTCGCACCCGTCCAGGCGGTCTTCACCGTCACGCTGGAACCGGCGGCGCCGGCCGGGGCGACCGTCCAGTTGGTGACCAGGGAAGAGTTGGCGTCCTTCTCGATGACGGTGCGCCCAGCGATATCGACAGCGGCGCGCACCTCGCGTGACCGCGACTGGGTGGCCTGAAGTTGCCAGCTTGCGACGGTGCCTTCACCGTGGCCACCCTGCAACACCTGGTAGTGGCTGTAGTGCGGCGAGAGGATCTTCGGGCGCATTACCCGATAATCGGCGACGGCGTTGAGCACGGCGCCGGGCTCGGCGTCGATCAGGATGGTGCTGGATGCGCTGACCCGTGCCATCAGACTCCTCGTCAGGTCCCGGTCTAGCCGTCGATCCGACGTGCGCCGAGTTCACTTTGCAACAGTTCCAGGGCAACCTCTTCAGGATCTCGGCGGGGCGCGGCGTCATCGTCGACACCGACCTCGGCGATCATGCTGTCCTCTTCGGCCCGCTGGGCGTCGGCGGGATCCGATTCGGGTTCTGGGCCAACGAGATCAGCCACCAAACCCTGCTCGAGCACACCGAACTCGCACCGCACCCGCCAATCCACACCGAGGGCATCCTTGAGCGCATCGCGGATCACGTCGGTGTTGCGCTGCTCGCTCAGCCGCTTGGCCAGCGGAGCGGACTCGTGCGCGAGAATTAGCGTGCTGTCCTCGACGGCCCGCACGAGGGCTCCGGCCAACATCACCTCGGTGGTGCGGCTGCGTTCGCGCACTTTGTCTCGCACCGTCGACCACATGGAGCGAACCGCTGCCGCGCTTGGCTCGGCCGGCCCACTCGCTGGACCGTCGGGCGTCGACACCGCCGGAGGCGCGGGTTCCGCGGGTTCGGGTTCCGTCCTGGGTTCGACCTCCACCGGGGGTTGTGGCAGGGCCGCGGCTTCGGGGGAAATCGCCGGCGGGACCCGCGGCGGTGCGGGTTCAGCGACATTCGGGGTCGGGGCGTCATTCGGGGTCGGGGCTTCATTCGGGGTCGGGGCTTCATTCGGGGTCGGGGCTTCATTCGTGTTCGGGGCGGCCTGAGTCTTGCGGGTGTATCGCCGGTCGGTGGCCGGCGCAGCCGCACTCATCGCGACCTCGTCGGCCGGGATCGTGATGTCCAGCCGAGTCTCGATGCGCTCGAGGCGTTGCAGCAATGCGGACTCGGTGTCGCTGGCCGAGGGCAGCAGCAAGCGGGCGCACACCACCTCCAGCAGTAATCGCGGGGCGGTTGCGCCGCGCATCTCCCCCAATCCGTGATGCACCACCTCGGCGTATCGGGCCAGCGTGGCGGGACCGACCCGGGTCGCTTGCTCGCGCATCCGGTCGAGGACATCACCGGGGGCGTCCACGACACCGCGACTCGCTGCGTCGGGAACAGCCTGCAGCACAATGAGATCGCGGAAGCGTTCCAGCAGATCGATAGCGAATCGGCGGGGGTCGTGCCCGGCGTCGATGACCGATTCGATTGCGCCGAACAGTGCCGCGGCATCGCCAGCGGAAAGCGCATCGACGGCGTCGTCGATCAGGGCGACATCGGTGACTCCCAAGAGTGCCAGCGCTCGCGGGTAGTGCACCCGGTTGCCGTCAGCGCCGGCCAGCAACTGGTCGAGCACGCTGAGAGTGTCGCGGGGGGAACCGCCGCCGGCTCGAATGACCAACGGGAATACCGCATCGTCGACCTCGACGGCTTCAGCGGCAAGGATGTGTTCGAGGAGGCCGCGCATGGTGCGCGGTGCCAGTAGTCGGAACGGGTAGTGGTGCGTTCGCGAACGGATGGTGGGCAGCACCTTCTCCGGTTCGGTGGTCGCGAACACGAAGATCAGGTGGTCGGGCGGTTCCTCGACGATCTTGAGAAGCGCGTTGAACCCGGCGGTGCTAACCATGTGCGCTTCGTCCACGATGAAGATGCGGTAGCGCGACTGCGCGGGAGCGTAGAAGGCGCGGTCCCGAAGATCCCGGGTGTCGTCCACGCCACCGTGGCTGGCGGCGTCGAGTTCCACGACGTCCACCGATCCGCCGCCGTTGGGCGCTAGGGCAAGACAGGAATCGCAAATCCCGCAGGGCGTCGGGGTCGGTCCCTGCTCACAGTTCAACGACCGGGCCAGGATGCGCGCCGAGGATGTCTTGCCACAGCCCCGGGGACCCGAGAACAGATATGCGTGGTTGATCCGGCCGGCGGCGAGTGCTGTCGACAGCGGTTCGGTGACGTGTTCCTGGCCGACTACCTCAGCGAAGGTCGCCGGTCGGTACTTTCGATAGAGCGCCACCTCAGCAGGCTAACGAGAACGCCGACGAGAAGGCCCGACTTCGAAGACCTCTCATCGCAGCAGCGACTCAGTGGCGGCCAGCAGCGCACAGGTGGCCAGGCCGTCAATGGCCGCGGCCAAGTCCGTGGTGGTGGGGAAACTCGGCGCGATCCGAATGTTCTTGTCATCCGGGTCAGTCCGGTACGGGAACGACGCGCCCGCCTCCGTCACGGCGATACCGGCATCCTTGGCCAACTCCACCGTGCGCCGGGCGGTTCCGGGCATCACATCCAGGCTGATGAAGTAACCGCCCTTAGGCTCGGTCCACGACGCGACCCCGGAGTCAGCCAGGCGCTTCTCCAGAATCTCCTGGGCCAGCGCGAACTTCGGTGATAGCACCCGTTGATGGCGCAGCATGTGCAGACGCACTCCGTCCGCGTCGCCGAAGAACCGAAGATGGCGCAGTTGATTCACCTTGTCGGGCCCGATCGACTTCTTCCCCGCGTACTGCAGGTACCAGGCGATGTTGCCCAGCGAGCCGCCGAAGAAACTCACTCCTGCTCCGGCAAAGGTGATCTTCGATGTCGAGGAGAACACGTAGGGCCGGTTCGGATTTCCTGCAGTGGCAGCCAGACCCAGCACATCGACCTGCCGCGGGAAATCCAATGTGAGGGTGTGGACCGCGTAGGAGTTATCCCAGAAGATTCGGAAATCCGTTGCGGCGGTATTCATCTGGACCAATCTCCGGACCACCTCCCAGGAGTAGACGGTACCGGTGGGATTGGAGAACAGCGGCACACACCACATTCCCTTGATCGCCGGATCGGCAGCCACCAGTTCCTCGACCATGTCGACGTCGGGCCCGTCCTCACGAATCGGAACGGCGATCATCTCGATGCCCAGGCTTTCGGTAATCGCGAAATGCCGGTCGTATCCCGGCGACGGGCACAGGAATTTGACTGCCGACCCGGCGAGTTGTTCCTGAATCCACGGTCTCGGCGAATCCACGCCACCGTGCAGCATCGAGAACACGGCGATGTCGTGCATCAGTTCCAAGCTGGAATTGTTCGAGGCAATCAGATTGGGAACACCGATGCCCAACAGCTCGCCGAAGATTGCTCGCAGGCCGGGCAATCCGTGTAGGCCGCCGTAGTTGCGGGTGTCGGTGCCGTCGTCGTCGCGGTAGTCACCACTTCCGGGCAATTCCAGCAGGGCGTTGGAAAGGTCGAGTTGCTCGGTCGATGGTTTACCGCGGGTGAGGTCCAGGGACAAATTCTTGGCTTGCAGATCGGCGTAATTCCGCTGCTGAAGCTCATTCTGTGCCAGCAGTTCGTCACGGCCGAGAGTCTGAAACGACACCATGCGCCTTTCGTCAACGCCGTGGATCGGGCCGCGCCCGGCGAGAAGGGGGACCCCGCGCACCCGCCAGAGCCCGTTGACCCTTGCTGCCTTCCAGCCCTGGGGGAGTTCACAGGTTGGACGCCGCGCGGGGTCCATGGCGAGTGTAGTACCGGCCGGTCACGCTGGCACAGCGAGTCGAGAACCCGGCCGCCGGTCGGCTACCATGGCCGACGGAGGATTCGCCTAGTGGCCTATGGCGCTCGCCTGGAACGCGGGTTGGGTTAATAGCCCTCAGGGGTTCAAATCCCCTATCCTCCGCACCTGTCCGAGGTGCGACCAAAGCCAACGGTGAGGCCGCACCTCGGACCACAACCGTCGAGGAGTGGAATGCAGCGCCGCGCCGCGACAGCACTGCACCTCGCGTTGTTCGGGGTGGGTGCCGCCCTCTACATCGTGTTCGTGATACCGCGGTGGTGGGTACTGACCGGCGATCTGCCGAACACAGCGGCAATGGTCGGGAGGATCGCGGCCGGGTTGCCCATCGCTGCGGCCGCGGTGCCGATCATGCTCAATCTGCGTCGTGCGCTGCAACCGGGTTTTCGCACACCGGAACTCGCACTGCGGATGCAGGCATGGTCGGCCGTCCTGCACATAGTGGCGGGCGCCTTGATTGTCCTCGCGGCGGTAGCGGAGACTTTGCTCAGTCTGGAGGCTGCGGGCCCCTGGCTGTTCGCCGTCTACGGCGCGGCCGCAGCCATCGCGCTACTGGGATTCGCGGCGTTCCATCTGTCGCGTGTCGCCGAGAAGCCCCCCGCTGAAGCCAAGCCCCCACAGCCCGACAAGCCCCCGAAAGAGAAGCGGGCGAAGCGCCGCGGACGCAAACGGGGCAGCCCGACCGAGGACTCCGGCGATTCCGACGACACCCTCGACCCCGAAGATTCCGTCGCGGAGGCGCCCGAGGTGTCGGAGGACTCCGAGACCTCCGCCCCAAACAGGGACGCGGAGGTCGTCGAGACCCAACTCGATGGAACGGAAGTCGTCGAGATACGGCTCGCCGAAACCGACGCTCGTGAAATCGACACCGTTGAAGCCGACACCGTTGAGACCGACACCGTTGAGACCGACACCGTTGAGACCGACACCGTTGAGACCGACACCGT
>ERZ888423.1964-NODE-1964-length-16487-cov-53.242515_pt1 | contig 16487 bp, 15 predicted proteins | sample MGYA00520523_ERZ888423 | MGnify/ENA primary metagenome ERZ888423 (study PRJEB32303, sample SAMEA104408611) | aquatic metagenome | biome: Brackish water; feature: Pelagic; material: water | place: Baltic Sea | collected 2014-06-08T10:24:00 | depth 30,27 m ...
CGCACCTTCTTCTCCTTGATGCGCCGCTCGACCGACCCCTTGGTGGGCCGCGTCGGTCGCCGTGGTTTCGGCACGACCAGCGCCGCGCGGATCAACTCGGCCAGCCGTTGCCGCGCGATCTCGCGGTTCTGGGCCTGGCTGCGCGTCTCCTCCACCTGGATGACCAGCGCGCCATCCTTGGTCCAGCGCCGCCCGGCCAGCCGTTCCAGCCGCCGCTTGACCGGGTCGGACAGATGCGGGGACCGCGCCGCCTCGAACCGCAATTCCACCGCTGTCGACACCTTGTTCACATTCTGCCCGCCGGGGCCCGAGGATCGGACAAAGGCTTCCGTCAGCTCCCAATCGGCGATGGTGATGCGGTCGTTGATCGACAGGGGCATGGGGGGCTGTCTGTGTACGGGCTGTGTACAGGGTGTGTACGCGCTGTGCGCGGCCATCCCAAACAAAAAAGGGCCGCCTTGCGACGACCCTTTCGAGAATTCAGGAGGCGGGTATCGGTTAGGATCGACCCACCCGGGAGGGGCAAAAACCCCCAAGGGCTGCCTTAGAGGCGCACCTCCCAAGCTGTCCCGACACCATTCTCCAATGTTTCTCTGATCACTGGATCACCTCCTTTCAATGGGTTGCAGTTGCCCTTAACCTGCCACAGATTTTGCGGTTGTCAAAACCTTTTATACCATCTGTGCCATGATTTTGCGCGTGATGATCCGGAAGGGGATCAGCGCCGCCACCGCGATGGCCAGCTTGACCCCCCAATCGGCGATGGCCAGCGACACCCAGAGCGGCGCCAGGGGCCCACCCCCCAGAACAGGCACCACCTCGCCCGCCCATGACACGTCATTGCCCGGCTCAAGAAACGCCAGACTGGCCGAAAACGCGACGCTGAAAAACAGCGCCGTATCCACAGAAGATCCGATTACACTCGATAAAACAGGGGCTTGCCACCAGCCACGATCACGCAGACGGTCAAAGATTGCCACGTCCAAAAGCTGTGCCGTCAAGAACGCGAGCCCAGACGCCAACGCGATGCGCATTGTGACCAAGGGGCCGTATGCGCCCATGATCTGCGTTCCGATCAGCGAACAGACCACACCCACCACAAAGCCCGCGAACACCACGCGCCGCGCCGCTTGCACGCCATAGACGCGGTTCATGATGTCGGTGATCAAAAACGCAAGCGGATAAGTGAACGCGCCCCATGTCAGCCAATTCCCGAACAAGACCTGCACAAGGATATTGGAGGCCACAACGACGGCTGCCATTGCCAGAATGCCCGGCAAGTACTTTGAATTCATGATGTATTCCGTTTTTACAAGGTGGTCGGAGACTTGGCCCGCGCCCATCGCGGACGGCCGTCTCCTATACCTCACGGCGGGCTCAGGCAAGCACCTCGGCCAAGGCGCGCGCGACCCGCGGGATGGTGTCGGGCGTCAGCCCTGCGATATTCATCCGCCCATCGCCCACCAGATAGATGCCATGGCCCGCGCGCAAGGTCTCGACCTGTGCCGCCGTCCCCCCGATGAGCGAGAACATGCCCCGATGCGCAGCCAGAAAGCCAAACCGGTCTGATCCCGTTTCGCCGCGCAGCGCTTCGGCCAGTGCGCGGCGATTGCCCTCCATCATGCGGCGCATCGCCTCCAATTCGTCACGCCAATCCATGCGCAATGCGGCATCGCCCAGAATTTCCTGCACCACGCGGGCGCCGTGATCGGGGGGAAAGGCGAAATTCTGTCGGTTCATGCCCGCCAGAACCCCCTCGGCGGCAGCCTTGCCCTCGGTCACGATCAAGACTGCGCCAACCCGCTCGCGGTAAAGGCCGAAATTCTTGGAACAACTGGCCGCGATCAGCACCTCGGGCAGGGTCAGGGCCAGATGGCGCACGCCACCGGCATCGGCGTCCAGACCGGCACCAAAGCCCTGATAGGCCATATCGACAAAGGGGATCGCGCCGGTCCTGGCACAAAGCGCGGCGATGGCTTGCCAATCCGAAGGCAAAAGATCGGCCCCCGTCGGGTTGTGGCAACAGCCATGCAGCAAGATCAGATCGCCGCGCACAGCCCCCGCCAGATCGGCCATCATCCCCGCCCGGTCGATGCCGCCGGTCTGGGCGTCGTAATAGCGATAGCTGCGCCGGGCTTGGCCCAGATGGTCGATGATCGCCGGATGGTTCGGCCATGTCGGATCGCTGATCCAGACCGTGGCGGTCGGGTTGAGCCGATGCACCGTTTCCAGAACCTGCCGCACGGCGCCCGTGCCGCCGGGGGTGCCCGCCGCAGCCACGCGTGCCTCGGGCACGCCGTCACCAAGGATCAGCCGCCGCATCGCGTCCAGATACCCCGGATCGCCACGCAAGCTGACATAGGTCTTGCTGTCCTGCGCGGTCCAGATCCTGTGTTCGGCGGCCTTGACAGCCGCCATCACCGGCGTCTTGCCCTCGGGCGAACGATAGACACCCACGCCCAGATCGATCTTGTCGCCGCGCGGGTCGGCGGCGAACATTCCCATCAGACGGATGATCTTGTCGGGTTCGGGTGCGGTGACGGTTTCAAACATGGCAATCCCTCAGGCAAAGCGCGCGGGGTCGTGATCATGGACCAGAACCCGCCGCCGATCCTCGCGTGCGACGGGCGCAAAGCCCATCCGCTGATAGAGCGCCAAGGCGCGCGGATGATCGAGCGTGCACGTGTTCACCGTCATCTTGTCCACGCCATCGCGCGCCCAACCGGTCAGGATCGCGGTTTGCAACAAGGCTTTGCCCCAGCCTTTGCCCACCGCTTGCGGCACCAGACCGAAATAGGCCAGATCGCAAATGCCCGGCACGCGCCAATCCAACATGAAAAACCCTTGTGGCCAGCCATGCCCCGTGGCCGTCCAGATCACCACATCGCGATCACGCACAAAGGCTTGCAGCGCGGCGGGGTCTTCTTCGGCCTGCACGAAGCGGTCTTGCCATTCGTAATCGCGCCCCACGGCGTCATAAAGCATCAGAAAATACCACACGGGCGGATCGATCGCGCGGTCCAGCCGGATGTGACCCGGCAGGCGCGGCATCGGCCATTCCGGCCGCGTCGTCATTTCAAGATAGGTCACACTATAGGCGACTTCGGTCCCGGCTGGGGTCAGGCTCATCCTTTGGCGACCTGCAGTTGCTCGAATTGCCCCCATTCGGTCCAGGACCCGTCATAAAGCGACACATCCGCATTGCCCAACCGCGTCAGCGCCAGCATGACGATGGCCGCTGTCACCCCCGACCCGCAGGTGGTGATGGTGCGCCGCCCCACATCGACATCGGCGGCGGCGAAAATCTGACGCAAGGCGTCAGGATCCTTCAGGGTGCCATCGGCGTTCAAAAGCGTCGCATAATGCACGTTCTTGGCCCCGGGGATATGCCCGGCCCGCAGCCCCGCACGTGGTTCGGGCGCGTCACCCCGAAAGCGTGCGGGCGAACGGGCATCGACGATCTGCCAATCGCCCAGCTTGGAGGCAGCGGCCACCTGCGTCACATCCTTCACCAGATGGGCCTGACGCTGCACCGTCATGTGGCGGTCACGGATGATGGGTGCCATGTCCTCGACCGGGCGGCCCTCTGACGTCCATTTCGGAAAACCACCATCCAGAACGGCGATGTCGGTCTTGCCCATCAGGCGGAAATTCCACCACACGCGCGCCGCAGAAAACAGGCCCGCGCCGTCATAGACCACAATCTGGTGGCCGTCGCCCACGCCCAAGGCGCGCATCCGGCTCATGAATTTCTCGGCGGGCGCCGCCATGTGCGGCAGCGCGCTGCGTGCATCGGCGATCTCGTCGATGTCAAAAAAACGCGCGCCCGGAATGTGGCCTGCCGCATACTCGGCCCTCGCGTCACGCCCCGCATCGGCAAGATAATAGGACGCGTCCAATATCCTCAAATCCGGATCGTCCAGATGTGCAGCCAGCCAATCGGTCGATACAAGCGTCTTGGGGTCATCTTTGGCCATGGCAGCGCCTCCGCGCGCTTCGGGTCAGGTTTCGACATCAAGCCCTATGCCGGCAAACCTTGCAAGGCAAGCATCACGGCCACGCTGCTTTTGCGTCCTTGTTTGAATGCGATCCCCGCGATGGGCATCCGGCGGCTGCCAAACCCGCATGCGCCCAAACATCCATCCGGCAGCCCCAACCATCCGTGGCAACGCGGCCCAAGGATGGCGCCCGGGCACCGGGCTGCCTGACGCGGGCCGCCGCCTGGTCAGTTCTGTTTCAGCAGCCGCTGCTTCTGGCGGTTCCAGTCGCGCTCGGCGCTGGTTTCGCGCTTGTCGGCCAGCTTCTTGCCCTTGGCGATGCCCAGCTTCAGCTTCACCAGACCCTTGTCGTTGAAATACATCACGATGGGCACCAGCGTCATGCCCTGGCGCTGGGTGGCATTCCACATCCGCGACAGCTGGCGCTTGCTGGCCAGCATCTTGCGGCGGCGGCGTTCTTCATGGCCCCATGTCTTGGCCTGTGCATAGGGGGCGATGTAGCAATTGACCAACCACAGCTCGCCCTCTTCGACCGCGGCATAGCTTTCCGCGATATTCGCCGATCCCTGCCGCAGGCTCTTGACCTCGGATCCTTGCAAAACGATGCCGACCTCAAGGTCTTCCTCGATCGCATAGTCGAAGCGTGCGCGCCGATTCTCGGCGATCACCTTGTAATTCTTGTTGTCGCTATTCTTGGCCATGGCCGCCGATATAGGGGTTCACGCCCCGGGCCGCCAGCCCGGTGGCACATCCACCGTGCCGATCCATGGCTTGATGTCGAGAACCGGCGTGCCGTCATAGGCATCGGTCGCGTCGATGCCGATGATCCCTGTTTCGGGGTCGAGTGATGTGATCACGACCGTGCCCAGCGCAATCGGGTTGGGCCGCACCGGCGAGCGCAGCGCAAAGGTGCCGCGCGGCCCGTCTGTGTGGCCCGGCACCTGCACGATCAGATCGCGTATGCCCCGATCCACCCAGTAGAGCAGTTGAATGGCCTGCCCCACCTCAAGCCCCAAAAGCCCGGCGCCATAGCCCGGCAACAGCTCGATCCGGGCACCCTGACCGGTCTCGCGCGCCGCGCGCAGGTTCTTGGGTGCATTCCCCTTGGCCCAGGGCGAGCGGATATGCCCGACAAAGCTCAGCCCCGCCGTGATCCGTTCGGCTGGGTCAAAGGGCAGGGCAATCTCGCCGTCGCGCTTCACAAGATGCCGGCATGCCGCATGGCGGCCGCGATCTGGGATTTGGTGGCATCCGACAGCCCGGTCAGCGGCAAGCGCACGTCTTCGCGGACACGGCCCAAAAGCTGAAGGCCGTATTTCGCCCCGCACACGCCGGGTTCGGTGAAAATCGCCTCATGCAGCGGCATCAGCTTGTCCTGATAGGCCAGCGCAGCGCGGTAATCGCCCGCAAGGGTCGCGGCCTGCATTTCGGCGCAAAGCCTTGGCGCCACATTCGCGGTGACCGAGATACAGCCCACGCCCCCTTGCGCGTTGAACCCCACGGCGGTGGCATCCTCGCCCGAAAGCTGGATGAAATCCGCCCCGCAGGTCATCCGCTGCTTGGGCACGCGGCTCAGATCGCCGGTCGCGTCCTTGACGCCCACGATATTGGGCAGCTTGGCCAATTCGCCCATGGTGGCCGGCAACATGTCGACCACCGAGCGGGGCGGGATGTTGTAGATGATGATCGGGATGCCGATTTCGTTCAGCGCCGAGAAATGCGCGATCAGCCCCTTTTGCGTGGGCTTGTTGTAGTAGGGCGTGACCACCAGCGCGGCGTCTGCGCCGATGGTCTTGGCGAATTCGACGAAGCGGATCGCCTCGACGGTGTTGTTTGACCCCGCGCCTGCGATCACCGGCACGCGGCCTGCGGCGGTGGTCACGACCGCTTCGATGACGCGCTCATGTTCGTCATGGGTCAATGTCGGGCTTTCGCCGGTCGTGCCCACCGGCACCAGCCCGTTCGAGCCTTGTGCGATCTGCCAGTCCACCAATTGTTTGAGCGCGTCGAAATCCACCGCGCCGTCCTTGAACGGCGTGACCAGAGCAGGCATCGAGCCTTGGAACATGACACGCATCCTTTCGCTGTGGGTGCCAAGGTCGAATACCCCGGCCAGATCGCGGCGACACTAACGAGCGCGCGCAGGAATGCCAAGTTCGTGTGTTGCGTCCCGCGCGCTGTCGCATATCCTTGCGGAAAAAAGCAGTGAGGGCATTCGATGCGGCAGATTTTCCTTGGTCTTATCCTTTTGTTCACCCCGTTGCGCGCCGACGCTGATGCAACGGCGCTTGCGCTTGCGCTTGGGGCTATCGACCGGGGCGATTTCGCATCTGCGCAACAGGCCGCGGCCGGTATCGATGATCTGGTCGCGCGCGACATCGTGCTGTGGACACGGCTTCGCGCCGGCGATGGTCACTGGCAGGAATACCGCGATTTTCTGGCCCGCAATCCCGACTGGCCGGGGCTGCCGCTGCTGCGCACCAAGGGCGAGGCCGCGATCCCGGCCGGGGCGGACCCGGCGGCCGTCATCGCCTATTTCGATCCCGACCTCCCCACGACAGGCGCGGGTGCGCTGGCCCTTGCCCTTGCCCATCAGGCGCGCGGCGACCGCGCCGCAGCCGACGCCGAGGCGATCCGCGCATGGACATCGCTGACCATGACCGGGCCAGAGGCGGGGGATTTGCGCGGCGCCTTTGGCGCGGTGCTGAACACGGGCCGCCATCACATCGCACGGCTCGATCATTTGTTGTGGGAAGGGGCCGAAGAGCGCGCGCGCGCCATGCTGCCGCTCGTCCCCGAGGGCTGGCAACGGCTGGCCGAGGCGCGGCTGGCGCTGCGCGCGGATTTGCCCGGTGTCACCGCGCGCATCAACGCCGTGCCCGCCGATCTGGCAAATGATCCGGGCCTTGCCCATGACCGGTTCTTGTGGCGCATGCGTGCGGGCAATTGGGATACGGCCGGTGATCTGATGGCCGAGCGGTCCAGTTCGGTTGAAAGCCTTGGGCGTCCCGCGCTTTGGGCAAACCGGCGGGCTGATCTTGCCCGCGATGTCATGCGTGATGGCGATTTTTCCCGCTGCTACACATATGCCGCCGACCATCGGATTGCGCCGTCACGCGCAAGTTCCGCCTATGCCGACAATGAATGGCTGGCGGGATACTGCGCCTATCGCATGGGCCGATTTGACACCGCGATCCGCCACTTTGGGGCGTTCCGCGACGTGGTTCTGACGCCCATATCACTGGGGCGCGCGGGATACTGGCTGGGACGCGCCCATCAGGGTGCGGGCAACGACAGGGCCGCCGCCGAAGCCTTTGCCTTTGGTGCAGGCTTCCAGTCGAGCTTTTATGGTCAATTGGCCGCCGAGCGCGGCGGGCTTGCCCTTGATCCCGGCTTTTTGGGCCGTGAGCAATTCGGCGATTGGCGGCAAGCCGCCTTTACCCGGTCGCGTGTCTTTCAGGCGGCGCTCTTGCTGCTTGAGGCACGGCAGGATTGGCCTGCCGAGCGATTCTTGACCCATCTGACCGAAAGCCTGACCCGGACCGAAGCCGGCCAGCTTGGCGATTTCGCGCTGGCCATCGGCGATGCCCATGTCGCGCTCCGGATCGCCAAGCGTGCCGCCGATGCCGGCCATGAGATCATGCGCCCCTATTTTCCGGTCATGCCCGCGCTTGTCGGCGCCAATCTGCCTGCGCCGCCCGCGCTGATCCTGGCCATCGCGCGGCGCGAATCCGAGTTCGATCCCAGCGTCGTCAGCCCCGCCGGGGCACTTGGGTTGATGCAGGTGATGCCGGGGACGGGCCGCGATGTCGCCCGCGACATCGGCGTGGCGTTCTCGCAAGATCGCATGTTGTCGGACCCCGCTTACAATGCGCTGTTGGGGGCGAGCTACCTGAAACAGCTGATCGAGACCTATGGCGGCAATCCGGTTCTGGTGGCGGCTGCCTATAATGCCGGGCCCCGTCGCGCCGAGGAATGGATCGGCCGCTTTGGCGATCCGCGTCAGGCCGCCGATATCGTCCATTGGATCGAGGCGATCCCCTTTACCGAAACGCGCAACTACATCATGCGTGTGACCGAAAGCATGGCCATCTACGAGGCGCAACTGACCGAAACCCTGCCCGGTCTTGGGTTGTCTCAGCGCTTGGTCAGGTAGCCGTCATCGCGCATCGGGCAGTATCACGACGCCGGACCGAAAGGCTCACACGGGATTGAACGGGCCGCCAGCCGTGCGCACGCGCGCGCGGCCTGGTCTTCGGTCAGGCCCTGAAACCGTGCCTCATAGCCGCCGTTGCGCTGAACCACACGGCGCAGCGCCTGATCAAAGGTGCCGATCTCGCTCAGCGCGGTGCGCAGCAACAGCCGCTCGGCCGCGCTGTGAGAGTTTTGCGCGCCCAGCGAAACGCCGAACAGGCGCGCACCCGTCGATGACGCGCGCGTCACCACTTCGGGCGCAAGCGAGGCTGCGACGACCTGTGGCTCGACCTGATCGGCGGGGCGGGGGGGCACGACCAGCGAGGTTTGCGGATCGGGGCGTGGTGCGGGCAACATGCTTGGCGCGCTGGGCGCATCGGTCGTTGCCACATCCGTGGGCGCTTGTGGAAGCGGTTGGCGGTCCTGCTGCATGCCTGCCGCCACGCTGGCGCCCAGTGCCTCGCCCAAGGCGGCTTCGATTGCGGCGGCCAGCGCCGGTTCCGGTGCGCGCGGCCCACCCCCCCCACCCGGGCGGGGGATCGGGCGCAGCGATGGTGAGGTCAGGCTTGAAACCAAGGCCGCCGCGCCCGGAACGGCTTGATTGTGTTCCGGCCCATAGACCGGCAGCGCGGGCCGCCGCACGGTCGCATTCGCGGGCGCGCGCGCAAAGCCCATGTCCATCAGTTCCATGATGCGTTGGTTGCGCGCTGCGGTCGATTGCCCGCCAAAGACAGTGGCGATCACCCGCACATTGCCCCGTTCGGCCGATGCGACCAGATTGAAGCCCGCAGCCTGTGTAAAGCCGGTCTTGATCCCGTCAGCGCCACGATAGGCAGCAAGCAAGGCGCGGTTGGTGTTGCGGATTGTGGCAATGCCGGCATCATCTTCGCGCCGCGAAAAGATGTTGTAGTATTCGGGATAATCAAAAAACAGCCGACGGCCCAGGATCGTCATGTCCTGCGCGGTCGACAGGTGGCCTTGTTGGGTCAGGCCATGGGCGTTGCGAAACGTGGAACGCGTCATCCCCAAGGCCAGCGCGGTGCGGTCCATGCGGCGGGAAAATTCGGCTTCTGATCCTGAAATCGCCTCACCGATCGCGGTGGCGGCGTCATTGGCCGACCGGATCGCGGCGGCACGGATCAGATAGCGGAACCGGATCGTCGAACCCGCCCGCAGCCCCAACCGCGAGGGCGGTTCATTGGCCGCGTGTTGCGAGATGCGAACGGGGGTATCAAGCGTGATCTCACGCAGTCGGATCGCCTCGAAGGCGATGTAAAGCGTCATCATCTTGGTGAGCGAGGCGGGATGCAACCGCGTGTCGGCATTGCGCGCATGCAGCACCTCGCCCGTGCGTGCATCCATCACCATCGCCGCATACGGCGCCGCGCGCAGCGGGCCGCCTGTGATGGCGAAACACAAGAAAATGACCAGCACCATCAGGGCCGGAAGGGTCGATCTGTGTTGCACGGAGCCTGCTCGCTCTGCCTCGGGGTGCCGTCTGATGCGGCTATTCCTTGTAGCCTATTCGATATGCATGAAAAAATCTACGGGGTAGAACAGGAAAAAGCACAGGTGGGAAAGCAGGCTGTTGTATCTTTCGTGCGGTTTTCTGCGACGAAAGTGCATGGCCTTGCGCGGCCCCCATGCGAAAGGTCGCGTAGCGCGAGCGGATTACCTCTGTTACAACCTGACCGAGAACAGAAAGGACCGCCCCGTGAAGGATAGCTACGACGATCGCAAAACCCGTGCCTCGGCTTGGTTCAGAAGCCTCCGCGACGATATTGTCGCCGCCTTCGAGACACTTGAGCAGACACAGGGCGGCCCCTTGCCGGCGGGCCGTTTCGAAGTGAGCGAAACCAAACGCCATTCCGACGATGGATCAGATGCCGGCGGCGGCCTGATGAGCGTGATGCGCGGCGGGCGGGTCTTTGAAAAGGTCGGGGTCAATGTCTCGACGGTCTATGGTCAGCTTGGACCCCGTGCTGTCGGCGCAATGGCCGCGCGCAAGGATTTGTCGGGGCTCAAGGATGATCCGACTTTTTGGGCCGCGGGAATTTCGCTGGTCGCTCACATGCAAAACCCCCATGCCCCCGCCGTGCATATGAACACCCGCATGTTCTGGACCCCCATTGCGGGATGGTTCGGGGGGGGGACTGATCTCAACCCCGCGATCGAATATGCCGAGGACACCGCAGAGTTCCACGCCGTGCTGCGCGCCCATTGCGATCGGCATGCGCCCGATTACTATCCGCGCTTCAAGGCATGGGCGGATGAGTATTTCCATGTTCCCCATCGCAATCGCGCCCGCGGTGTCGGCGGCATCTTCTACGACGATCTGCATACCGGCGACTGGGAGGCCGATTTCGCCTTTACCCAAGACGTGGGCCGTGCCTTTCTTCCTGCCTTTGTGCCGCTGGTGGAAAAGCGCCGGCACACCGCATGGACCGAAGCCGACCGCGAGGCGCAACTGATCCATCGCGGGCTCTATGCCGAATACAATCTTGTCTATGATCGGGGCACCAAATTCGGCCTTGAAACGGGTCATGACGCCAATGCCGTCTTGATGAGCCTGCCACCTATCGCCAAGTGGACCTGACCCAGTCTGGCATGGGCCCCCCGGACGGGATGTCGCGGGCCCAAGCCATGCTCGGCGGCAGCTTGCCGATTTTATCTTTTTGTTTCAGCGGAAAATAGCGCCTTTTGGGGGGCTCTCGCGTTTGTGTCGGGCGGCTGTGTTGAACGGTGGGGCATCATGCAAAGGCTTGAAGCCTGCGGCGCCCGATCTTGTCGCAGCCACCAGAACAGAATGAAGAGTTAAGGAGTGCCCCGCTCATGAAACATCCTTTGATCCTTGCCGCCGGTCTTGCCATCTTGGTCACAGGCCCGGTTCTTGCCGGCGGGGTGGTTGCGACCCCACCCGCGCCCATTCTCCTTGATCCCGCCCCGCCGATCCGGTTCGGGACGGATTTCACCGGCCCGTCGGTCGGTCTTCAGCTAGGCTACGCCGATCTTTCCACGACAGGGCCCGCATTGGCGGGCGATGATGTCTTGCTCGGATTGCGCGCCTATTACGATTACGATTTCGGCACGTTCATCTTGGGTGGCGGTTTGCAGTATGATGCCACCAATCTGGACATCGGCGGGGTGGCGACGCTCGATTCCGTCACGCGTCTTGGGCTGCGCGCCGGTGTCGATCTGACCGATGATTGGGTCTATGGCACGGCCGGTTGGGCACAGGCCCGCACTTCGGGCGGCGGGGTTGGCACGGGTGACGGATGGTTTGCCGGTGTCGGTTATGAGATGCTGTTGAGCGAGACCATGAGCCTTGGCGCCGAGGTTCTCTATCACGAATTCGGCGACTTCGATCTTGCCGGGATTGAGGCACAGGCGACGACCGCCGCCGTATCGGTCAATTTCCGTTTCTGATCTTCAGGCAAACATGGGCGCGAAATCCGTGCCCAACCCTTCGGCGGCCACAGCGCCGCCGAGGGCTGCAACCGCACCCAGACGCCCCAGCTCGTCGGCCGATTTGGCTGCGGCCCCATTGCCCCCGGTCAAGAGCGTGGTGTTGGCATCGAGGCGGCCGATATAGGGGTGGCCCGTCGCGGTAAAGCTGACCGCGCATGCGGCCGTCGTGGTGCGCATGATGCGCAGATCGGGCATCAGCATGCGCAATTCCGCCTCCAGCACCGCGCCCGCCGTGGCGCTGCCTTTGGTCTTGAACCAAGCGTTCAGCGCGGCTGTGTCCAGCGCCTCGGGGCTGGTTTCTTCCCCCCCGATCTTGAGGTAGAGCCGTCCGTCAGGATAGCGGATCGGTGGCAACAGATAGAGATCCGTCCGCGCGCCTTGCGGCACATAGATCAGGCTTGGCATGCCCGCCAACCGCGCGGCTTCATCGGGGTCGATCTCGGCCAGCAAGACGCTGCGCTGATAGACCCGCATCGCGGGTCGCCCGGATGACATGGGATCGACCCCGGCCCATCCGCCCATCGCCAGAACGACATGCCCCGCCGCCAGCGCCGCCCCCGTGGCCAGCGTCAGAACCGCCCCGTTGCGCGCGGTGACATGGGTGGGAATAACCCGCGCCCCCGCAGCCTGTGCCAATGTTTCTTCGGCCCGCCGCATGGCGCGCGGATCAATCACGCCCCCCAAAGGGTCAAAGGCACCAAGGCTGCCCTTGGGCATGCTGAAACAGTCGAACCGCTGCGCAAGGTCATTGCCCGTCAGCCGCGCATGGCGCAGGCCAAGCCGCGCCGCGCAGTCAAGAAAATCCTGTGCAAAGCCCGCCATCGGCCCCGTCTGGGGCCCGGCCATCACCGCACCGCCATCGGTGTAGAACGCGATGCCGGATCGCCGTTCCAGATCGCGGTAGCGTGCGATCGATCGTGTCGCCAGCCGTGACCAGACCGCATCCTCTGCGATGGCCCGCGTGATCCGGCCTGCATCGTGAAAGCTTCCGAAAGGCCCCTTGTGGTGTGCGCGATCCGTGGGCTCGTCGGGCCCGACCAGCACCACATCGCATCCCGCCTCGGCCAGATGCCGCGCACAGGCCGTGCCCATCAGCCCGCGCCCGACGACAATGATATCCGCGCGCTCCATCCCGGCCCCTCCCCCTGGTGGTCAGCGCAGCCTTGTGCGTATTTTGGGAAAGATGAAGGACACTCCGTTCAAGATTTGTCCCGGCCCTTCATCTTTCGCCAAATACGCAGGCGACCGTGATCATCGGCGCATCTGCCCGGTCAGCCGCGAATGGTCTCCAGAAGCAGATGCACATTCTCGGGGTCGGCCTCGGGCGTGATGCCATGACCAAGATTGAAGATATGCGGCCCGCCCCTCAGCGCATCGACGATACGGCGGGTTTCGTCGATCAGGGCTTGGCCACCGGTGATCATATGTTTGGGGTCGAGGTTTCCCTGCACGCAGCTATCGGGTTGCAGATGCTTGGCGGCCCAGACGGGATCGACCGATGTGTCAATGGCCAGCGCATCGGCGCCCACGGCCTTGGCAAAGCCGATATAATTCTCACCCGCTTCGCGCGGAAAGGCGATGATCGGCAGGCCGGGGTGGCGGCGTTTGAGCTCGGCGGTGATGCGCTGTGCGGGGGCAAGGGCAAAATCCGCAAAAGCCTGTCCCTTGAGCGATCCGGCCCAGCTGTCGAAGATCTTGATCACCTCGGCGCCTGCCAGAACCTGTTGATCGAGATAGTCGATGGTGGCCTCGGTCAACAGATCGATCAGCGCGCCAAAGGTGGCCGGGTCGCTTTGGCGCAGCGCATGCGCGGGCGCCTGATCGGGGGTGCCGCGTCCGGCAATCATGTAGGTCGCCACGGTCCAGGGTGCGCCGGCAAAGCCGATCAGCGTGGTTTCCTTCGGCAATTCGCGGGCAAGGATGCGGACGGTTTCATAGACCGGGGCCAGATGATCGTGGATATCATCGCGGCCTTTCAGTTTCTTCAGCCCTTCGGGACCCGTTATGGTCGATAGCCGTGGCCCTTCACCGGTGGAAAACCACAGATCGGCACCCAGCGCATCGGGGATGAGCAGAATATCGGCAAACAGGATCGACGCGTCAAAGCCATAGCGCCGGATCGGTTGCAGCGTCACCTCGGCGGCCAGATCGGAATTGTAGCACAACGACAAGAAATCGCCCGCCTCGGCCCGCGTGGCGCGGTATTCCGGCAGATAGCGCCCGGCCTGCCGCATCAACCAGACCGGCGGCACATCCATGGCCTCGCCGGCGAGCGAGCGCAGCAGCTTTTTCTGGCTGGCGGGGGGCGCGTCAAACATGGGGATTGTCCTTTGGTCGTTTGGCAGACACAGATCATCCGCGCGGAGGAGTCTGTCAACCCAAAGGCGATTGTCAAGACAAGTTGACACATATAGAAGGATGCCATGACCATCGATCTGCCGACCCCCGCCCAACCGCTTCGCATCGGAACCCGTGGCTCGCCGCTGGCTCTGGCACAGGCCCATGAGACGCGCAGCCGCCTGTTGGCGGCCTTCGATCTGCCCGAGGCGGCATTCGAGATCGTGGTCATCAAGACCACGGGCGATGATCGCAGCCTGATTGATGCGGACAAGCCGCTCAAGGATCTGGGTGGCAAGGGCCTGTTCACCCGTGAAATCGAAGACGACATGTTGTCTGGCAAGATCGACATCGCCGTGCATTCGATGAAGGACATGCCGGTGTTGCAGCCCGGCGGGCTGGTTCTGGAGTGTTACCTTCCGCGCGAAGATGTGCGTGATGCGTTCGTAGCGCTGGGCCACGACAGCCTGGCAGATCTGCCCGCCGGTGCGCGGGTGGGGTCTTCCTCGTTACGACGCCGAGCCCAGTTGATGGCGCGCCGGCCCGATCTGTGCGTGGTGGAATTCCGTGGCAATGTGCAGACCCGGATGAAGAAACTGGGCGATGGCGTGGCCGATGCGACCTTTCTGGCGATGGCCGGTCTGCGCCGTCTGGGCATGACCGATGTTGTGCGCGCCCCCATCGAGACCGACGACATGCTGCCCGCCGTGGCGCAAGGTGCCATCGGCATCGAACGCCGCCAAGGCGACAGCCGCGCGGCCGCGATGCTCGAGGCGATCCATCATGGACCCACCGGCCAGCGATTGGCGGCTGAACGCGCCTTTCTGGCCGGGCTTGATGGCTCGTGTCAGACGCCCATCGCAGGATTGGCCGAACTTGACGGTGGCACCTTGCGCCTGCGCGGGGAAATCTTGCGGCCCAATGGCTCCGAGGTGCTGACCGATGATCGGACCGCGCCGGTCGCCGATGGCGCGGCACTGGGCACCGAGATGGCCCGTGATCTGCGCGCCCGCGCGGGTGAAGGCTTTTTCGACTGGGTTGCCGGTTAACAATCCCAAGCGATCGTTTTTTCGCCGATGCCGTTGAACGGTTGCACCCTTGGCTTGGGCATGATTTTGTCTTTCGAGCAAACAGCGGGTATTTCGCTGTAAAACGCGCTCGCTCGAAGGTTTCGGCATGCAGATAGAGGGCACTGGGATATTTGGCTTGTTGGTGATCACGCCCCCGCGGATTGGGGATGTGCGGGGGTTTTTTGCTGAGACGTGGAGCCGTGACAAGCTGTTGGGTCATGGGATTGCGCTTGATTTTGTGCAGGACAATCATTCGCTTTCGGCACAGGCTGGCACGGTGCGCGGGTTGCATTTTCAGGCGCCGCCGCATGCGCAGGCCAAGCTGGTGCGCTGTGGGCGCGGGGTGCTGTTCGATGTGGCGGTCGATATCCGCCGGGGCTCGCCCAGCTATGGCAAATGGTTCGGGATCGAGCTGAGCTTCGAGAATGGCCGCCAGCTTTTGATCCCGGCGGGCTTTGCCCATGGGTTTGTCACCCGCGCCCCTCAGACCGAGATCATCTACAAGTGTTCCGACCGCTACGCCCCCGAGACCGAAGGCGCGCTGGCATGGAACGACCCCGATATCGGCATCGACTGGGGCCTGGGCGGCGTGGCGCCGCTCTTGTCGGCCAAGGATGGCGCGGCCCCCGCCTTTGCGGGGTTTGACAGCCCCTTCACCTTTGAGGGTGGTCTGGCATGACGCTTCTGGTCACCGGCGGCGCGGGGTTCATCGGGTCGGCCGTCGTGCGGCTGGCGGTGGCGCGCGGGCACCGGGTCGTCACTGTCGACAAGCTGACCTATGCCGCCTGTCTGGACAATCTGGCGCCTGTGGCGGGCAGCCCGCTTCATGCCTTCGAGCGGGCCGATATCTGCGACCGCGCCGCGATGGATCGCATCCTGGCCACCCATCGCCCCGACGCGATCTTGCATCTGGCCGCCGAAAGCCATGTGGACCGGTCCATCGACGGGCCGGGAGCCTTCATCGAGACCAATATCACCGGCACCTACACGCTGCTGGAGGCCACGCGCGCCTATTGGGGCGCCATGGGGCGGCCCGAGAGCTTCCGATTTCATCACATCTCGACCGATGAGGTCTATGGCACGCTGGGGGCCGAGGGGCTTTTCAGCGAGGCCAGCCCCTATGCCCCCAACAGCCCCTATTCGGCGTCCAAGGCCGCGTCCGACCATCTGGTGCGCGCCTGGCACGAGACCTATGGCCTGCCCGTGGTGTTGAGCAACTGCTCCAACAATTACGGCCCCTACCACTTCCCCGAAAAGCTCATCCCGGTGGTGATCCTGAATGCCTTGGCGGGCAAGCCCATCCCGGTTTACGGGCAGGGGCTCAATGTGCGCGACTGGCTTTATGTCGAAGATCACGCCGAGGCGCTCTTGCTGGTCTGCCAGAAGGGCGCGGTGGGGCGCAGCTACAATATCGGCGGCA
>ERZ888423.1966-NODE-1966-length-16478-cov-7.892894_pt1 | contig 16478 bp, 14 predicted proteins | sample MGYA00520523_ERZ888423 | MGnify/ENA primary metagenome ERZ888423 (study PRJEB32303, sample SAMEA104408611) | aquatic metagenome | biome: Brackish water; feature: Pelagic; material: water | place: Baltic Sea | collected 2014-06-08T10:24:00 | depth 30,27 m ...
GTGAGTTATGAGGTGTTAAAAGTGAAAGTGATTCTTAATGCTTCTGACAGTATTTACATTGAGCAGTTCGGTTCAGGGTTTAACATTGACCAACCTGAAGAAACTATTTATCAATGGCTTGCTACAGAGCACATAGAGCCAGTATTGGAAATCAGTCAGCAAATAGGATTCGGTTATTCAGTGCGTTATCTGAGCCCTATAGTGAGCAGCGTGATGGAAGAAGAGGCAGTTATATTCAATTTATCACCGGTTCCTGCGAATGGTACCTTACGTGTTGAAATTGTAAATCAAGGAGCCTATTCCTATGAAATTATAGACATGACTGGAAAGGTATTAGAGAGCGAAAGAATTCCAGAAGGAATGTTGACTCATCTTATTTCAGTGGGGACAATGATCCAAGGAGTATACCTCATTACACTTTCTGACCAGAACACGGGCGTTAAGTATTTAAGAACCTTCATAAAGGAATAAAAAAAAGGCCAGCCCATAACCAGTCGCTCTGTCAAAGAGAAGCAGAAGAAGGTCAATCCCAATCAATGCAAAATAGCTTGCAACTTCCAAGACGAGTCTCACCATTAAAAATCTGTACCACCTAGGTTCCTTTCTCTAGTTTTTTCCTGGTTTATAAGAGAGTTCGACTCTTTTAGTCTGCTCCATATATTCCAGATAGAGGGGAGATGCTCTCATAGATTACAACAGTATCATCATTAATGATTTTTGTCATACGTGAATCTGTCTGGTCTATGATTTTACCATCTGTGGAATACAACAGGAACCGAACAGACTGTGGAACACCTGATGCCACATCAAAACCAACTTCTAGTTTCTTGGTTCTTCTTGCAACCACTGTCAACTTTTCCTTTCTACCTTATTCTTGCACTGAGTTCCATGTTTTCTCTAGTAAGTGCTTTGGCTAACTATATGTTGGCCTGCAGTTCAGATTTCTATTTGTTCAAATAAACAGTAGATGCCACTCATATTTCCTTCTCTCAGTCTCGCCAGCTCATCATTCAAAGCCATGGGCTGACCCTAACACTCCATCAAAAACTAGATCCACTTTACATCCTGATTCTTTCAATCCCTTTTCACTGAATTGGGCCGCCTTCTCTTTGTCCTCAACCATCAGAAAGTTCATAATTTAATCAGTGTTTGGTCAGGAATTGAACTCATCTTCCATGCGACCTATCTTCTTGTCCATCTTCCATAGATACATGAAAATCAGTAAAAGGATTAGAAATAGAACACTTATCGCTACCCATATTTTTCCTGAGCTGTACATGTATTCCTCCATTACATTTCCTTGTGCGGAAATGAATAAAGAAAAAAAGAGCATAAAAATTAGTAAGAGCATTTTATTCATGGTCGAGGCGTTTTCTTTCGATGGTCAATAAACGATATCTAAGGCTGAATATCCAGAACGAAAGAATGATCCATCCGGCTGTGGCAGTTCTGAATACGATTTTCAATTTTCCTTCAATGTCATAGTCCTTGAAACTCGGATTATCAGTGGTATCTGGGTGCAAGGAGAACTCAGCCATACTCGGAATTACCTTCAAGAACACATAGAACATTATAAAGGCGAAGATGGCATAGACGGCTGAAAGTCTCGCCCTTTTATCAGGGTCATTCACGCTTCTTCTCAACATGAAATAAGCGAGGTAAATCAGCGTGGAGATAGCTGCGCCATTGAGTTGTGGATCATCAGTCCAGAATGCGCCCCAAGTGAACCGAGCCCATAAGGCACCCGTACTCAAACCGCAGATGGCAAAGAGCATCGCTACGTGAATAGCAGCCACAGTCATGTCATCATAGCGCGGATCTGATTTGACCAAATAAAGAATAGCGGTGACAAAGGAGAATAGTGTAAGGAAGATCATCGCGAACCACATGGGAACATGGAAGTTTAGATTACGGATGGTCTCATACAATATAGTGCGATAAGGCATGGAGAAATAACCGTGTTCCGTCAACTTGACTTGCTCATAGCACTTTCCATTGCCATCGCTTGGTTCAACGTTTCCTTTGATAAAGATGCCATCAAGACTTGCTAGGGTACCGTCAATATCATCGTTGAGGACTACGCTGAACAGATTCGAAGGCAGTATCTCAGGAAGATCTATTCCTATAAGGAGATGACTATCATCGATGATTTCTAAATCTTTAGAACAGTAGCTGTGCGCATCATTCTGTATCCATACCTGAAGGCCATTGCTTGTCATAAAATGACTGTTATAACCTATGAGTTCGAAGCTGAGTGTCTGTTCAGCCTGTTCTACTTTTTCAATGCTGAGTATGCCCGGTGATAATGGGGTCTTCATGGCAAAGAGCAAGGCGCCAGCTAGGACCAGGATGCCTGAAATCTTCCACCAAGATTGTCGAATAAGTTTTTCCAAATCGTTATTAGTCAATGAGTTATAACCTAGGATAAGGTCATTTCACTCTTTCCAAATGTAGGGAAATAGCATATAGCCTAGACTGGCCCCTAATGCAATCAAGAGCAGGAGGGAATATGCATATCTATCTAGGACCATCCAGGACATTCCATTGAGCACTCCTTCAGAGTATCTGATGATAGCTAGGAGCATTGGGATGATTATAGGAAGCCCCAGGATCGCTACCATTCCAGCACCTCCTTTAGTTTTCCACGCTATTGCACTTACTAGACCTAATGTAGTACTAAGTCCTATAGCTCCGCCTATTAATCCTATGAGATATAATCCCGTATCCATGCCTATTGCTGAGGGAAAGGGAAGGAAAAAGGAATAAATGAGAAAGGAGAAAAAGGTCACTAACACCATGAAGATGGAGTGATACATCATTTTGGCCAAAATCACTTGCTGTGGTGATGCCAAGGTGTACAAGTAGATTTCTCTATCTCCCCTTTCTTGGTCATAACTGCGCGAAATCACATTAAAGGCCGCGAACAAGATGATGACCCAAAGTAGGGCATTCCATACTTCGGCATCTTTGACCTTATGAAAAGACTGATAAACCACATAGTTGGTTGCTAAGACATAGAGGAAGACGCTCATCCACACCTGCCGATCTTTGTAATCAATCAGGAATTCCTTTTGTATGAGGGCCTTTATGGCTTGCATTTTCAGTTAAAATTCAAGATATCACAATCAAAGTTCAAAGTTCCAAATTAAAGATTATTTGAAGTATTCACAATTCAATCTGAATGAAAAAAATGACATTCAGAACAAGGAAATTGATTATTAATGTATAGAAGAATCTTATTTGAATCAAACTTCCATATCCTTCGCGAACATTCGGGGTAAACTTCTTCACTTACGCTTACCGCAACAAGCCCCTCAAAGCTTAAAAAGATTATTCCTCAGAGAACTTATCCATCACCGCGTTGCTCACTCCAGTTAGGGAGAATCCTCCATCATGGAATAGATTCTGCATGGTGACATAACGTGTGTGGTCACTGAAGAGGGAGACACAGTAATCAGCGCAGGCCGAAGCATCTGCATTTCCGAGAGGGCTCATCGCATCTGCGTATGCCACGAATTTGTCAAATCCTTTTACTCCGCTTCCAGCAGTGGTCATAGTGGGGGACTGAGAGATTGTGTTAACGCGCACTTTCTTCTTCACTCCATAATGATATCCGAAACTCCTAGCAATGCTCTCTAGTAGGCTCTTAGCATCAGCCATGTCATTATAATCAGGGAATACACGCTGAGCAGCTATATAGGTCAAACCTACAACTGATCCCCATTCATTGATTGCGTCTCTCTCATAAGCCGCTTGAAGCACCCTATGCAATGAAAGTCCTGAAATGTCTAGTGTTTTTAGATAGAAATCGTGATTCGATGCGGTGTATGGGAATCCCTTTCTTACGTTAGGTGACATCCCTATGGAATGTAATACAAAATCTACACCTCCGCCAAAGTGGGTCATGCTTTGCTCAAATAGGGCATTCAAGTCATCATCACGCGTTGCATCTGCTGCAATCACAGGAGCGTCTAGCTTCTTTGCCAAGGTATTGATCTCTCCCATGCGCATTGCAATAGGAGCATTAGTAAGGATTAAATCAGCGCCTTGTTCCTTCGCTTTCTCAGCTACCTGCCACGCTATAGACATCTCATTGAGCGCCCCGAAGATGATTCCTTTTTTTCCTTTCAATAAGTTCTCGGCCATAAGGTCCTTTTTAGTGTTTGGGTCAAATATAGGTAGCTAGTTTAGATAGAGAATACAGCATGCCTTCTCGTATTCTAGCCTAGTTCTTTAATAGATCTTTCGCATTAGCCACTGAAGCCTCAGAGACTTTAGTGCCGCTGAGCATCTTTGCTAATTCCAGGATGCGTCCATCTTCATCTAAGCATGCCACATCAGTGATGCTTCGTTCTTTGGTGTCAGACTTAGAGATTTTAAGATGCTGGCTAGCTCGAGCAGCTACTTGTGGAAGATGGGTAATGGAAATCACTTGACGACCTTCGCTCATTTCACGGAGCATAGCTGCCATCTGAGACGCTATCTCGCCTGAAACTCCCGTATCTATTTCATCGAAAATCAACGTAGGAAGTCGCTTGGCTTTGGCCAATTGACTCTTCAAAATCAGCATCAATCTGGAGAGTTCTCCCCCCGAAGCTACCTTGGTCAATAGCTCTAATCTTCCGCCTTTATTAGCGTTAAATAAAATATTTACATCATCATATCCAGTTATCTTATAGTCAGCTGATTGCGATACATCAACATCTATTTTTGCATTGAATAAAGAGAGGTCGTCAAAGTAGGATGAGACTTCCTTAATCAAGCGCTGCTTCGCTTTAGTGCGTTCGGTCGAAAGGGCTTCAGCACTCTTCTTGAGCAATGCTTCTATTGTCTTGGATTCTTCTTCTAATGCAAGGCATTTAGCATGCGCTTCATCAGCTGATTTGAGCTTCTCTTCTACCTCTATTTTGAACTGAATCAAGGCGTCAACATCGGCTACACGGTGTTTGCTGAGTAGTCGCTGAAGCGCATCTAACTGATCATTTAGCACCTGCTGACGCTCTGGGTCTACTTCCACTTGAGATTCCAGATCCTCCGCGGTTTGGCTGATGTCCTCAAGCTCTAATCTCACACTCTCTAGGCGAGCTGAAAGCTCGTCAAGGCCTTTCGTATGGGAGGAAATGCTCAGTATGCGATGAGAAAGCGAATTGAGCTGATCTAAAAGTCCTTTTTCTGAGCTTAGATGCGTGATGGCTTGATTCAATACCGCCTTAATCTCCTCTGCATGCTCCTTTAAGCCCAGTTCTTCACGCATACGGTCATCTTCGCCTGATCTCAGGTGAATTTCATTTAACTCTTGCAATTGAAACTCCAAATAATCCTTGTCAATGCTGTTCTCCTGGATGAAAATCTTCAATTCCCTGAGCTCATTCTTCTTAGCCCGATATGAACTGTACAATGAATTATAGGTAATTAGTTCCTTTTTATGGTTGGCAAAATGATCAAGCAACTCGAGCTGGAAGGTATCATTGCCCAGAAGTAAGGTCTGATGTTGTGAATGGATGTCGACCAAAGACTCGGTCATGATGCGCAGCACACTAAGCTGCACAGGAGTGTCATTCACGAAGGCCCGAGATCGACCAGCTGGATTAATCTCCCTTCGTAAGGTACTTACGGGTAAATAATCAAGGTCATGTTTTTTGAAAAGCTCCTTCAATTCAAGGTCTTGGACATCGAATTCAGCCTCTACAATACATTTGATATCCTTATCGAAAAGTACCTGAATATCAGCACGTTCACCTAAGACCAAACCCAGTGCGCCCAACAAAATAGATTTCCCTGAACCAGTCTCTCCTGTAATGGCAGTGAAGCCTTTTTTCAAGTCCAAATCCAATTCTTGAATCAAGGCATAGTTCTGTATGTATAGCCGATTTAGCACGGGGTGAATCTACGTTGTCAAAGGATTCCAAATACCATTTAATGTTCTTTTCTTGACGCTTTGTTCAAGAAAGGGGTAGAATTCCTCTTCCGTCATCATTTCTGCTCCTAAACTCATGAGATGATCATTAGGTATCTGACAGTCGATGAGGTCCATTCCTTGGGCTATCATCCATTGGCTCAAGTGATAGAGGCATACCTTACTTGCTTCAGATTCAGCAGCGAACATGGATTCCCCGAAGAACATGCCGCCCAAGCTTACACCATATAAACCACCCACTAATTTTCCATCACGCCAAGCCTCAATGCTATGTGCAATGCCCTGGTCATGAAGGACAGAGAGAGAGGATTTCAGCTGTTGATTCAGCCAGGTACCTTCATCACGATTCTTTCCTACATAGCCACAAGACTGCACCACATTGTCAAAAACAGTATCCATGCGTATCTCGAAACGCCCCTGCCGAATGATTCTTCGCAGATTTTTAGAACAATGCATTTTTGCAGGGTAGAGCACACAGCGCTCATGAGGCGCCCACCAAAGTACAGGCTGTCCTTCGTTATACCAAGGAAAGATCCCCAGGGGATAGGCCGCCAGTAACCTTTTAGGGCTTATATCGCTGCCATAGGCCAGCAAACCCTCAGGTTCTGCTGAACGCACATCAGGGAATTCCTGTGTTCCTTCTATGAAATGTATAGGCGGCATGTGTGCAAATTTCTTGATTTCTAGCTAAAGACCGCGGTCAGAAGCTGATATTTGCCCACAGATGTGGAAAGAAGCAGAATTGAAAAACGCATTTAAACGGGATTTACCTGGAATTGCGGCACATGATTTGGTCATGAGCTACCCAAGACCTAGTGTAGAAGAGATGCTGGAAAGCAATAAAGAGACGAGGGTGAGTGCCGTTGTTTTCTTGCTTTATCCAAAATCTGGGCAATGGCATTTTCTGCTTTTAAAGCGCCATGAGTACGCAGGAGTGCATTCTGGTCAAGTTGGTTTTCCAGGAGGAAGTTTGAATCTTGGTGAGAATGAGAAACAGGCTGCCTTACGCGAACTTCATGAGGAATCAGGACTATTGATCTCTGAAAAGGACTTGATTTCAGCGCTGACCCCATTGTATATCCCGCCAAGCAATTTCATTGTATATCCTTACGCTGGCTTAATCAGTCAAGAACCCACTTGGAGATTTGACCCGGATGAAGTGAAAAGAGGTATTGAAGTTCCATTGAAGGAATTAGTGAGAACTAATAATCTGAAAGATCAAATGGTGAAAATGAGTGGAACGGGCATTTCGATTAAAGTGAAGAGTTTTCCCTTTGGCAATGAGATTGTCTGGGGAGCTACGGCCATGATTCTATCTGAGTGTAAAGAGATTTTAAAGAACTTAGCCGAATGAGATGTGAAATACTAGCCTTCGCGGCCCATCCTGATGATGTTGAATTAGCTGCAAGTGGAACCATGATGGTGCATGCTGCACTTGGGAAGAAAATAGGCGTAATAGATCTCACTAGAGGTCAACTAGGTAGCCGTGGATCAGTTGAGCTTCGTTCAGAAGAGGCTGAGAAAGCCAGTAAAATCTTAGGGCTTGATGTTCGTGAAAACCTAGGAATGGAAGACGGGTGGTTCAAGAATGACCGCAGCCATATTGAGAAAGTTGCCGGTATGATTCGTAAGTATAAGCCTGAGATTGTCTTATGTAATGCATGGAAAGACAGACATCCAGACCACGGTAGAGCTTCAAAGCTGGTTTCTGAAGCAGCTTTTTATTCAGGTCTGGTCAAGTTAGATATAGATGGTTTAGAAGCTCATCGTCCTCGCATGGTGCTGCATTATATCCAGGATCGCATGTTGAATCCTGACATCGTAATAGACATCTCAGCCTATATGGATAAGAAGATGGAAGCTATCATGGCCTTCAGCAGCCAGTTCTATGATCCTAAAAGCAAAGGACCAACTACTCCTATATCAAGCAAAGAATTCATCGAATTCGTGAGAGGTAGGGCCAGAGAGATGGGAAGATTGATAGGGGTGGAGTATGGTGAAGGATTCACCGTGGAGCGCGCTGTGGGTGTGAAAGACCTTACTCTACTTTCTTAGTCGGGTATGATTTTCATGTAGAATGAAACGAGTTTCTTGGCTTGCGTTTCCCAGGAGAGGTCGTGTTGGGCCTTAACTGCATTCCTTCGGAATTCCATTCTCGTAACTTCATCAGTTAGTATGTTCTGAAGCTCATCAGCCAAGGTGGAAGTTTGCCTGTCTTTCAAGGTAATTCCTGCGCCATATTGTCTCAAGATTCGTTTAGTCTCTGGCAAGTCTACCGCTATGACCATCATCCCTTTGGCTATATAATTGAAAAGCTTGTTCGCAGGGCCTCCGTACCTATTATTCGGGGTATCCGTATTCAGGATTAGTCCAATGGCGCCTCCTTGGAGATTCATAGCTAAGTCAGCATAAGCAACCCAACCCGTGACTTGGATAAAGTCCTGTAAGTCATGCTTCTTAATCATTCTATCAAAGTAAGTTTTCTCTTCTCCATTTAGTGTTCCTACTATACGGAAGTTGAAATCTACCTTGCGTTCTTTGAGCAGTACAAGGGAGTCCATCATCAGTTCTAATCCCCGGTTGAAGGGCAATGAACCTTCATGAATGATGAGAAGTTCCTCTTTTGACGGCAGTGTGTTGGCTTCTATTATTGAAGCATTGTAGATGACTTCAGAACTTGCTTTTGGATTCATTTTGGCCAAAGATTCAGCAGTCATAGAATTCGCTGCAATAAAATAGGGAAGACGTTCCATTTCCGAACTCATAGCTCGCTTGTCCTTCCAGTTTTTAAAGAAGAGGGATTCATGGGAGTCGAATAAGTGAGAAGCACCTGTTGCTTCTGACGCTTTCCTTGCAATCAAAAGACTTTGAGGTTCATGAGCTACATAGATATCCGCTTGTATAGCCTTAGCCTTGGCTATCATTTCAGCATAGAAAGGACCTAAACTGACTCTTTTCAAGACCTTATTCAAGAATGAAGAAGGCAAGCATACGGCATGGAACATAATTCCTAAATCATCTGCAGCAAGGATGTTCTTACCAGTCATGTCTTTAGGTATTCCGTCATGAGTTGCGGTGAGAATATGAACTTCAAATCCGGCACTGGCAAGGCTGCGCGCTTCTTTGAAATAGATTCGGTCATCCATGGCGCTATGTTGCACAGCGACCATGCATATCCGTTTCTTCTTGTTCATGGGGCCAAGATAGACTGTAAAAAGGAAAAGGAGAACCCATGATGAGTTCTCCTTTTTCCGACTTGATTTAAAGTGAAATTAGTGTCTTACTAGTATGCCTATGAACAGATTCTTACATCCGTTCCTTTGGCGTAATAGGTATATGTGCTTCGGACTTTATTCCTAGATGGTTTCAATTAAATACGGAAAGCGAGGAATCATTGGGCCTTCCTGAAAGCAGCTTATCAGAATAAATCTGTATCTTGACATAAAAATAATTCTAATCGCATTATGCCTACTATCTTTTTAATCCTTGCATTCATCTCTTTCCTAGTCTTCATCTCATTCTTCGTTGTGAAACAGCAATCTGCTGCGCTGATAGAGCGCTTTGGTAAGTTTCATAGTGTCCGTCATGCTGGTCTACAGATAAAAATCCCATTGATAGATAAGGTCTCAGGCAAAGTGAGCCTGAAGGTACAACAGCTCGATGTCCTTGTAGAGACTAAGACTAAAGATGACGTCTTTGTTCGTCTAAAGGTCTCGGTTCAGTTCCATGTGATGAAGGACAGTGTTTATGATGCATTCTATCGCTTGGAGAATCCTCATGATCAGGTAACTTCTTATGTTTTTGATACCATAAGAGCTGAGGTTCCTAAGATGAAATTGGATGATGTTTTTGAGCGTAAAGACGACATCGCGATAGCTATAAAGCGTGAGCTTTCTCAGGCTATGAAGGAATATGGGTATGATATCATCAAGGCTCTCGTTACAGATATTGATCCAGCGCAGGAAGTTAAGATTGCCATGAACCGTATCAATGCTGCAGAACGTGAAAAAGTGGCTGCGCAATACGAAGGAGATGCCGAACGAATCAAAATAGTAGAAAAAGCTAAAGCCGAAGCGGAAAGCAAGCGACTTCAAGGGCAAGGTATTGCCGATCAGCGAAGGGAGATTGCCAAAGGACTAGAGGACTCTGTTGAGGTCTTGAATAAAGCTGGAATTAATGCACAAGAAGCTTCCGCATTAATTGTGATTACTCAGCACTATGATACCTTACAGAACATGGGGGAGAATGCGAATAGCAACCTCATCATGCTGCCTAATTCTCCATCTACAGCCAGTGATATGATGACGCAGCTCATTGCTTCATTCACGGCCGTGCAGAAATCAAGTGGAGAGATACTACCCAAGAAAGGGAAATAAGACTAAATGAAAAAACCGGTCCTGCACGTGTGCGAGACCGGTTTCTTTTTTCAATGGGGTGGATGATGGGGCTTGAACCCACGACCCTCGGTACCACAAACCGATGCTCTAACCAACTGAGCTACAACCACCATATAAAATCATGTACTGCCCTATTTAAGCAGCGAAGCCATGTCTGTCCCTCTCAATGGTGAGTTACTCTGCAGCCTTTGTTTCCCTTTTTCTTTCAAAAGGGATGCAAATATAGTGCTATTCAGAAATCAAACGTAAGATTATGAACGTTTGTCCATAGGCATGTAATCCCTTTTAGTTGCTCCAACGTATACTTGACGAGGACGTCCTATAGGCTCTCTGTTCTCAATCATCTCTTTCCATTGGGCAATCCAGCCCGGGAGCCTTCCTATAGCGAACATAACCGTGAACATCTCTGTAGGCACTCCAAGAGCCCTATAGATGATACCAGAATAGAAATCTACATTGGGATAAAGTCCTCTTTCTACGAAATAAGGATCTTTCAAGGCTACTTCTTCCAATTTACGAGCAATATCAAGAACAGGATCATCGATTCCCATTTTATCCAAGACATTATCACATGCTTTCTTAATGATGGTTGCTCTAGGGTCAAAGTTCTTATAGACTCTGTGCCCGAATCCCATTAACCTGAAGCTGTCGTTCTTATCCTTCGCCTTGTCAATCCACTTCTGCATGTTCCCACCATCATTTCTGATCATCTCTAGCATTTCAATCACGGCCTGATTAGCTCCTCCATGAAGAGGGCCCCATAACGCAGCGATTCCGGCTGAGATAGCAGAGTACATATTGGCTTGTGATGAACCTACAATTCTCACAGTAGATGCAGAGCAATTCTGCTCATGATCAGCATGAAGTATAAGCAGCTTGTCCATAGCATCTGCCACTATAGGATCTACTTCATAATCCTCCACAGGAAGACCGAACATCATGTACAAGAAGTTATCTATGTAGCTGAGCTTATTGATTGGATACATAGTAGGCTGCCCCATCGCGAACTTATAGGCCATAGCAGCTAGCGTTGGCATCTTGGCTATTAAGCGATGCATAGTCAAGTCTATATCCTCCATAGGTCTGTTAGGATCCTGGCTATGCGGATAGAATGTAGAAAGAGAAGAAATCATAGTCGAAAGAATACCCATAGGATGAGCTCCTGTTGGGAATGCCTCGAAGAATCTCCTCATGTCTTCATGCACTAGCGTATGCCTTCCAACGCTGTTGCTGAAGTAATTAAGTTCTTTTGGGTTAGGAAGTTCACCGTAGATAAGAAGGTATGCTACTTCTATGAATGTTGACTTCTCAGCAAGTTGCTCTATTGGGTAACCACGATATCTGAGGATTCCTTTTTCTCCGTCTAGAAAGGTGATTGCACTTTTCGTGGATCCAGTGTTTTTAAAACCGAAGTCCAAAGTAATATGACCTGAATCGCTTCTAAGGCTAGAAATATCAATGGCTTTTTCATTCTCTGTTCCAGTAATGATAGGGCATACATATTCTTTGCCATCCAAGATGATCTTCGCAGTTTCACTCATAATCTTTATCAAATATTAAAAAGGGGGTCCAATAGAAAAGTCGCCCGAAGGCTCACAAAAATAAGAAAGAATATATGGAATTTTTACAGACAGCATGTATAAATAGCAATCCTTACTCTTTGAAGGAGGGCTTGAAGTTCGTTTGATATGCATCCCATTCTTCTTGAGTACTTACCTTCTTATAGTCATCTTGAGCAAAAAACTTGAGCATAAGTTCAATCTGAGTTGCGGTCTTGTATCCTGCATCACCGGTCAGAAAATTCAAATCCTCATCTAGATATACGATGGTGGGATAGGCGTTAACACGCATGTAACGCGCAAATTGATGAACGCCATTTCTTCCTTTTCGTGCAGGATCATAGTCAGGATTTTCAAAGGGCTGATTTTTAAATTGAATAGGGTCAGGAGATTCTGCATTGAACTTCACTGCGTAATAATTCGCATTGACAAATGAGATCACGTCTGCATTGGAAAATGTGTTTTTCATCATCATCTTACAGGGCCCACACCATTCGGTATAGACATCCATCATAATCTTACGGGGTTCATTCTTCATTAGTTCAGCGGCTTCTTCTACACTGATCCATTCTATTTGGCTCTGCTGCGCCTGAATAAGGAAAGGGGTGAGGATGAGGAGGAGACTGAGAATTTTCTTCATGATGTAAATATAAGGAAGGCTAAGTTCCAAGTTTCGTGCCGAGCTTATGAAAATTAAAAAAGGCCTCTTAATAAGAGGCCTTTTTTTAAATTTTCATTGAAAATGGATTACTCCACTCCGTGCATGAGTTTTTTAAGCGGTTTGTTGCAAAGAATGATTATCAGCGCCAAGCCCAGGCAGATGAAACCTATCTTGGTAAACACTTCAGTATAAGCTATAAGCCCTGCCTCTCCAGTAAGGTCTGCTCCTCCACCGTGACCTCCCATCAATGATGCGATAAACCCTCCAAGATAGTTGGCCATTGCAAAACTCAAGAACCAAGCTCCCATCGCTGTACCTGCAATCTTCGCTGGTGCTAGCTTGGTGACCATGGACAATCCGATAGGTGATAAGAATAACTCACCTGTGGTATGAAGTAGATAAAGAAAGACCAGTGTTAAAAGAGGAACTTGGAATTCTGCATTAGCATATTTCATTCCAAGAATTGTGATTAGAAATCCTAATCCAAGTTGAGCAATTCCAAAAGCAAATTTCAATGGAATACTTGGATTCTTGCCAATCTTGGCCAATTTCACCCACATCACTGAGAAAATAGATCCGAAAATGATGATGAAGAGTGGATTAAAGAACTGGGTCATGGATGCTGGCATTAACCATGAACCTACCATCCTGTCAACGCAGCGATCAGCAAATAAGGTCAATGATGTTCCTGCTTGCTCAAAGAAGGCCCAGAAGGTCACGTTAATCACCATGAAAATCAATAAGACAATCATCCTATCTCTCCATTTATTTTGAGAGACAGACGCAGCTTCTAATGCACCAGATGTGTCAGCTTCCTTGTCTTCAGCGATTCCCGCTTTAACCAATACTACGCCTATCATTACAAAGAGGAATACTAACAGCCAAGCAATCAAATAATTCTCTTGGATGAGAAGATAGCAAGCTGGAATCAGTAATAGAGAACCTAATGAGACCAATTGCACCCAATTCAGAGGCCCAAAAGCCTTTTTCCGTCCTAGCTCGGTAATATCTACACCAGGGGCCTTAGCATAAGTATCTCTCTTTACATAGAATATGAGTATTCCTAAAAGCATACCCAAACCGGCTAATCCGAATCCATAATGGAATCCATACGTCTCTCCAACATATGCAACCAGAGTAGTCGCACCAAGTGCTCCAAGATTTATTCCTATGTAGAAAATAGTGAATCCTGAATCTCTTCTAGGGTCATTTTCTTTGTAGAGTTTACCTACGATAGTAGAGATATTGGCTTTGAAGTATCCATTTCCGATAATCAATGCGCCCATACCTATCAAAAGCATGGTACGATTTCCTCCAAGGATCATGAATTCTCCAATGGCCATCATTATACCTCCCAAGATTACTGCCAATCTATACCCAAGGTATTTATCCGCCATTCTTCCACCTAGAATAGGTGCTGCGTATATCAAACCTGTATAGGCACCATAAACAAGTGCAGCTTCGGAATCTCCCATGAGAAGGGATTTTACCAAATACAAGGTGAGGAGTGTTCGCATACCGTAGTAGCAGAATCTCTCCCACATCTCTGAGAAAAAGAGGGTCATGAGACCTTCAGGATGTCCTCTGAAGCCCTCTTTAATAGGTCCTATGCCTTTGTCCTCTAGTAAATCATCGTTTTCCATGCATTCGATTTGTTTGGTTTGAATTTTTTCTGTCCTCGGCTAATGTACTAATTAAGCACTCACAGGTTCTCTTCTATGAACTTGGTCATCTTCTCATAGAGGTGCAATCGTGTGGTCCCACCATAGATTCCGTGGTTCTTATCAGGATAAATGAATAGATCGAAATCTTTATTGGCCTTGACCAATGCATCGACCATTTCCATCGTATTCTGATAATGCACATTATCATCAGCCGATCCATGAACGAGAAGGTATGGGCCTTTGAGCATCTCTACATGATTGATAGGAGAGTTCTCATCATATCCACTTGGATTCTCTTCAGGTGTTTGCATGAAGCGCTCTGTGTATATGGTGTCGTAGAATCTCCAATTCGTTACAGGTGCTACTGCTATACCCGCTTTGAAATATTCAGCTCCTTTCGTCATACAGGAAGAAGTGAGGTATCCTCCAAAGCTCCACCCCTGCATACCAATGCGGTCTCTATCTACATAAGGAAGTCCGCCAAGGTATTTGGCCGCGGAGATCATGTCCTCAGTCTCTAACTTCCCCAGTTGTAAGTATGTACTGTTCTTGAAATCCCTTCCTCTATAATAGGTCCCTCGTGGATCTACTGAGACCACTATGTATCCTTTCTGGGCAAGCATCTGATGCCAGTAGTAGTTTCTTCCGTCAAAGGAATTGGTAACTGTATTATGTCCTGGGCCACCATAGATGGCAACAAGAACTGGATATCGTACTGAAGGATCCATGTCCTTTGGTTTAATGGTCCATCCATTGAGCATATCTCCTCTCTCTGTGGTGAAGGTGAAAAATTCCTTGGGCTGAAAATCAAATGAACCCATGGTCTTTTTAAGGGGGTCATTATCAACCAATACTCTAAGTTCCTTGCCTTTATCACTATAGAGCGTGATGTCATAAGGGCTATTCGCATCGCTATGGAAGATGATGTAGTTCTTATAGCCCACGGAGAACTCAGCATCATTGCTTCCCTTTTTTGGGCTTAATCTTCTCTTAGACCCTTTAAGGTCAATGCTGTATACGTTTTTTTCAATGGCTCCTTCTTCACTTGACGAATAGAAGAGCTTCTTACCCAACTCGTCATACCCGAAGAATTCAATGACATCCCATTTTCCGCTCGTGACTTGCTTCATTTGGGTTCCTTTCATATCATGCAGATAGATGTGATTATAACCATCCTTATCACTAGTCAAGAGGAATTGCTTTCCGTCATTAAGGAAGATAAGGTCATCACTCACTTCGATATAGGTTTTGCTCTTCTCCGAGTATATAACTTGTGGGGTAATAATAGGTCCACGAGCCGCTCTCATATCTGCTATCAGGAGTTCTATGTGATTCTGATGGCGGTTCATGCGCGTTACACAAAGTTTCCCTTCTTGATTCGTCCATTTAATCCTCGGGACATAATGTTCAGCGGTTCCCATGTCTACTTTCTGAGTAGTGCCAGCCGCTATTGTATAGATGTGAATACTAACGTCTGAATTCTGCTCTCCAGCTTTTGGGTATTTGAACGTGTACTGTGAAGGATAAAGGTCCCCATGATACATGGCCATTTGGAATTCCTTGACTTTACTTTCATCAAAGCGATAGAATGCAATGTGTTTGCTGTCTGGAGACCAATAGAATCCTTTATCAAATGCAAATTCTTCTTCGTATACCCAGTCAGTTGCACCATTGATGATGTGATTCATCTTGCCATCCTCGGTAATTCTTTTTTCATTTCCACTAGCGAGATCCACCATGTAGAGGTCATTTTCTCTAACAAAAGCCACCTTAGATCCGTCCGGAGAGAATTCGGCCAAACGGCTTTTTCCTTTCTTAATGTCAGTTAGGGCACTGCATTCTCTTGATCCTTTCTCATAGATATAATAGTCAGCATTGGAAGAATGACGGTAGATAGATGCTTGTCCTGATGCAATGAGCATCTTCTTCTCGTCAGCGCTAAAAGAATAGTCATCTATATGTGCGCCTTCGGGCAATGAGCTTTCATCCATTACTACAGAGACCTTGTCACCTGTAGCATAGGAATACATGACTATGGAAGCAACGGAGCCGTCTTGTTCCAGACTTGAATAGTGAAGGCCATCGTTCATGGAACGGAAGCCGCCCACATAGTCCATGGAGAACGTAGGACTATACCAGATATCAGTATTGGTCACAAGCTTCTGCGCTTCTATCTGACTGGTGCTGAGGAGGAAAAAGAGTGAAAGGATGAAGTGTCTCATGGTTCTTTTATGTATTGGACCAAAATAGGCATAGCAATCACAGGACCAAAGTCCTTTA
>ERZ888423.1967-NODE-1967-length-16477-cov-12.083851_pt1 | contig 16477 bp, 17 predicted proteins | sample MGYA00520523_ERZ888423 | MGnify/ENA primary metagenome ERZ888423 (study PRJEB32303, sample SAMEA104408611) | aquatic metagenome | biome: Brackish water; feature: Pelagic; material: water | place: Baltic Sea | collected 2014-06-08T10:24:00 | depth 30,27 m ...
TCAGGTTCAAAGTGCAGGTAAGGCCCGGCATAGACATGGCCAAGAAGATCCGGATTGGCCCCTGGCATGCTGGTGTGCCATCCCGGCTCGGCTGCTTCCATGCAGACCGCGTAGACCCCCGGTGCGTGGGAGTGATGCAAGGGAACTAGTGTGGCCACACGCTTGAGAATACGCAGTGGCGCCAGTGGGCGCACTAGTGGACCTAAGCGTGACCCAAAGTGGTATACCTATTGGGACCCCCTAATGGGGGTTGCGGCGCGCAAAAACCCTATAATTAGGCTTGATACCGGTGGAGCAAGATAAAAAGTGGTCTATCTTGGGAGATGAAAACGTTACAAAGTGGTCTACTTTGTGGGTTGACGAACCACCACACTATGGGTTCTACTGTGTCCATGGCGCAGGTGGGCATGACGATGGCAAAAAGGCGCGGTGATTTGCGTCCGCAAGTCCGCGAGCTTCTTGCCGCCTTGCGCGTGGGGGATCGGTTGCCCAGTGAACGCGAACTGAGTGATTCGTGGAATGTGGCCCGCATGACGGTTCGGCGAGCCTTAGATGAGTTTTTGATGGAAGGCGTGATTGAACGCCGGCACGGTTCTGGAACTTTTGTTGCTCCCCGGCCTTTCGTCAAAGCGTTGGGACTCACCTCTTTCTCGGAAGACATGAAAGAACGCGGCCTTGTTCCCGGTAGCCGTCTGATTTCCTTAGCCACCATTGAGGCGGATGCCCAGGTGGCCAAGCAGTTGAGGATTGCCGTGGGTACTCCGGTCTATCGATTCACCAGACTTCGTTTGGGCAGCGGTGAACCCTTGGCCGTAGAAACGGTGTGGATTAGGACGTCCTTAGTTCCGGGGCTCAGCGAATACGATTTGGGTGGTTCGCTATATAAGACTCTGGCAGATCGCTATCGCATCGTGGTCGCCGGTGCAAAGGTCAGTATTCAGCCCACGCTGCCGGACCTGCGAGTACGGGAACTGCTGGAAATTGGTCCCCAGCAAAGCTGTCTCTTAATCCAAATGGTCGACACGGACGCCAAAGGTACTGTCCTGATGGCCGCGAGTTGCACCTATCGTGGCGATAAATATCAACTATCGGCTGAAGTCTCAGGTGCCGCCTTTGCCAGAACTAATGGCAGCCGGGTGATGGCCTCATGACTGGTCTCATCGTGGCGGTGGATGGTGGGCAATCAGGAATACGCGTGCGTACTAGTGCTTCTGCTGACGTGTGGGAAGCCCACGGGGCAAGTCGTCTTGAAGGTGATCCGCTGGTGACCATTTCACGTCTGGTGGTTGAGGCGGTGCGAGCACATCACATTGAGGACGTGGACACCCTTTCACTTGGATTAAGCACAGTTCCTGGCACCCAAAAAGTTGCTCGTGATTTTGCGACAAGCCTGGGTTCCCAGGTGCACGCAAAGCGGGTCATCGTCACCGATGACGCGTTGACTCACCACGTCGCACAGTTTCATGGTGCCCCTGGGGTAGCGCTAGCGATTGGCACGGGAACGGCTTGCACCGTGCTGGATTCCACCGGACGTTTTCGTTCAGTCAGCGGTTATGGTTTTCTTCTCGGTGACGACGGGGGAGCCTTTTGGGTGGGCCGGCAGGCGCTTCGTTATGTATTGGATGATCGTCATAGTGGCAAACCCGATGGGGGCCTTACTCGAGCAGCTGAGACAACATTTGGCCCGCTTTCGCAGTTACCGGCACTGGTGCACTCAGGGGATCGCCCGGTCAATGAGATTGCCCACTTTGCCCGCGAAGTTTTTGGTGCGCTGGGTGGGGATCCCCTAGCACTGCGAGTGTTGCAGGACGCCTGCGCCGCGTTAGTTGCTGCCTCAGAACGAGCACTTGAGGTGGTGCAGGACGATGCAGGTATTGACTCGATTGTCTGGACTTCCAAATTGTTCGCAGGTTACCCAAAAGCCAAGGAAGCGCTGCACCATTCTCTCCAGGGCCGATGGCCCAACCGCAACGTTATCCACGGGGTTGGTGCACCCATTGATGGTGCGCTGTGGCTTGGCGAGTGCGATGACCCTGGTCCATACGGTGACCACCTGGTGAGGGAGAATCTCAAAGAAAGGACTTCCCGTGTCCGCTAACCCACTCGGAGCCCAAAGTGATACCGCTGAAGAATACGTGATGGCAGCGCGAGAGCTCTTAGGCAACGTGATGAGCTCACAACGTGAGAGCATCGCTGCGGCTGCGCAGGCCATTGCACTCTCGTTAAGCTCTGGCGGCACCCTGCACGCTTTTGGCACGGGGCATTCCCACATTTTGGCTGAAGAGCTTTTCTATCGCGCGGGCGGTTTGGTTTCGGTGAACCCCATCCTTTTTGACGGGTTGATGTTGCATCGCGATCCCATGCTGAGTACCCAATTGGAACGCCTCAACGGGTTGGCCGAGGCGCTACTAGGTTCCCAAAAGATTGCCACCAATGACATCGCCATCGTTGCTTCCAACTCTGGTGCCAATGCGGTGGTGTGTGAGGTCGCTAAAGAGATGCAAAGACGCGGCGTCGTCGTGATCGCTCTGACCAGCTTGAACCACGCCACATCCCACGAAGCACGCGGGGGAGCCGGTGCTCGGTTGCACGACTTCGCCGATATCGTGATCGATAACGGCGGGGTCCTCGGCGATGCCGCCCTTTCTATCCGAGGCTTCGACCGGAAAGTCGCCCCCACCTCGACAGTGGTGGGGGCTGCCATCGTCAATGCTCTGGTGGCACAAACCGTGGCGAATATGGTGAGTGCTGGCCATCAGCCCAAGGTTTATACCAGCAGTAACACTGAGGGCGGCGATGCCGCTAACGCACAGGTTCATTCCGCCGCAACTTCTGGCGGTGGTGCACTATGACACACACTGCTGTGGCCATTGCCCCTGATGCTTTTGAAATTCGCGGCGTCATTGAAGGTTTTTATGGCAACCCGTGGACGCAACACCAACGCCTCGACATGATGAGTTTTGTTGCGCAGTGTGGGATGAACCTTTTCGTGTATTCGCCCAAAGACGATGCCCTTTTGCGCGATCAGTGGGCAGAACCTTTTGATAGCGCATCTCTGGAGGACTTATCAGCCCTCTTGGCTCACGCGAATTCATGCGGACTAGGCCTAGCGGTGGCGATCTCACCCGGGTTATCCATGCGTTATTCCAGTAGCGATGACCGTGTGGCGCTAGTGAAGAAATTCGAGATGCTGGCAAATCTGGGCATCACCAGTTTCGGGCTGTTTTTCGACGATATTCCTGGCACCTTGCAGTGGCCAGAGGACCAGGCAGCGTTTTCCTCCCTAGCTCACGCACACCGCGAAGTTTCCACCCACATCTGGGATGCGCTTCAAAGTTTTGGTGGAACACAGTTGATGGTGTGTCCGACCACGTATTGGGGGGATGGCCAAGAGAGCTATCTTGAGCAGTTCTGCCAGGGTCTTGACCCTCAAATAGATGTTATGTGGACCGGGCGTTCCATCTGTTCCGCAACCCTGGAAGCGTCAGATGCGCTCATCTTTGCCGAGACAACAGGCCGCAAGCCGCTGTATTGGGATAACTTCCCCGTCAATGATGTGGCGATGAAACACGAGCTCCACATTGGTCCCTACGAGCGCCGGGAGCCTGCGCTCTGGGAGGCCTCCAGGGGCATTATCGCCAACGCGATGGAGTTTGCCGAAGCATCGAAAATTCCGCTGTATACGATTGCCGAATTCCTGCGTGACCCGCATCATTACGATTCCGAGGCAAGTTGGAATCGTGGCATAGACCTTGTTGCCGGAAATCACGATGATGCTCAGGCGGTGCGGGCTTTTGCCGAAAACTCTCGTTCATCCTGCCTTTCACTTTCGGATGCTGAGCCGCTCAATGACGCCTTAGCCGCACTGGAGTTGTCTTTTCTCAGCCACGATTACGAGCTGGGGGCTAGGGCTGTTGCCGAGCTCGCCACACGATACGAACAGGCAGCCGGGCACCTTCTCTCCCAGCAGATGACCAACAAGCAGCTCGTTTTGGATATGCGCGGCTGGCTTGACTCCTTTGAGCTTGGCGCACAGTTGCTGCGTCACTTAGCCACACTGGCCGCGAAGCGCCAGTGGGAAACGTCACGGGTTAAGGAACTCGAGACCTACATCACTCGTATGCAGAAATTGGGCAAACGAGTGTTTGCAGATTCTTTGGAAATGGCGGTGGAACATCTTCAAAGAAGCAAGGAAACGTTCACCACAACAAACAGAAAAGGAGCATGAGGAATGATGCTAAAAACACGCAACACCGTTGTTGTCGCAGTTTTTGCAACAGCAGCGCTCGCTCTCAGCGCGTGTGCCGCCGAGGGCGAGGGTACTTCATCGGCAGGTAGCGAGGAAACCGCCGCGTCGATGACGGAGGGAACTCTCCGCGTAGCAATGGGATCACCTGGTGAAGCCCAAATTGCTGTCTGGGATGAAGTGGCCGCAGCGTATGAAGCAGCCAACCCCGGGATGACTGTCGAAATGAACTATGTCGACGATGATCTCTACCAGACCATTGGTCTGCCAAACCTGCTCTCCGGACGCGATGCCCCCGATGTTTACTTTGAATGGGCTGGCTCTCGTCTGCGTGAGCGCAATGACGGTGGATATGCAGCAGATGTTTCTGAATACGTCAATGGTGGCGTGCTCTCAGGTATCTGGGCTGACTCAGCATTCTCCTCAGGTGAGATTGATGGCAAGTACCTCTTGGTGCCCCACAAAGCTGATGTGACGAATGTGCTCTGGTACAACGTCGATATCTTCGATGAGGTAGGAATCTCGCCCCCCACAACCTGGGAAGAGATGCTCGAAACCTGTGACGCCCTCAATGCTGCTGGGTACACCCCGATGGCAACAGGAAACAAAGACCTGTGGGCTGCCGGTAACTGGCTAGGACACCTAAGCTCCCGTGTAGTGGGCGAAGATGTCTATGATTCAGCGTTGGCTCAACGCTCAAGCTTCGGTGACCCCGAGTGGGTTGAAGCTTTTGGCTACATCAAGGAAATGGTGGACCGCGACTGTGTTAACGACAGCGCAAACGCTATTGCCGATAATGAAGGTGCACAGTTGTTCTTCCAAGGTGAAGCAGCCATGCACCCGATTGGTTCGTGGTTGGTCAGCTGGGCCATCGATGAAGCACCCGATCTCAACTTCGACTATGTGAACCTGCCATCGATGCCTGGTGCAGGTAACCAGGACAGTGTGATCGGCGTTCTCACCGGTTATGTGATCAACGAGAAGAGCGAACTCAAAGATCAAGCCGCAGCGTTCTTGGCTATGGCTAACAATGAAGAGTTCGTAGGTAAGTTCATCACAGCGGAGGCTGTGCCTTTGGCGCTCTCCGCTGCGAATGCTGAGCTAGATGCTCGTACCGCAGCGTTGAACTCAATGCTCGGTGACTCTGCATCCATTGTGGGTCCCCCGGACACCGACTACGACCTCGAGGTTGCTGATGCCTTCTACCGCGCTGTTGCTGCAGTGCTCGGTGGCGTAAGCACACCAGAAGAAGCTGCCGCTAATTTGGCAGCAGAAGTCGACTAACACCGCTGGTGGGTGGGCGTCTGGACTCAGCGTTCAGACGCCCATCTCCCACTGAAAGGCGCCGGAATGAAACCCAATAAACCCTGGGTTCCTTTTCTTTTTGCCGCACCTGCGCTGATGATTTTTAGTTTTGCGGTTCTAGTGCCACTGCTAGCTACTGCTGGTTTTAGTTTCGTGGAGTGGTCAGGCTATGGACCATGGACCTTTGTGGGAATCGATAACTACCGTGAACTTCTCACGGATGCTCTCTTTGCTAAATCTTTCTTAAATGTTTTGTTTTATATTGCGGCCACTCTTGTCTTAGAGGTTTTTGTTGGCCTGTGTTTGGCAGGTTTGATTTCAGTACAACGCGGTGGATCTTTATGGTTTCGGGTCGCCCTATTTGCGCCAGTCATGTTGCCCATGGTTGTTGTTGCCGTGCTCTGGTCTTTCGTTTATAACCCTGACTTCGGTCTCATTAACGCTGCGTTTCAAAATTTAGGCCTAGATTCCTGGACCAGAATTTGGTTGGGCGACCCCGATACCGCTCTGTGGGCGATTTCTGTCGTATCAGGTTGGGTTTTCTCCGGGTTTTTCATGATTATTTTCTACTCCGCGTTGCAACAAGTGCCCGGCGAACTTTCTGAATCTGCCCGGCTAGATGGGGCCAATGAGTGGCGGATTTTCTGGAGTATCAAAGTGCCCTCCATTCGCAACGCCCTCGAAGTAGGCGTCTTATTGTGCGTTACTGGTGGGTTTCAAGGCTTTGACCTATTCTTTGTTCTCACCAACGGCGGGCCTTACAACTCCACAGAAATCCCCACCACGTTGCTAGTGCGCACAGTGTTCCGTAATGCCGACGTCGGCTACGGCTCTGCGATGGCAATGGTGCTCACTGCCGTCATCATCGTCGTGGGGCTCGTGTTCGTGCGCCTTCGAGGTTGGAACCAACGCAAGGAGGTGCGGGCATGACCAAAACCCAGGGTGCCCCCAAGAACTATGCGGCCCTAAAGTGGAAAACGAACGTGGCGCGAGGCCTTGTTACCGCAAGCCTGACCGTGATGGCGCTCGTCTACGCCTTCCCGCTGGTGTGGATGGCAGTCTCAGGATTGAAAACAAATCAACAGATTTTTCGGGACCCTTTTGCTTTGCCCGAAACCTGGGATTTTTCGATTTGGCTCGAAGCCTGGCAGGTCGGAAACATTGGCCAATACGCCCTGAACTCAGCAATTACAACCTCAGCTACGGTCGTGGTGATTCTGTTGTGTGCCTCTGGCGCGGCCTTTGCCTTTAGCCGGTTTGACTTCAAGGGCAAAGCAATTCTGATGGGCGTGTTGAGCCTGGGGCTTTTGCTGCCGCTGCAGTCCTATTTCATCGCCCAGAGCGCCATGTTTAATGCGCTCTACATTACGAACACTCGCTTCGCCCTCATCATCCCCTACATCGCAATGGGCTTACCGTTGGCTACGTATTTGTTGACCGTTTATTTGCGCGCCCTACCCGATGAACTCTTTGAGGCGGCCCGGATGGAAGGCGCAAGCGATTTCACCATGTATCGCCTCATAGCCATGCCTCTGCTCAAGCCTGGGATTGCCACTGTTGCTATCTTCTCGGCCTTAAACGCCTGGAATGAGTTCCTCTTGGCTCTGCTCTATGTTCAAGATGACGCCCTCAAAACAATCCCTACCGGCCTCTTAGCTTTTTCCAGTCGATACGTCACCGATTACGGTCTGCTTTTTGCGGCCCTGACTATTGTGACGGTGCCGATGATTGTGATCTACGTCGCCTTTAATAAGCAGATTGTGGAAGGCATCACAGCGGGAAGCGTGAAATAGGAGGCGCTACCGCTACTGCCACACACCAGTAGGAAATTCGATGCTGCTATCTAGGTTCACCCAGATTGCCCTGGTTGGGGTGATGGTGAGAATCCAGTTTTCCAGCTTGGGTTCGGGTTCGCTCTTTGCGAAGGCAACTGGGTCCAGTACCGCAATGCATCTTCCCCTCTCCGGGTCCCGCACTGACTCATAGACAATGGCGGGGATGGCGGCCATACGAGTGATGTCCGCAAACTCTTGGGTTTGTGAGTAGTCGTCTTTGTTTGTCCAGATCAAGGAATCTCGCACCAGGGGGTCTTTGGTGAGATCCGCTGCGAGAGTTTCGAGGGGTAGAGAAAAAGCGCTGAAATTGGTGGGGTCTAGGTGCGCTAGGTCCAGAGAATCGTTTAGGAACCGCCATCGGTGATAAGCCATTTCCGCGGCTGCGCTCTTTTGGGTCTCTGCGGCATAGAAAACCCCAGGTTGGTGGGGGGATCTAAATCGTGAGGGGGAGCGTGGACGGTAACGAAAGGGTGTGGCGAGGCGGGGGTGGAGACCCTCTAGGGAATCGGGAAGCGAAGGTTGTGAGCCCTCTAAGAGCGCCTCTAAGAGTGCTTGCTCGGATAGTGAATCAACCAGATTGATCGTGGCTAGGCGATATTGCGATTCAACAAAACTCCACACCGTGGCGTGATAGAAAAGCGCGCTAGATCTGACCTCTACTGGCGTCCAAGTAATTGACGACATTGACTAACCCCTCCGTGTCGGTGATGAGCTCTCTGGGGGGTCTAGGCAGACTGAGATTGGGCGAGGATAGCCACGTTTTGGCCAAAGTGTGGGTGGCTGTGATAGCCAGTAAGGATCGGTAGAGGCGAATCAAGAGCAACGCTAGCTCCCATTCTTTGTGGTCTTCCTTGAGGAGGTAGGTGCCACTGTGGAGGCGAGAGATGCTCGATTGGCTAAGGCCCAGAATCTTAGATAGTGCAGGCCCGCTGATTTCCAGCTGGTTGGCAGCCCTGGATACGGCTTGGGACACAATGGCAGGGGCGTCTAAAGAACTGGTGGGCTTGATAGCTAATTCTTTCATGCCATCTCTTTCTCTAGACAAGAAACAGTATATTTTATTCTATAGACATAGTCTAGGGGTGTTAGTTAGGTGCTGTGCCAGGCAGCTGATTCTAGATAGGTCTGGGCATCGATCGGCCGCTCTGTGCACAGGTGCCTCAGAGCGCCCGGGAAAACCTTTCTGCGTTGGTCTAGCACAGCGGGCGAAACGGCGCATTCGAGGAGCGCGGCCATCGGCGGACTGGTCAGAGAAAGCAAACCAACGACGAGATCTATTCCTATCGTGGTTGCTCGGAGGGCCAAGATTTCGATGATGCTGAATTCTCTTCGCCCCCTCCGACGAGGGGTCATCCAATTCGCCACGATACGATTTCTAGGTGACAATCTCTCTAATCCTGCTGGCACTCGGTGTGGTCCTCGGGACGATGGCGCAGCGGTTAACGGGCATGGGTTTTGCGCTACTCATGGCACCTTTTTTTGCTCTGTCTTTTGGCCCCTACGAGGGCATCCTGTTGATGAACGTGGGGGGCGCTTTTTCTTCGTTGCTGGTGTTATCGCGCGTCTGGCGCGACGTTGACTGGAGAAGATTCGGGTTGTTGATTTCCGCGGCGATACCGGGGGGAATTGTCGGCGGATATGTCGTGGCAATTCTGGACAGCGCCGCTCTCCAGGTTCTTGTGGGGGCTCTTTTGATTCTCACGCTCAGCGCATCGTTGTATGTGAAGAGCTCAGCGCGTGGAGTGAACGTTTCCACTGCCGCTCTTGGTGCTGGATTAGTTTCGGGCTTCACGAATGCCACCGCGGGAATCGGTGGTCCTCCGATCGCGATTTATGCCCAGATAACCAGCTGGCCGCAAAAGTATCTCGCAGCGACACTTCAGCCGTTTTTCTTTGTTATTAGCGTTTCAGCCTTGGGGCTTAAGACGTTTATCTCCGGCGCAACCCCTGGCCTGGACTGGTGGATTTATCCTGCCATGATGGGGTTCATTCTTATTGGGCTCCGCCTAGGTGAAGTAGCAAAGCCGTTCGTTCGTGAGATGGCGGCCCGGCGTGCAGTCATCATTTTTTGCTATGCGGGAGCAACATTGGCGCTTGTCGATGGCGTGACCCGTCTTGTTGGATAGAAACGTAGTCGAACACCCAACAAATGCCCGCACGACAAAAAGGGGAACCACCATGACGTCGACACCGTTGCTGTTTAGCCCTATGACGATCAGGGGTCTTACGCTTCCCCACAGATTGTGGGTTTCTCCCATGTGCCAGTATTCGGCGCTGGAGGGCGTAGTTCAGTATTGGCACCAGGTTCACCTAGGCGCTTTGGCGCTTGGCCGACCCGGGCTGATCATTGCCGAGGCAACATCTGTGGTTCCCGAAGGTCGAATCACGCCGGATGACTCAGGATTGTGGAACGACGAGCAAGTCCAGGCCTGGCGTCCCATTATCGACTTCTCCCACTCGCAGGGAACCCCAATGGCCCTCCAGCTCGCCCATGCGGGTCGCAAAGCATCCACCAGTTCCCCGTTCAAATCTGATGGCTCTGGCGTGGGAGTCGAGCAGGGCGGCTGGGAAACGGAAGCTCCCTCTGCGCTGGCCTACGGGAAACTGCCTAGGCCCCATGAACTCTCACCGACTCGTATTGACACGATTGTGGAAAGTTTTGCTGCTGCTACCAGGCGTGCTGTGAACGCAGGTTTTGATGCCATTGAGGTTCATGCTGCGCACGGATATTTGCTCCATGAGTTCCTCTCGCCGCTATCGAACCTTCGCGATGATTCCTATGGCGGCAGCTTTGAGGGCAGGTCACGCATTGTTCTAGAGATTGTGGAGCGTGTGCGCAGCGCAATGCCCGAATCGATGCCCCTTTTTGTCCGAATATCTGCCACCGATTGGCTTGAGGGCGGATGGGATCTGGAGGCGTCCATCAGAATTTCTCACCAGCTTGCCCAGAGGGGTGTCGACCTCATCGACGTTTCATCCGGTGGATTATCTCCAGAACAAGCCATCAAGTTGGGGCCTGGCTACCAGATGCCTTTCGCTGAAGCGATCTCGCGCGAAGTGGAGGTAGCGGTAGGCGCGGTGGGGCTCATTACGGAAGCCTCCGCGGCGGAACAAGCCCTCCAATCGGGGGTTGCCAACGCTGTCCTCATGGGTCGCGAGTTCCTTCGGGATCCGCGTTATGCGATGAGAGCGGCCTATGAACTCGGTGTTTCCCTGGAGTGGCCTGGCCAATACCTGCGTGCCCAGCGGGTGTAGTACCTGCCCCCTAGTCGTTCGTCGTAGTTGAGCATGCCCACTAGTGGTGGCGTGAGGGTGAGTGGCTATGAGTGTCGGGCTTCACCCGCCTTGCAAGCCCACCTGGAACCCGGGGGCTTCAGAGACACAGAGGGAAAGTGTCGCTGTTGGGCGAGAAAACGTCGGCGAGAGCGGTACAGAGCGCGCTAGTGTTGCGCCGAGGGAGCGACTGAGGGCCAAATTTATGGCCTGAAACGCTAAAAACGGTAGCGTCCAAATGCTAAAAATCGTAGCGTAGACTCTCTAAAAATGGTAGCGTAGACCTCCTGGGCCACAATTCTCATGAGGAGAGAGGGCACGATATGACCTACCGCAGACGCGCCATTGACGGCATCATCGACGACATATTTCCTTCTCTGCCAGCACTCTTGCTCGATGGGCCAAAAGCCGTAGGGAAGACAACCTCCGCCCTCCAAAGGGCAAAAACCGTCCGCAACCTGGATGTGGAGGGCACGCGACTCCGCGCCAGTGTTGACCCCGAATGGGTGGTCAAGGGGGACAAACCGATTCTCATTGATGAATGGCACAGAGTAGCGGACACGTGGAGCGCGGTAAAACGCGCGGTCGACGCTGACCATTCGGGAGGTCAGTTCATACTCACAGGGTCTATGCCCGACTCCAGCACCCATTCAGGAGCCGGGCGCATCACCGCGATTCGAATGCGACCTCTCTCCTTCGCCGAGCGGGCTGTGTCCGCTACCACAGTGAGTTTTGGCACGTTGCTTCGCGGTGGAGCCGAAATCTCCGGCGAGACCACATTAGGTTTCTCCGACTACAGCGATGAACTCATGCGCTCTGGGTTTCCCGCCTTACGAAATTTGGAAGGGAACGCGTTGAGCGCCGCACTCGATGGCTACATCGAGAGAATCATCGACGCCGATATCAAAGAGCTCGGTGTCACCATCCGGAAGCCTGCCGTCTTTCGATCGTGGATGACCTCGTATGCTGCAGCAACTGGGACTGTTGCAAGCTGGGAAAAGATTCGAGACGCAGCCAATCCAGGTTCTGCTGAGGTCCCGGCAAAAACAACAGTGATGCCCTATCGAGATGCGCTGACACGGTTGAGAATCCTGGATGAACTGCCACCATGGCTACCCTCTAAGAACCAATTTCGTCGAGCAGCGACCGCCAGCAAGCACTACCTTGCCGACCCTGCGCTGGCACTGAGACTGATGAATTTCAGTGCCGAATCGATTCAGACTGCCGACACTTACGGGGCACACAATTTCAACCGGCCCTTAGTTGGACGGATGTTTGAATCACTCGCCGTCTTGAGCGTGAGAACCTATGCGGAGGCTTATTTTGCGAAGACTATGCACTTTCGCGACGCTGCGGGCACGCGGGAGATAGACATCATCGTCGAGCGCCAAGACGGGAAAATACTGGCTCTCGAAGTGAAGCTTGGTCAAACGGTTACCGATTCCGATCTCACCCACCTCAAGTGGCTTCGTTCCCAGCTCGGTGACGATCTCATCGACTGTGTAGTTCTCTACTCGGGCTCCTTTGCCTACCGAAAAGATGGCATCGCTTTTCTACCCCTCGCCTTGCTCGGGCTTTGAGATGATCCCGCCCGGCCAAATGGGGGTCGTGTGGGTTGAAACAATCGAATACTCGAGTCTGGGGGCACCCTCATCTCCAGACCGACCTTGATACTGAAGTAGTCGTTGCTGTGAAAGGTTCCGAAGAGGCGAAGCGCATCGCTCTCGGTCGTCCCCGGCTGGATAGCCAGAGTTACATCAGCGTTACCTGGAAAGTCAGGGCTTCGGCGCAACTAGATGGCATGGTCGATGACCTCGCTCGGCGCGAAGGTCGAACCCGGAGCGCTTTGCTGAGAGACGCAGTGGCCGAATACGCCCGCACCCATCAAGCCGTTTAGACCACCGGTCACCCCAACAACAACTCTCGCTCGTTTGAGCGAACGTCGTTTTGGTTGTGAACGGTTTTCCTTGGCCTTCGTGAGTCCGCCCTACACTGCAGCCATGTGTTTTCGCGCGCGTGGCCCCTCAAAGCTTTCTCCTAGTAGTGGCCGATGACGAGGAATTCGTGGCCACTCAAGGGTCAGTGAGACTGGGAGTTGAATTCAGAGTTACGAACGCTCCGCGACATGTTGGAGGGGCACTATGCGCGTTATGGAGGGTTAGTTGCATTTCTGGACGAGAGCTACCGAGCGGACCCCCGTGACGGTGAGTTTCCGTTCTATACGGTCAGCGCAACGCTGGTGCACTCTGATGCGCTTGAGGAAACTCGCCGGGCCTATCTCGACCTTGGCATAGGCGGATGGTGGCACACTGCCGAGCTCTATGAACGCGGGGAAGGATGGAGAATCCGGGACTTTATCGGGCTAGTTGCACAACAGAAGACTCCGATTCTGGTCGCCGCACAGCTTCACATGTTGAAAAACGCTCCCGAGCAGGCACGCAGAGAGTGCCTGCTCCAGCTATGTGCCCATTTGGCTGACCGCAATTGTCGCTTGGTGGTTTACGAGCGGCGTCACGCCATAAACGAAAGAAACTCTGATGCCTCACTTTTTCAGAAGGCTAAAGCTTTTGGCCTGTTACCCCGCACTGTGAATACTTTTTCAGGACACCCAGGAGCCGAGAATTTACTGTGGGGTCCGGACCTTGCGGGCTGGGCGATGCGGCGACATCTCGCTCTTGCGGATTCAGTCTGGGTGAAACCTTTGGCCCCACACGTCGAGGTTATTGACGTTTCGGAGGTCAGTTGGGGGAAAAAGAAGAAGCCAGAATCTGCCGCAGCAAACGATTCTGGCTCCGAAAGCTCCGCTGGCCTCAAGGACGAAGGGCGCTATCGTTCTCCAGGCCCAAGTATTGCACATCATGGGCGATCCGAGCAGGCGATTTTCACCAGCTTTCATGTTACATCGAAGCCTCTGCATGACCCGGTGGATTTATCACTGTGGCTATCCGTCAGTTTTCCCGGGACTACAACCTGACCGGTGGGCTCACCAGGATATTGGGCCGGGGCTCTTAGGCCAGAGTCCTGGCCGTCGCATCGAATAGATTCGCCAGCGCTGGGTGATGACGGCTGCCTCGCGTAGCTAACCTCTGGCGTGCTCAGAAACCCGCAGGTTGAGCCGGCGTCAACGGTTATCAGTGGGCGTGCTGTCAGCCTTTCTCAATCTGCACGTATCTGGAGTGCACACCGAGGGGGCGCGCATCGCAGGGGTATTTTTCATCGTCAGGAAGAGCACCAAGGGCGAATCTTCCCAAGCCCTGAAGCCACGCTAGCCGCCCGATTCGCTGGGCTAGGTAGGAGAGAAGGTCTTAATCCCGGCGGCGTTGGCGGATTCGCGTAATCGTTCGTCATAGGTGATCATGCCGACTAGTTCTGGTGTGAGGGTGAGCGCTGTGACAAGGTGCAGGGCGTCGAGAGTTCGAAGCTCTGGTGGCGGGTGGGTTGCGCCCAGGGCGATGTGGGCAGGGGAGATGCGCACCAAAGAGATAGCGCTCATCAATTCGCTAGCTTTGGCTGCGCCCTGAGGATGGGAGCGCGCACACTCCCTTATGGTTTCCACCCGCACCAGATCGCTGCCGACTAAGCGCAGCGCTTGCTGGCAGGGGTTTTCTCCCTGGATAAAGCGTTGCAGTGGGTTCGAAGAATTTTCTCGCAGGATGAGTTTTAGCGCCGCCGAGGAGTCTAGGTAGACCAGGGTCATCGGGGGTCTTCGCGCATCTGGCGCAGGGCTTCTCTGGCAGTGGCTTCGCCTGGCACTACCTCTAGTAGTGGTGCGGCCAGGAATTCTGGTAGCCCACCAGTTGGTGGGCTTGCCGCACCGTTGGCAATGAGGTCCGCCAGACTGCTGGCCTCTTGATAGGGCGAAAGGGTAGCGATGGGGGCGCCATGTTCGGTCACGGTCAGTTTTTCTCCTTGTTTGATGCGGGCAAGGACGCGGGAGACGTTCTGACCTAAATCGCGCAGACCCACCTGGTTGTTATCCACGTTCTACAGTGCGGAACAAATCCTGCACTCGACGCCAGGCGCCAACGCCCCGGGCGGACTGCGCCACAGCCTCCGGTTCAAGGGTACCCACCACGCGGTACCCCCAGGACGCAGCCATGCCTGGCTCGTTGCGCGTGAGAGCAACAATGTAGTGGCCGAAATCCATCAAGATCTGGGCGACACTAGTGCCCACAAAACCGTCAGCCGCCCTTGCCTAGAGGGAGCTGACCCTAATTTCAGTTCTGGGGGAATCCGAGGTTGAGTCCTCCGTGAGAAGGATCAAGCCAGCGGGACGTCACCACTTTTTGTTGTGTGAAGAAGCGGAAGCCCTCTTCGCCGTGTGCACGGGAATCACCAAAGAGTGAGTGCTTCCAACCACCGAACGAGAAGTGCGCCACGGGAACGGGAATGGGGACGTTCACCCCGACCATGCCCGCCTCGATATCCACCACAAACTTGCGGGCAGCGCCCCCATCGTTGGTGAAGATCGCGGTGCCGTTTCCATACACACCAGAGTTGATCAGGGCAACGCCTTCTTCATAGGTCTTAACCCGAACAATGGACAGCACCGGTCCGAAAATTTCGTCCTGGTAGACAGCTGAGGTGGTGGGAACGTTGTCCACCAACGAGGGTCCAAGCCAGAAACCCGCCTTGTCGCCATCGGGCACAACATCGCGTCCGTCGACCACCACGGTGGCGCCATCTTTGTGGGCAATATCGAGATACCCCGCAACTTTGTCGCGGTGTTCCTTGGTCACCAGAGGCCCCATGTCACACGATCGGCGACCATCGCCGACCTTGATGTCGGCCATCTTTGCCTTGATTGCCTCCACGAGTGCGTCCCCTATGGGTTCCACAGCGACGACCACAGAAATGGCCATGCATCGCTCGCCCGCGGAACCAAAACCGGCATTGATGGCCGAATCCGCAACCAGCTCGAGATCAGCATCAGGCAGAACCAACATGTGATTCTTTGCCCCACCCAAGGCCTGCACGCGCTTACCGGCTTTGGCACCCGTTTCGTAGACATAGCGAGCAATGGGAGTGGAACCCACGAAGGAAATAGATTTCACATCGGGGTTGGTCAACAGGGCATCAACAGCTTCTTTGTCACCGTGGACGACGTTAAAGACACCATCGGGTAGGCCTGCTTCTTTCCACAATTGTGCAATCCACAGCGCAGCAGAAGGATCCTTTTCACTGGGTTTGAGCACCACAGTGTTACCAGCAGCAATAGCGACGGGGAAAAACCACATCGGAACCATCGCAGGGAAATTAAAGGGGCTAATAATGCCCACTACGCCCAGAGGCTGCCGCAGCGAATAGACATCAACATCGCTGGAGGCGTTGAAAGAAAAATCACCTTTGAGCAGGTGGGGAAGACCGCAGGCGAACTCCACTACTTCCTGTCCACGGGTAATTTCACCCAGAGCGTCCGAGAGCACCTTTCCGTGCTCGCTGGTGATAATTTCAGCAAGCTCGCCCTTTTTGGCATCCAAAAGCTCACGGAATTTAAACACGATGGCGACACGACGCGCTAGTGACATCGCACTCCACACGCCAAAGGCATCATGGGCTGCCTTGACGGCGCCGGCAACATCCTCGGTGGAGGCAAGCCTGACCTGTTTTGTGACAACCCCAAGGGCTGGGTCATAAACCGGTGCGGTTCGAGTGGAAGCGCCCGCAAAGGCTGCGCCTGCTACAAAATGTTCAACTACGACTTGTTCTGCCATTTTTGCTCCTGCGATGCCGTGGAATTAATCGTGGACTAGTTTTTGTGCTGAATCGGTGCCCTCTTCAAGCCCTGCACCCGAAGGATATAGCAGGGAGCGACCCA
>ERZ888423.1968-NODE-1968-length-16475-cov-8.649878_pt1 | contig 16475 bp, 16 predicted proteins | sample MGYA00520523_ERZ888423 | MGnify/ENA primary metagenome ERZ888423 (study PRJEB32303, sample SAMEA104408611) | aquatic metagenome | biome: Brackish water; feature: Pelagic; material: water | place: Baltic Sea | collected 2014-06-08T10:24:00 | depth 30,27 m ...
GTGCAGAAGTTCTTGCCTCTGGACCTGCGCAACCCGCGACTGAGTTGCTGAAGAAACAGCGTCGGACTCTCGGTCGGCCGAATTGTTGGGGGGCATTCGAGTTGAGTACCAAGGGGTAGCGATCCGGCGTTGACGGTGAGCAGCTGGTCGGCCGGGTGTGGCTGGTTTGGTGCTTGGGGTGCCGGGGCCCGGCGGTAACGCGGGTAACGGCGGGGGAGGCGGGGCGGCCGCCCCCGGTGGCCCGGGTGGAACCGGTGGTGGCGGCGGTACCGGCGGGAAAGCTGGCGCCGGAGGCTACGGCACCGCAATTTACGCCGGGCGGTACGTGCATGTCTGTGCGCAAAGGCACTGGCCCCCTGGCGCAACCGGTACGAGCGGTGCCCCCGGCAAGCAACTATCAACTGCAGCCGTCGCCGGTAAGCGCCGCGGTCGCCGGAGCCCGGGTCGACGTCGACGCATCTATGATGCACGACCTCGATCTTTAGTACAGACGCAGGGCTCATCGCACTGCGCGAGCGCGACAGTCATTACCTGAGGCCGAGCGGACACCGCACCGTTTCGACCACGCGTAGGTCAGAGTGCGCCGTCGGGACCCCCAACCCGCCCCACGCCGGTCTGAATATCCCAATCCACGCGGCCCCGCCAGGGGCACGCGTCACCTCAAACCGATGCCCCGTCCAACCTTGACAAGTGTTCCCATTACTAAAGAAATCGAGAGTGACCATTTCCTGTCTCACCAATCGATTTCGGGAAGCATCGATGCCGACTCGCCGACTCCCCTGGATATGGGTGCGCCAGCGGGGGCCGGGGCTGGGTCATTCAGCGAGCCCGAGGAATACGAGAAGTGCGCGATCGAGCCGGATGAGATCGGCATCGGTCAGGCGACCGAGATGATCGCGTACATTTGCCCGCGGCATCGTGATGATCTTGTCGACCATGATCTGGCTTGGCTGCTCGATCCCGGTTACCGCCGTCGGCTCGACAGCGATCCGGGCCAGCGGCGCCTCGACCGGGCTGGTCGTCAACGGACAGACCGTAACCGAAGCCGTCGCATCAAACCGATCGTCCTGAACAATGACGACGGGTCTTGGCTTACCGGAATAGGCACCCCGCGCAGCAGCGATGTGAATATCGCCGCGCCTCACTCGGCGGACTCCCCCTCAGCCGTATCCCAGTCGACGGAAATAGCGTCGACGAACGCTTGGTCGTCGGCCTCATGCTCGCTGGCGGCGATGGCAGCAGACTGGCGGTGAGCTTCCGCGACAAATTCTGGCGCGCGTACGTCGGGCACCCAAATCTGGACAGGCCGAAGTCCCTGCGCGCGCAAGCGCTCGCGATGTTCGCGTACCCGTTCTCGTGTGCTAGCCATGCACTAATGTTACATGTAACATCTTGGGTAAGTCCAGGCCCCCACGCACTCGTCCCCTTGCGCCACGATCGTCAATTGTTCTCCTGCGTCTGTTCTGCTGCGTCTGTTCTCCTGCGCCCAACAGCCGCTGCTCCCCTGACCGGTTATCCGAACGGTAGCTGCCTCCGCACCCACATGAAGGCGCCCTGAAAGCCATCTTGGCGTTCTCCCGCTGCCGCCGCGATGATCTCACGGCGCACCTTCTCGTCGACAATGTTCTTCAGTTCACGGAAGGCCGCGACCCGGGCAGCGACGGCGTCGGCCGCGTCGGACTCGCGGGCCGACGGCGTGACCTCGGCTACGTAGAGCTCGGCCGCGAGTCGGCGGCGGGCTTCATCTCGCTGCTCCCCCAACAGGCATTGCTTGCGTTCTTCGTCCAGCAGGCGGTCGATCTCCTGCGCCTGTTTGACGCAGTCATCGAGGATCTTCACACGGTGCTTAGCCTCGGCGCGCAGGGTCTTCACCGTCTTCTCGGCGTCGCGAAGCATCGTGATGTCATCAGGGGTGGGCTCAGGGATGGCTTTCGACCTGACCACCACCTTCTCGATGCGACGGCCGATCTTCCGCGGTCCATCAAGGCAAGACCGCCCTTGGTGAAGGCGTCAGCCCGGTTGCGTTCCTGAACTTTCTTCCGTGCGGCTGCGCGCTTTTTCTCCTCGTCGGCGCGCTTCCTTTCGGCCGCCTCGCGCAGTCGGCGCTGCTGGGCGGTCTCACGAACCGGCGCGGAGTTTCGGGCTACCGAGAACGCCACCAACCAGATCGCGCCGGGAGCCAGGAACCACGCTCCGGGCGCCGTCGCGACGAGCACGACGAAGCACATGAACGCGACCATGCCCAGACCGGTCAGTGCCCTAGTCCGCTCCGGCGACAGGGATTCCCGGTTGGGCGCGAAGATCACGCTGATGACGCCCGATACCACGGCGCCGACGACCAGCGCCACCACAGCGATCGCGCCGAGAACGACCCACAGCACGTGCGACCTCCCCCAAGTTGTAGGGACCACGGTAGCCACGAGGGGTGACACCCCTGATGAGGGCGGAAAAGTGCGAGTGGGCGCAAATGTTGCCAATGTATGCTCGGTTGCCACATCACCAACATTGGAGCTCGTCGTGTCCGTGACACAGATCGACCTGGACGATGAAGCGCTGGCCGAGGTCATGCAGTTAGCCGGGGTACACACCAAGAAAGAAGCCGTCAACCTCGCCCTGCGTGACTACGTGGACCGATTCCGCCGCGCCGAGGCGCTGGCCCGTTCCCGCGACCAGGCCCAGGGCTGGGACTACGAGGGCTGGCTCGCCGCGCGGGCCGACGAGAAGGCTGTGGGGACTTGATCCAGTTCCTGGTGGATTCGTCGGCGGTCTGGCGACTGCAACGACAACCCGAACTCACCGAGGTCTGGAACGGCACGGTTGTCAGCGGAGCGGTAGGGTCCTGCGAACCGCAGCGTGCCGAGTTCCGTCGGTCGGCCCGCAACGCCGAAGAGTTCGACCAGATGAACCGCATGTTTGGCGATGTCTACCCTGACGTCCCGGTACCCAAATCGGTGTGGCGCTGGATTGATTCGGCACAGCACCGCCTAGCCGGGATCGGTGCGGCGCGCGGGCTGTCCGTCGTCGACCTGCTCGTCTGTGGGACTGCGGCCGCCAGAGGACTCGTGGTGCTGCACGACGACGCAGACTACGACCTTGCCGAGCGCCATCTTCCCGACGTCACGGTGCGACGCGTGGCCGCGGTCGACCGCTAGCGCACGGACACAACGTATTCCATCCCCGGGGCTGCTTTGATGCGACGATCGAGGGTGAGCAACGGCGCAGTCAAGGCCTCCGCGAGCGCTACGTAGGCCGCGTCGTAGCACGACAGGTTGTCACGCAATTGCCAAACTCTGCTACTCAGGAGTTCGTACGGCCACAACTCCACGGCCAGATCCAGCCAGTCGGCGTGCGCCTGGGCGGCCTGGTCTGCGCTGACGGTGCCGCTGAGCTCTTGTCTCCGAATGATGTTGGAGCATTCATAGGGAAGCAAGGTGGGCGCGAACAGCTCAGCGCCGATCATCGCCCCGCTAGCCCAGCGGCCATCCGAACCTGAGTCGAGCAACATCGCCACCACTGCCGATGCATCGCACACGGCCCGCGTCGGCATCGTCGGTCGGCGTCTTTGGCAGCCAAAATTGATACCGCGTCAAGCCGCACTCCGGTCCTCGTCCGGCTTCGACACCACGCCGAAGAACTGCTCGCGGTTCATTCGCTTCTCCGCCACGACGGGTGCCTACCTCCCACGCTCGTCCGGAACGTCCTGTGCGCTCCCCAGCGCCGCGTACGCCGGCCCCAGCAGATCGGTCACCGTTTTACCGCGCACCGTGACCCCGAGTTCGGGAAGCTGATCGAGCACCGTCGTCAACGAACCAGGGTCAGGCGAGACGATCTCGGCCTGGGCGACGAAGAACGAGTCGAGGTAGTCGCTCAGCGGAAGCCAGGACCTGCCAGCCTGGTCGGCGCTCACGGTACTGGAACGCGCCGCCTGCAGATTGGCCAGCAACTCCTCCCGTTCGCGACCCCGCCACGCCACGATGGCGAACGGGTCCTCGTCGAACGACTCGGCCAGCAGATAGAACACCGCCGCAAGGTGTTTGCACGGCACCGCACCGTCGGGGCATGAACAGTCCATGGACAGGTCGCGCGCGCTGACGGGGAACAGTGAGAGCCCCACCCCCGCGAACACGTCCTCGATGTCAGCGGGCATCTCCCCGGACAGCAATGCCGCTGTGTACCAAGCATTGTCGACCAGCGCCTGCTCGATCTGCGCCCACTCCGACTTCCCGAACGCCGCGATTCCGATTCGCACCCGGTAGGGTTTCGCCCGGCTGCCCTGCACCTCGGCGTGCGCCTGTCCGGCGCTCACCTGTAGCGAGATCACCTGGCCCTTACGGGCGTAGCTGCGCCCCCGTTGCAGCCGATTGCCCAGGCCGAACCCTTCCAGCACCTCGATGAACCGTTTCGACCACCAGGTCCGGGCGATCGCGCCGTGCGTGCTGCGCGCTTTCAGCCCATCGGCGACCCGGATCGGTCGAGCCGGGGGCGGATACCATCCACTACCCGCCGACCGCCTACTCACCGACCGCCCCCTCCGATAATGCGAACAACGTGCGCAACTCCCGCGTCGACAGTTCGGTGAGCCAGCCTTCGCCGTCGCCGACCGCCAGTTCTGCCAGCGCCTTCTTATCCTCGATCATGTCGTCGATCTTCTCTTCCAGGGTTCCGGTGCAGATGAACTTTCGCACCTGAACTTTTCGCTTCTGCCCGATCCGGAACGCACGGTCGGTCGCCTGATTCTCCACCGCCGGGTTCCACCAGCGGTCAAGGTGCACAACGTGGTTGGCGGCGGTGAGGTTCAACCCGGTACCTCCGGCCTTCAACGACAAGATGAAAACCGATGGACCAGAGCCGGATTGGAACTGCTCCACCATCTCGTCGCGCCGCTTCTTCGGTGTGCCGCCGTGCAGGTAGGCCACATCCTGCCCGAACCGGGCCGCCAGATGTGGCACCAGCATCTCGGCGAACTCGGTGTATTGCGTGAAGCACAGCACCCGGTCACCCTCAGCGAGGATCTCGTCCAGAATCTCTTCCAACCGGATCACCTTGCCTGAGCGGACACCCATCGGCGACCGGTCGTGCAGCAGTTGCGCGGGGTGGTTGCAGACCTGCTTGAGCTTGGCCATCGCGGCGAGCACGTTGCCGCGTCGGCTGATTCCGTCGGCGCTCTCGATCTTGTCCATCATGTCATCGACAACCGCCTTGTAGAGCGACGCCTGTTCCGCGGTGAGCCGACAGTACTGCTTGATCTCGACCTTCTCGGGCAGGTCGTCGATGATCGTCGGGTCAGTCTTGAGTCGACGCAGCAGGTAGGGGCGGGTGATCGCCCGCAGTCGCTCTGCCGGCTCGGTGTGGCCGTAGCGTTCGATCGGGATCGCATACCGAGTGCGGAACAGCTCAGGCGAACCGAGCAGTCCGGGGTTGAGAAAATCTATGACCGACCACAACTCGGCCAGCCTATTCTCCATCGGCGTCCCAGTCAGCGCCACCCGATGTCCGGCGTCGAGTCGCCGGACCGCTTTGGCCCCGCGGGACAGCCGGTTCTTCACCGCTTGGGCTTCATCGAGTACCACCCGATTCCACCGGAAGTCGGCGAGCTCGTCGATATCCCGTATCGCCGTCGCGTAGGTGGTGACCACCAGATCGGTGTCACCGATACGCTCGGCGAACTGTTCACCGTGACAACGAGACCCGCCGTGATGGGCGTACACCCGAAGCTCGGGTGCGAACTTGGCCGCCTCGCGTTGCCAATTGCCCACCAGCGACATCGGACAGATCAGCAGTGTCGGCCCGGTCGACGGATCCTTCTGGCGTTCAGTTGATTCCAGCGCCAGCAGCTGCACTGTCTTGCCGAGACCCATATCGTCGGCCAGACAGGCACCCAGGCCCAGCGACGACAGGAACATCAGCCAGGACAGGCCGCGCTGCTGATAGGGGCGCAGGGTGGCCACGAACGTCGGAGGCGGATCGCACGGTTGCAGCGTGGATGCGGCCGCGCCGCTGAGCAGATCACCCAACCAGCCCTCGGCATGCACGGCGACGACGTCCAGTGGCACCTCGGCGCCGTCGGGTGCGTCCCGGGTTTGGGCGGCCAGTGCGAGGATCTCGCCGACCGTCGCGGTCCCACTCCGACTGCGCTCCAGGAACTCCAGGCCTCGCCGTAGCTGTTCGTGATCCACTGCGACCCACTGGCCCCGCAGTCGGATCAGCGGGGCCTTGGCGTTGGCCAGCGCGGCGATCTCCTCCTCGGTCAGCACGTCAGCGCCCACCGCGAGATCCCAGCGGAAGTCGACCAACGAGTCACGGCCGAACCGGGACGCGCCCTCGACCACGCCATCGACGGGAGTTCCCGCCGACACCGTGAGCCCGATCTTGCGATGCCGATCCCACCACGACGGCAGCAGCACGCCGAATCCCGCGTCGTCGAGCGTCGGGGCGATGTCGGACAGGAATCGGTAGGCGCCATCGGTGTCGAGATCCAGGCCCGACGGGCACGCCGTCCGAAGCCCGGGCCCGAGGTCGGGATACATTCGCACCGCGCGGCCCAATTCGGCCAGCAGAAGTTCCTGCGGCCGGTCCAGCCAGCGGCGCAGACCGCCGTCGTGATTCCATATCGACGCCGCAGGCACCAGCAGGCTCGGATCGGTCATCGACTGCAGCATGAATTCCAGCCGCCAGCCGTTCCCGTCGTTCTCGTCGGCCCCGTCGTTCTCGGAAAGCCGGAACGTCACTCTCGCTGAACCCACTGCACCAGAGCCGATTTCGTCCCACGGAACCAGGTGGCCGGCTAGGTCGGAGAGTTCATCGTCGACCGCGTCGAAAAGACCGTCAGCCCCGGTCAACGCCTCGAGCCATGCTTCGGCCGCGGGGACCCGCCGGGGTCGACGTCCGCGCCGGGCAGGCAACAGACCCGCAGGCGGTAGCGCCGTCCGCACTGCCGCATCCACCAGTCCGTACAGCGCCGACATCACCAGGTTGTCGGGATCGCAGTCCGGCTGGTGCGCGCGGCACACCGGTGGCATCCCTGCGACGAACGAGTTCACCACTACCAGGTCCTGACCAGTCAGCACCGGCCGCCACACTGCGACCGGACCGCGCTCACCGAATGCGACCGTCGGTAACACCCGGCCCCGCGCAACCAGATCCTGAGCGAACGCCGCCAGATCAGCGCAATGGGCGATCGACGCGCCGTAGCGAACGTCGGCGACCAAATCGGTCAACGCAGTCAGCGCCGAAGCCGCCGGCAGACGAACCACCGGCACGATCCACGGCAGCAGGGCCGGGTCGCTACGCGGGGCCGGACGAGGCGTCGCACGGAACAACTCCGGTGAGTCAAGGGGTGAGCTCCGCAACGAGGGCAGCGCGAGCGTTGCGGTATCTGCCTTGCCCGGGTGGATTGCCGCGACAGCATCGGCTTCGGCGGCGAACGGGTGCGCACGAGCGGCCCGTAGCGCCTGGCTGGAACTCTTCACCGTCTGAGTCGCATCCTCGGCCCACAGACACAGCTCACTGGACTGCACGTCCGCGGCCGTCCAGAACCCGTGGACTACGAGCATGCGCGACGTCCCTCTCACTCGTTGCGGTGACGGGTGACAGGCTTGCATACTCCGCCGACATGCGCCGCCCCGCGGCCAGTCAACCCCCGCCCGGCGCCGACCGCTTCCTTAAGCCGCGCGAAGAAGCCCGTCAGGCAGCGCCAGCCGGTGAATGATCCGCAGCGTCGAGCCGTACTGGTGCGCAATCGAGCCCGTGAGGTAGGGCAGGCCGTACTTCTCACATAACGGCCGCACCCGTTCGGCGATCTCGGCCAGGCGATTGCTCGGCAGGTCGGGAAACAGATGGTGTTCGATCTGGTAGCACAGGTTGCCGCTGGCGAATCCCAGTAGCGGGCCGGCCTTGAAGTTGGCCGCACCCAGCATCTGGCGCAGGTACCACTCGGCTCTGGTCTCGGACTGCAAGACGTCGGGGGTGAACTTCTGGGTGCCGTCGGGGAAATGCCCGCAGAAGATCACCACGTACGCCCAAAGGTTGCGCAATAGGTTGGCGACTGCGTTCGCCCCCAGGGTTCGCCGCCACCGCGTGATGCTCAGCGCGGGCCACATCACGTAGTCCTTGATCCCCTGGCGGATGACCTTGCGAAGCGCTGCCTTCGCCTGCGCGACTCTTTCAGCGTGGGTGCAGTCCTCTTCGATGCCATGCTGGGCGATGCCCCATTCGAACGTGACGGCCAACAGCAGGTTCTGCACCGGCTGCAACAGATACCTCGGCCTCCACGGCTGGTCGCGGGTCACCCGCATCACGCCGAACCCGAGGTCGTCATCGACGCCGAGCACGTTGCTGAACACGTGGTGGCGGTAGTTGTGAGAGGACTTCCATTGCGCCGACGGCGCCGCCATGTCCCACTCCCACGTGGAGGAGTGGATCTCCGGGTCGTTCATCCAATCCCATTGGCCGTGGGACACGTTGTGCCCGATCTCCATGTTCTCGACACTCTTCGCGAAGCCGAGCGCAGCGGTCCCCAAAACCCAGCTTGCCTTGGACCGGGTGCCGGCGATGAGCAGCCGGGCGGCGACGTCGAGTGTCCGCTGAAAGGTGATGGTGCGCCGAATGTAGGCGGCGTCGCGGGTACCACGCGATTCCTCGATATCGCTGCGGATCGCGTCGAGCTCGCTTCCGAGGCGCTCGATGTCCGGAGCGCTGAGGTGGGTATATGCCGCGATGTCGGTGATGGCGATATCATTATCCTTGGGTCGATCCAGCGCAGGGGGCGTGGATCTCAACCCTGGAGCCGAAGTGGGTGCAGACCGGTCGACGTTACTCGGGAGAGAACGCGACGGGTGGCTCCCAGCTTACCTTTCATCAACGCCGATGACGTCCCGGTGGGGATGAGACGGAGGCGCCCCCGGCTCTGGTGGCGAGGCGCTCGGGTGGCGGATCCCCCCTCTGAGTCGCCAATTGTGCATGGGTTCCTGCTCCGTGTTTTGGTGTTCGAGTTGCCGGGTCAGCTCTCGCTCGGCCTCGTGAAGCGCGCGGGTGATATCCGCGTCGGTCCTGCAGCGTCACCTCCACGCTCACATCGTCGGGGTCCCACCTACCTAGATGCGGCCCCAGGGCCGACAGCGCTTCCAACACGTACGGGTGTTCCTTCGCAAGGAATCCCGCACCGATGTGAAAGGAATCCCCGATCAACATCTTTTGCTGGTTGTCTTCGGACGTGCTGATTGTGACCTCATCAGACATCATTGTGGAACAGACATCATTGTGGAACAGGCGATCGGATGCCCTCGGGCCAGAGCGGCCGCGGATCGAGGGCCGCGGCGCGCGCACGCGTCGGCCAGGGTGGCCACCTCAATCGGCTGCTGGTCGAAGGCAGGCCGGGCGTCTCCTGGTCCCCGTCCACCCACGGGGGTAGGTGAGAGGTGCCCGTCGTGCGTTTCGTAACCCAGCAGCCACTCCAATGAGTCCAGGCCACGCTGGCGCAGCGCTGGGTCGTCCAACACGACGCCCGCGGCGATCATCGCCTCGGCGAGCACGGCATTGGCGTAGGTGAGTCGCGTTTCGAGCCAGGGCCATTCGGCGTCGTCACCGAGTTGCTGGTGATTGTCGGGGCGGTGATCTTCGAGTTGGGCGTGATCGACATGCACGTCTTCCGGATCTTCGAGATCCACCACGGAAAAAGCATGGGGGACTTAGTGTTCCACAATTCCGGACCCGTCCTGGCGGTGATCGGCGGCCTCGTACTGCTCTACGGGGCGGCTGGGCGCAGCAGAACCTCGCGCCGGTCATCGAGTTCGACGGTCACCAGCGCGCAGCCGTCGTCGTCCGCGGCCACGGTCGCCTGCCCGTCCGTTACCGCCCGGGTCACCAGGACGTCGGGGTAAGCGGCTCGCGCGAGGACGTGGCCGGCGTCGCCCCAACTGGAGATGCCGCTGTAGGCCCGCGCCCCGTTCTGGCGCACCACCTCGTAGCGCTTGTCCAGTGACCTCTCCAACGCGTTGGCCAACTCGTTGTCGCCGAACTCCTTGGCGGCGGCCATCACCGACACCCGGCTCATCCCGGTGCCCAAGGTGTAGTTGCCCGGATCGAGCATCTCCCACCGGGTAGCTTCGATCTCGACGTCGTCATCCTCGATGCGAACGAGGTTCTCGCGCAGGTTCTCCCACGTCTTCGCCGCCTGATCCGGCATGGAGATATGCAGCCAGTACGACATCACCCCGTCGTTTCCCACCGAGGGGCCCATCGGAGAACTTGAGCGGGCCTCGGGCGGCGGTGAACCGGTTGTCCGGACCCAGGTAGCCGTGCTTACGGAAGGCCTACCCCATCTGGTCGACCCGGTCACTGCCGAATTCGGTGCCGTGCAGCCGATCGTGCATGAGCAGGGTCGACAGCTAGAAGGCGTTGCACATCGGGTAGATCAGCCGCGGCTCGCACGGGTACAGCGGCCCGTGGCTGCTGATGTCCATGTTGTGGACGATCGCTTCGCACAGCGAGGCGAACTCGTAGCGGTACTCGATGTCGTCACTCCACTGCAGGGTCAACGCACCCGATTCGGAGAAGCGTCGGTCGTTCAACGTTTCGAAGGCGCCCAGCATCACTCCGAAGAAACCGGTGTACATCACGTTCGCGAAGACGATGGGGTCGGGATCCCACCTCTGGTAGCCGACGAGGCACTCATGCGCCCAATAGCCCCATACTCGCTTGTCGCGCATCTTCTCGATGGTGTTGGCCTGCGCCTGGGTGAGGTAGCCGGTGAACGCCGGGGTGTAGCCGTATTGCGTGAGCGCTAATGCGTAGCAGGCGTGGTTGAGCTGCTACCGCAGCGCCGACAGCAAGTACTGCTCGATGTGGGAGAACCCGTCGAAACGGTCAAGGGGCTGCAGCGACAAATCCAGCAGATATCGCAGTAGTTCGAGATCGTCGGGGCTTATCGCCCACTTGCCGACCGCCCGACTCCAGGTACTGCGCCGGTGTGGACATCGACGTCACCCTTCCAATCATCGCCGCACAGCCAGACGTGGGGTCACCACCCTCAAAGCCACGCTGGGGCAGTTTAACGCCGCACGCGGTAGGGTTCACGCGGGTTGGTTCCCAGCCTCACGGAAACGTCACGGCGGCGATCTGTCGTCCCTGCCGAGAGTTCGACGTCAGCCGACCATCCACGTTCTCGTGCCCACTCTGGGGGTTTGGTGTCGCAAAGGTTCGCGGTATGTTTCGCGGGCAGACACGATCCGGGCCGCACCGGACGCGCCTGGCGGGCGGCTGGCTGTCCAGCCGGTACAGTTAACGCGTCTCACAAGTCAAACGGCCAACGACGGTCGAACCTCAGCGGCTCGCGCACTACCTCACGGACCAGCGCCTTCCCGGTGATCCGAGGGGACAGACCACAGGCGCCTTCCCGCCAATGCAATAGGGGCTTATATGAGCCGATTTACCGAAACGATGTACGCCAACGCCCGGCGCAGCACAAAGGGCCTGACCACCGGAGAGCCGCACGCACCCGTGCGCCATTCGTGGGCCGAGGTGCACGAACGGGCCCGCCAGGTGGCGGGTGGACTGGCCGCGGCGGGCATCGGAGAGGGCGACGCAGTAGCGGTGCTGGCCGGTGCGCCGGTGGAGATCGCGCCGACGGCCCAGGGCATCTGGATGCGCGGCGCGAGCGCGACCATGGTGCACCAGCCCACACCACGCACCGACCTGGTGCGTTGGGCTGAGGAGACCACCGCCGTCATCGACATGATCGCCGCGAAAGCCGTCGTCATCTCCGATCCGTTCATGGCCGCTGCACCGGTGCTCGCCGGACTGGGAATGACCGTGCTGACCATCGAGGAACTCCTCGCCAGCGATCCGATCCCGCCGGTCGACACCGGCGAGGACGCCGTCGCGCTGATGCAATTGACGAGCGGTTCGACTGGATCCCCCAAGGCAGTGCAGATCACTCACGCCAACATTGTCGCCAACGCCGAGGCAATGACTGTCGGCTGCAACTTCGACGTGGACAAAGACGTGATCGTCAGCTGGCTGCCGTGCTTCCACGATATGGGGATGACGGGTTACCTGACGGTGCCGATGTACTACGGTGCCGAGCTCGTGAAGATCACGCCGATGGACTTTCTGAGCGATATTCTGTTGTGGCCCAAGCTGATCGACAAGTACAAGGGCACCATGACGGCCGCGCCCAACTTTGCCTACACGCTGTTGGCCAAGCGCTTGCGTCGGCAGGCGACACCCGGTCAGTTCGATCTGTCCTCACTGCGGTGGGCGCTGTCAGGCGCCGAGCAGGTGGACCCGCTCGACGTAGAGGATCTGTGTGAGGCCGGCGCCCCGTTCGGCCTGAAGCCCGAGGCGATCATCCCGGCCTACGGCATGGCCGAGACTACGGTGGCCGTGTCGTTCTCTGAGTGTGGCGGGGGCATGGTCATCGACGAAGTCGACGCCGACCTACTCGCGCTCCTGCACCGCGCAGTGCCGGCGACCAAGGGGAACACCCGCCGCCTCGTCACCCTCGGCCAGCCGCTGCAGGGCCTGGAACTGCGCGTCGTCGATGAAGACGGTGCCGAGCTACCCGCCCGCGGCGTCGGTGTGATCGAGGTGCGCGGCGAGCCGGTGACCAACGGCTACACGACGGTGGCCGGATTCATCGCCGCACAGAACGAGCGCGGCTGGTATGACACCGGCGATCTCGGCTATCTCACTGAGGCCGGCGACGTGGTCGTCTGCGGGCGACTCAAAGACGTGATCATCATGGCGGGCCGCAACATCTACCCGACCGACATCGAACGCGCTGCCGGCCGCGTCACTGGCGTGCGGCCGGGGTGTGCCGTCGCAGTGCGACTGGATGCGGGCCGCTCGCGAGAGACGTTCGCGGTCGCGGTGGAATGCAAGGACTTCTCGGACGACGCCCAGGTGCGCTGGATCGAGCGCCAGGTCGCCCACGAAGTGTTCGCCGAGGTCGACGTGCGGCCCCGCAATGTGGTGGTACTCGCGCCGGGCACCATCCCGAAGACCCCGTCGGGCAAGCTGCGACGGGCGCACGCGCTGTCACTGGTGGGTTGATTCGAGACCGTTCCTGGTTAGTGAGCGGAAGTGAGTTCTGCTCGGTTGTGGCCCGAACGGTCAAGGAACTTCTTTTCGGAAGCGGTTTCGGGTGCGTCGTCGCTCGTGGCCACCAGGAAACGGTCGGGAAGCGCCAGCTTATGAATCGTTCGCAACACCAGGAAGTATTGGCGCGCAAGCGAACTGCTGGTGTAAGGCAAGTCGTACTTGTCGCACACTTCGCGTACCCGCACGGCGATGTCCGGGAGGCGGTTGCTCGGCAGGTCGGGGAACAGGTGGTGCTCGATCTGATAGCACAGGTGGCCGCTGGAAAAGGCCAGCAGTGGGCCCGCCTTGAAGTTGGCCGCCCCGAGCATCTGCCGCAGGTACCACTCGCCCCGGCTCTCATTCTCCAGGACCTCAGCGGAGAACTTCTCCGCACCGTCCGGGAAGTGTCCGCAGAAGATAACTAAGTACGACCAGTAGTTGCGCAACAGGTTGGCTGCCGCATTCGCCGCAAGAGTTCTGCGCCAACGCGATCCGCTCACTGCCGGGACGAGCACGTAGTCCTTGACCGACTGGCGGGCGATCTTGGCCAGGAACGCCTTTCTAGCCTGCACGACCTTTGCGTTATCGGGTGCCAGCCGATCGCGTTCGGAGTGGATACCATGAAGGCCGATACCCCACTCGAAGATACTGGCCAACAGCAGGTTCCGCAGCGGCTGCAGCAGGTGTTCGGGTTTCCACGGCTCGTCGCGGGTCATCCGGATCACGCCGAAACCGAGGTCGTCGTCCACGCCGACCACATTGCTGAACACGTGGTGGCGGTAGTTGTGCGAATACCTCCACTGCGACGAGACCCCGACCATGTCCCATTCCCAGGTGCTGGAGTGGATTTCCGGGTCGTTCATCCAGTCCCATTGGCCATGACCGACGTTGTGCGCGATCTCCATGTTCTCGACGGACTTCGCGAAGGCCAGTGCTGCGGTCCCCAGCCCCCAGCCGGCCCGCGATCGGCTGAAACCGATGAGCAGCCGCGCCCCGACGTCGAGCGTTCTCTGGAACTTGATGGTGCGCCGGATATAGGCGGCATCGCTGGCGCCGAGGGATTCCTCGACGTCGCGGCGAATAGCGTCGAGTTCGTGGCCCAAGGCCTCGATCTCCACCTCATTCAGATGCGTGTACGCACCGACGTCGGCAATGGCCATTGGAATGTCCTATCGAGTAGTGTCCTATCGAGCGGTCCTGCTGGTCAGTGACGGAGCTCTTGTGAGAACCCAAACTGATGCGGACCACCAGCCGATATCCATAGACAACGGCAGCTCGTCGGCGTTAGCTACAGGCTAGTGAGGCCTGCCGCGAGCGTCAACGCACGCTGAACCACAACGCACGCTGAACCACAACGCCTTTCGCACCGTGTCCTGGATCACTAACGCACGCTTGCCGACTGTCGACTACCGATCCACCCGGCGCCGATGACGACACGGGGGCCGGGTCAGGTGATCGACACCAGCTGGTCGATCGCGTCCCGGGGAAGTAGACCGTCGACCACGGCGGTCACCATGATCCTATTCAAAACGATCGCACCCTTGTGGTTGTCGAGGAACGCGATATCGGCAGCATCTCGTCCAGTGGCGATGCGCACCAGGGATTGGCGCGGCGCCAGCAGCGTGCCATCGACCACCCGCCATTGCCCCTCGACGAACGCCTCGGCGACCGCGTGGAAGTCCATCGGATAGAGGCCCGGCGCATAGACCGAGACCACGCGGGCAGGCACGTTGACAGCCCGAAGCATCGCCACCACGAGATGGGCGAAGTCTCGACACACCCCGGCGCCGGAGAGAAGCGTGTCTACCGCCCCATCGATGGGATCGCTGGAACCGGGGACATAGTTCAGCCGGCCACCGACCCAACTGGAGACCTTCTCCAACAGGGTCGTCGAATCGAGATAACTGCCGAATTCGGTTGCGGCAAAGCCATAGAACTTGTCAGCCTCGGCGTACCGACTCGGCCGCAGATACATCGAAAGATCGTATTCGGTCACCGGAGCCGGGCCTGTCTGACCGACGATCGTCGCGGCGTAGTTGACCGCGAGAATGCCGGCAGGGACGTCCAGTTTGTGGATCCGGTTGCCGTGAGTGCCACTGATCTCGAGCGCCTGCACGGGTCGTCCGTTCAACACAAACGACAACGACTCGGCGACCTCGGTGTTGGGGTGGGGTGCGACAGCGATCTGGAACTCCAGCGTCGTCGGCGCGATGATATCGACTTCGAGCTCTGCGCCCACGACTCGTTTCATGCTCGCCTCACTGTTCCTTCAATGCCGCAATGTGGTCAGACACCGGCACGGTCGGCGAGGATGCTTTGCGCCAGGCGGTTGTAGGCGCTGGCCACCACCGACCACTCCATCTCTGGCGCCATGAGTCGAGCCTCAGCAGCCATCGACCCGGCCAGGCGCGGCTCGGTGAGAACCCGACGCAGTGCAGTGCGCATCGCGCCGGGGTCGCCGTGGTCGACGATGATTCCCGCTCCCCCGCAGAGCATCTCGAGTGCGTGCGGGAAGGCGGTGGCCACGACGGGCCGCCCGCTGACGACCGCGTCGACGAGAACTCCGGAGCTGACCTGATCGGTGGAGTCGTAGGGCAACACGATCACCGAGGCCGACTGGACGAGTGCGTTCAGCATCGCGCCACCGTAGAACTGGGGGTCGAAATGCACCGAGTCTGCCACCCCGATGCGGCGCGCCTGCTCGATGAGGGATTCGCGGTACGCCTCACCCTCAGCGGCAAGCACCTTCGGGTGCGTCCGTCCGGCGACCACGTAACGCGGCCGACCAGGAAGGTCCCGTAGGGATGGCATCGCGTCAATGACCCGCTCAACGCCCTTTCCGGGACCCAGCAGACCCCAGGTCAAGATCGTAGGTCTACTCGGGCGCTTGAGCCGCGGACTGGTCGGGATGGTCGCTCCGTGCGGGATCATGGCGACCTTGCGCCGATCTACCGCGTAAGTAAGACACAATCGTTGCCGCGCCGCCTCGGACATCACGACCACCCGATCCGCCCTGGCCAGCACAGTCTCCAGAACCTGACGTTGTTGTGGCGTCGGGCTTTTCAGAACCGCATGGGCCACAAGGATCGACGGGACCCGTAACTCGCCGAGAATGTCGATCAATTCGGCACCGTCGGTACCGCCGTAGATGCCGAAATCGTGCTGAATCACCGCGACGTCGTGGTGATTGAGCGAGTCCGCGCAGGCAAGCACCGAGGGTGCGGAGCCGTTGACCAGTTCTGCGACAACCCGGGCGCTTGTGGGCGGTGACTCGTCGGCCACCCGCACAACGCCGACCTCCGACCCATGCACAGTCAATGCGCTGGACAGCCCGGCACTGAACCTCGCGAGCCCGCATGGAGTCGGGGCGTAGGTACTGAGGATGCCGAAGCGCACGG